>JACCDH011376729.1_pt1 | contig 16763 bp, 28 predicted proteins | sample 7442481 | NCBI WGS metagenome assembly JACCDH01 (sample SAMN15323433, study PRJNA562643) | freshwater metagenome | isolation source: river surface water | place: USA:Blue River Watershed | collected 2017-08-15
AACAGTTTTGAGGGAGATATTTAAATTTTGTCCAACTTGCTTGTTTGTGCAACCAGATACAAGACATTCCAACACTTCTTTTTCTCGCTTCGTTAAGGTTTTTAGTTTGGAATTTGCTGCTTGTAGCTCTAGGCCTTGTTTGTGATCTAAATAAGCCTTGCTAAGCATCTTATTGATAAGGTCGCAAATTGCCTCTTCCTTAAATGGTTTTTGAATGAAATCAAGCGCCCCTTGTTTCATTGCTTGAACCGCTAATTTGACCTCACCATGCCCAGTGACAAAAGCAATAGGAATGAGGCGGCCTTGCCCTATCAGTTTTTCTTGAAGCTCAATTCCCGACATGCCCGGTAATCTAATGTCTAGAAGGGCGCATGCGGTGGTCGAAGTGTCTGCATTGGCAAGCGCCATGAGAAATCGCTCTGCACTTTCATGACAGCTAGTTTGAAACCCATTGCTCTCGAGTAGCCAGCTTAATGAATCTCGAACAGCTTTATCATCATCGACCACATGGACAACTTGACTTTTGATTGGAACTTCATGATTTGTAATGGCCATTTATGCTTGCGGGGGATAGTTTGAGTTTTCCATAATATGGAATCTAGCTGTTCTAGATATCGGGATTTAACCCTAATAATGTTGCTTTGCAGCAAATATGTCTTGTGTTCTAGATGCGGTCCACCTTAAAATGGTGCATCGCAGCAAAATGCTGCCAATTCTCTGTTTAAAGGAAATGCCATGTTACAAAACCAAGTAAACGCCCAAGTTGCTCAAGCTCAGGCTAAAGCTGTTGAAAACGCTAAACAATTGGCTCAAGTTGCTGCAAACTGCGCCCAAGAATTGGCGAAGATTAACCAAGCCGCTGCTAAGGATGCTGTCGCTGCTGCTCAAGAAACCAGTGCAAAGCTATTGGCAGTTAAAGATCCACAGCAATTGGCTAAATTGGCTCAGCCAGAAGCTGCTCAAGAAGCATTGCAATATGCCGCTCAGTATCAAGCCAAGGTGAAAAAAGTGGTTCAAAACGGCAATCAAGAAGTTGCTGAAATTGTGGATGCATCTATTGATGAGGCTCGCGCTGAGTTAGTGAAGTTTGTTAAAGAAGCGACTAAGTCTGCTCCTGCTGGTTCCGAGGCATTTATTTCTGCGTTTAAAACGGCTTTTGAAACATCATTGCAACAATTCGATGTTGCTCGTGCACATGCAACTGACGCCTTTGCAACATATGAAAAAAATGTTGACGATGCATTGGCTACTTTGCAAGCCCAAGCTGGCGTAGCTAAGCCTGCTAAAGCTCGCAAATCTGCCTAATTAAGCTGTTTGTTTTGAATCAAAGCCGCCCAATGAAGGCGGCTTTTTCTTAAGACTTGATGGGTGATACAAAATGCCAAACAAAATTGATCTATTAGTAAATCGGCTTAATCAGCGGGCAGAAGAAGCCCAAGCAGCTCTTCTTGCTCAGGGAAACGCGATTATTACCGATTGGCTTCAAGCTGCAGGTAAGGAAGGTTATTTTGAGCTGGGAGTAGATTGGCTATTGGGTAACGGTGCAGATCGTTACTTTAATCACAATCGAGAGGTTCTCGCAGTAGTAGTCATACGCAATGCCATGCAATTATTTGAGGTTCGGGATAGTTGCACTGAAGACATTTACCAAGATGTAAGAAGTTGGTTTGGAGTGAATTAAGGCTCTTGTTATAAAGTTCAAATGAGTAGAGGGTCGTCTATTTGTCTGTTCCAGGTAGAGCAAACTGATTCAGCGTCTAGTTGCGGGACGCTTGAATCAATATACGGCATCGTGATCGCCAACATTGATCAACACAATTTCAGTTTCAGTAATGATCATTTCAATGACAATGCGATATTTCAAGTTGATAGAAATACTCTGCAGGCCATCTAGCTTTCCTGACAAACCATGAAGGCGTAGCGAGGGATGGTGGGGATTAAGTTCAAGCAGCTCTAAAGTTTTGGCGTATTGAGTCTCGGCATCGGGATGGCGCTTTAAAAATTTAGCGGCACGCCTGTTGTATTGCTCAGTAAAGATTAACTGCCAGCTCATTACGCAGCTTTATTGATTTGCTTTAAACGCTTGATGTGCTGGGCAACAGTTTCTTTAACAAACTTGCCATTAGCTAAATCTGCTTTAGATTCAGCTAGTGCAGCTTCAAGCTCACATTCACGTAGATATTGATACTGCTGCTGGTTCATCACTACATACTTGACTTGTCCGCGCACAGTTACGGGCGCTTCTAGCTGGCCCAGCAAAGCGTCTTCAATGGCTTTAATGCCTTTGGTCTTTAAGTCATTGGCTACGACAGTGCCCATAATAATCTCCTTTATAATACGATTGATAGTATTGTATATAAAATTATTAGATTCCGCAAGAAATGTAGATCAACCTTCAGGAGTAACGCTAAAGATGGCCTAAGCATCTAATTGCTAGGCGCTCAGCAGCATTTCATCAAGCCTTGATAGATAGAGGATCGATTATTGTCTGTTCCAAATGGAGCAATTTACTCAGCGTCTAGTTGCGGGACGTTGATGAAAATGATTGAAACAAGATTAATTACTATAAGCTTTCTGTGGGTTGCATAGCTTTTGAGCCCCTGATGCTTAAAGCCTCATCCTCGTATTGACGACGCATTTCTCGGCGTAGCCTTGCTCCTCTGTAGCGGCGTAATTCATCAGGTGCAGTGGGTGTAAGTGTGGGCACAGATGAAGGCCTGCCATCTTGACCGATAGCTACCATCGTAAAGAAGCAACTATTTACATGGCGTTTAATCTGCGACTGAATGTTCTCTGCAATTACTTTAATACCAATTTTCATCGAGGTATTTCCGGTGCAATTGACAAAGGCAAAGCAATTGACTAGCTCACTCACCCACATGAATGGGCTGTCTAAAAGTTACTTGATCTACTCTCAGAGTCACCACTTGTTTGCCAGCGTAACGACTGGCACAAGCGTAGGCTACTTGATCGAGAACTTCAGCAAGTCACCACCATGGACGTTGCCAGTAAAGTTGGCCCTATCAAGAGTCATGAGCACTGTCATCGTTAATTGAGCGTTAGAGTAATCCATCATTTACTTTCCCAATAGACAGTTCTGCTTTGTAAGTGGAAGCAATAACAGCCAATTACGCTTAGCAACGCTCATTTGCTCTTTAAAGTAGGTGCCCCAATTGGGTGGCTCTAACTGCAGGTTCGCCTCTGAATCCCCCATCATGTTGCGCGGCACTAAACCGTGCTTTTCACAAAGGCGTTTTATTGGGCGGTTCCAGCTGATGCAATGCATAAAGAGATGGTGGTAGTGGCGATTGCGAGCCCAAGTAATCGCTTCATCCATCATGGTGTCAGCAATGCCTTGCTTGCGATACTTAGGGCTCACAATGACACCAAACTCCACTTCGGTGCCGCTTATGGCGATATGAATGGTGCCCGCCCATTTGCCATCAATTTTGGCAACCAAAAACTGATTATTCTTGGGATTGCTCGCAAACTGTTTCACTAGGGCGTCAATTGACTTTTTGCCCATCGCGTAGCCAAAGTAGTTGTGTAGGGTTTGAGGATCTTGGGCTTTTAACCAAGTTCCATATTTAGCATGCTGATCTCGCGAGAGAAATTCAGTAGTTAGCATGGCATTACTCAAAATGACCACGCTTGTTGTAATGTTTTGCCAGATTAGATTTGGCCTCGAACCAGGCCTCTATCAAGTCATTGAAGGCTCGTTTGATGCTGCTAATGAGACTTTCGGTTTTGATAAATTGCTCCAAATCACTGCTTTTAGGTTGGTTACCCAAAGCTTGATGAAGGGGGCTCAATAATTGTGTCATTTAAGGCTCCTTATCCAATTGTATTAGGGTTAATACTTAGATAGACTATCACTTTTTTAAGTATGCTGCATGACAGCATTTTTTATTGCTTAAGGTGCATCATTTTTGGGCATCGCAGCCTTGGTATCAAGATTTTTCTGGGATTGTTAGGCCATTTTGAGCTGTTTTTTCTATACCCAATGAGTTGATCTCATTCATGGGCGTATGAATGATTTTTTATTAATTGGCCAGTAGTAAGTTGGACCAATAATTTGCCTTGCAATTTAGAAAGCTAAAATTACGTTTATCGATTGGCAGCAACCTTCTTGTATATTGTTGTCATGAGAATCTCTAGTAAAAGCAAAATTACTTTTCAAGTGCTTTTGGATGTTGCCGCTCATACAGCAAAAGGCAAGGCTATTTCTATTCCATTGCTGTGTCGTAGGCATAAACTTTCCCATTCTTATTTGGAAATCATATTTGGGATCTTGAAGTCAGCTGGATACATTCGCAGTTTTCGCGGCCCTGGAGGAGGTTACTCATTATTAAAAAAGCCACAAGACATCTCTTTGTTTGATGTAGTGTGTCTTGTTAATGATCAATCAATCATGCGCGATGACCTATGTACGCACTTGTGGAATGATTTAGATTTTTACATGAGTGAGCAAATGAAAAAGGTCAATCTAGCTAGTGAATTAGGCAGGCTATCTATAGAAATTGAGGCCGCCACTAAAGGAATGGCCATCATGAAAATGGCATCACTAACGCATACCCAAACTTCTGCTGAAGCAAAAAAGAGCAATAAAACTGTGAAGCCTTCTAAACCACGTTTAGGCCCTAACTCGGTATTTACATTAGGTAGATACCTTCAGTCCAATTAGCTTGGGTCAAGAAATATCAAAACAACCTTTGGGTAGTATTGAAAACGTGGCCAATTGAATTCCACTAGGCTGTCGATAGATAAGGAATACTTAATTGTCCGTTCAATATAGAACAAATTTATTCAGCGTCTAGTTACAGGACGCTGAAGTTAAAAGCGCTACCCGAAAGTGGCATTCATCAATCTTGTGCACATTAAAACTTGTACCCAACCCCAACCAAGAAGTTGTATGCGTTAGCACTTGTGGTTAAGGTCTCGGTATACGCTGCCCCTAAGACCGTACCGCTATAGGTATTGGTCTTATTCCCATAGTTAAAGTAGTTGCCCTCTGCAAAGCCGTAAAGTCCACCTGTAATAATTTGCTTGTATCCTAAACCCAGCGAATATCCTGTGTAGCTCTGACTACCTGAGCTGCTACCTAATGTCGATTTGATGGAGGCGCCTGTATAGCCAATTTTTCCGTAAAGAAGGCCATCATTGCCAATAGGCGTGGCTGGAGATACAAAGATATTGTAAGAATTTTCCTTCTTGTAGCTGCCTTGTGCAGTTCCAAGCCCTGTGATGCCTACGGTGTAATTAGACGATTGACTCTCAATTGGGGAGTATTCAGCGCCGATGCCGAATAGGAAGTCCTTAGTAATAGGAATCATGTAGCCAGCTGTAACGGTTCCGGTAAAGCCAGTGCTGCTATCGAGCTTTTTTGAGGGGTTTTTATGGTTTTATGTTCAAGTCCACGTTCGTAGCAACAAATACAGGCTTGTTGGCGCCCATGGCTTTGCAATGATGTGCTTTTAAGTCCCACTCATCCTTTGTTCCATTTAGAACATCATCAATTTCAATATGCACTTCGCCTGTTGTTTGTAGGTAAATGCAATAGCCATCGACTAGCTCTTTAGATTTAGTTAGGGGTTCGTAATGCACAACCCATGACATCACAAGATCGGGCGTATTCGCTACCCCGCAGGCTTCAAACTTTTTGAGAGTAGCGATTTGTTGATCTGTCTTGGCGGTATGTTGGAATTGTTCATATTCATAAAAATCTACTAGATACTTTTGGTTTGGATTATGAAGCTCCACAGAGCCGTTATAGATGGCTCGTCTAAATAATCCCTTGCCAAATAGGGTGTTGTACTTCTCGTTGATAAAGCCTCTGATTGCGATTTCTCTCATTTATTTTCTCCTTGCGTTCTTAATTGAGTTCTTGTTGCTAGTTGCTTTGTTGGTTACAAGAGAGATCAGAAGAGATCAGTTGCAGTAAAAGTCGCAGATCTCAAAAGAGGAGTTATGAAGTTGTGTTGCTTGGTCAGAGTTACTCATTTGCCACTCTGAGTCACTGACTGCGTAACTAACTAGCAACTACTCAAACTCAACTTTGCAACTTCCTTTTTCTTTATGCGACATCTACTGTGTAACCAAGCAACTCGCAAAAATATTTATCTCTCTTAAAGAAAAACCATTAATTTCCTGTCCAAAATGCGGAAAAAGAAAGGTCTAGGCAAAAAGAGGTCGACCAAATAAACAGATCGAAAACAAACTACATGCGCCCATTAACTACATAGGAGAAAACAATGAGCGCATTAAGCAACTTAAAACTAGTAGCAGTCAAAAAACCAACCCACATGCCTGCAATCGTGATCCGCAGGAACAAACTGTCTAGCAAGCTGTGGGAGCAGATCCAGCTTGCTAAGAGTCAAATGGATGGAACACCCTTTGTTGTGACTAAGTTCAAAACTATTAAAGACAAAGAGACGGGGTTACGTAAGCAGGTGGAAATCCCCAAGCGTTTAAAACCTTGGTGGTTCCAATCGGAGCAAGGCAAAGTCTGTGTATCTGTGAAATATGGAAGCTGGACCATAGAATTGGCAAAGGGCAAACCCAGCGTTGAAGTGGCAAGCGGTCCAGAGCTAGTAAAGGCACTAGAGTCCATTAAGTCGGCGGTAGAGGCTGGCGAGCTCGATGCTCAAATAGAAACTGCAAGTGCTAGCTTGCGAAGTGGATTTAAGCGATAGCAACATAAGCGTCCAGCTACTAGACGCTGGACGCTAAATAACAGTATGAAACGATATAAGGCAACAGTTAATGCAGCAGGGATGTGGGTAGAAACCATTCTCTACGCTCAAAATCAAGCCCAGGCATACAAGCTGTTTCAAGCTATCTTTGGCGCCAATAACGTGCCGCATCAACCCTTACAGATTGGCTGACTATGAGATTCGATGAAATAGCCCCAATTAAGCCTTTAAGCCCAGAACAGGCCAGGCTTAAATCAATGAAGGATCGCGTTAAGCGTGATCAAGAGGCTATTAAGGCTGAACGAGCAAGGCAGCAAATTCAGAAAGCACAGCAAAACTTAGGTAAAGTTCTTAAATCTAATTCAATTTAAAACTTGGAGACTTCAGCATGACAAAAGCTGCCTATGAGCATTTATTCGCTGTTGATGAAAATCGTGGAATTAGAGCCAATGTGGTTTATAAAAAAGTTGGTAAAGACTACATTGGAGCTTATTTTGGCTATGAGGGTGGCGGATCCTATAGCGATGGCATGTTCTTAATCGATAACAAGTGGAATGTTGAAATAGGCTGGGATACCTCAGATTTCCCCGACAAGTTTTCAGCTGACTTCGATGCTCTTCAAGACATTAGATCTCGGTTTGAGGGATATGATGAAGAGGCTGATGAGGAAGGTATGCCCTCCGAGGTTGGGGAGGCATTGCGTGAGCATGTTAATGCTGATGAGTATGAGAATTGCTGGGAATATCGTTCGGATGACTTTGAAGACAAAGTAATTACCGCCATATCCAGTCAATGGGGTTTAGCGATGAAGTGGCAGAAAGGGTAGGCTTTGCTGCTTAGTGTGGCCATGATCCAAGGTAGGCATAGCTGCTTTAAATAAAAAAAGGGAAGTAGATGAGCTACACATTAGATTCACAAAGAGAGTTTTTTGGGGTTACATGTGACACAGCTGATGATGTTCTTAGGGCGCTCGCTAGTATCCGCAATCAAGGTCAGGAACAATTCTTTGCCAGCTTGCGTTTAGCAGTTGATGATGCGGATATGGATTTAATTTGTGGACATATTGATTGGGCTCGTGCAAAGCTGGGTGATGGCTGCATGGGTTCTGATGAGCGTAGTGAGGTTCGCAAGTTTTACAAAGAGTTTATTGGCAGAAATCCAGCCCCAGGCGATGATCGTGCAAGTTTGTTCATTAGTGAGGCTTTTGATGAATTTGCTTAGATTTACACAAAAAAATAGTATGAAGCCAATATCCATAATATTTTCAGCTTTACTCATTACAGGTTGTTCAACACCAGTTGATGATCTGATAAACAACAAGTTTGCTGAGGTTGTGGCAAAGCCAGCAAAGGATCAATACATAGGTGTCTGGACTGGTTCTACAGGGCCATGGCTTACAACTATGTCTATTAAGCAGAATGGAGAGGGCATATATTGCTCGTCTTGGGCTCAGCGAAACTTTACGGGCAACATAAAGGTTGCGGATGATCTGGTCAATTACCAAGACGGGGCAAAATTACAAATTGCACTGGTTGATGGTGTCATTGTGGGAAATTATGTTGGCAAAGGCCATGGCGATGCGCAATATAAATTCATGCGTGATCCAGTGCTAAAGGCGGCTTCACCCTACTGTAAGACAGAAATGTCGCGATAGAGCAGAGGATTAATACATCTCTGCTTAATGTTCTATATAGAACACCGTTAAGAAGGATCTACCGTCCCCACTCCGACAGGATTTCCCTATAAATCAATAGAGTTGGCTACAGTAAGCCCATTTTGCGTAGCTTAAAAACAGTTCCGCTATAATTCCAACTCTTGGCCTGGTAGCTCAGTCGGTAGAGCAGAGGATTGAAAATCCTTGTGTCGGTGGTTCGATTCCGCCCCGGGCCACCAAGAAATACCAAAACCACCTCCGGGTGGTTTTTTCATTTCTAGAGTTGGATAATTCGGGTTATCAATATAAGGTTGCTTATGAATCCGAATACAAAAGAAGTTATTGAAAAATGTGCCCATCAATCTCATGCCGGTCTTCTAATCTTCCCAGAGGTACTGGGTCGCTTAATGGAGGTTGGCGTTGAGTCTTACTTCGCTGACTATCGCAATCAATCAACTACATATTATTTATCAAGCAATGAGGTTTGTACTGTTCCTATGGAGATGCCTCTGGTAGAGATCCCAAACTCATTTAATAAAGATGGCGTTGTTGCAGCCATTCGCGGCGCTCAAAGTGATGTGGTGAGATATCCTGAGTTTCTTAAATTAACAATGACTGCCGGCTGTATTGGATACATTGTTTGGATAACTGGAAAGCATGTGAGTTATTTTGGGCGGCAGGGCGAAGTGCATATTGAGCATTTTCCACAATGATCAGAGTTCCGATGCCGAAGTTAATCCCGTCTAGAGCTAGCAAGATTCCACAAGCCACCTCTGGGCATTTTTTCTTTTTCTGATTAATATCTAGGAGTTCTCTTGGGAGCTCTAAATGTTATTAGTCACCTCAATCATTGCCTGCATCTTAACCATCATCTTTATCAAACTCTCGTTTGCCGTTATTGTGCTGAGAAGAAAAAACAAGTGTGGACTGGGAAGCGGGGGTCATGATGATCTTGAGAGGGCGATTCGTGCTCAAGGAAACTTTGCCGAATATGTACCTTTCGGAGTCATATTAATTGCTTGTCTAGAATTAAATGGTGCACCTTGGTGGTTAGTTGCAATTCCAGGCATCACTTTAGTTGTTGGACGTTTAATTCACGCTGTAGGCATCAATGAGCCGCCACCAGATTTTAGTAAGCGAATTTTGGGGATGAAGCTCACATTTGGTACTTTGATTACATTAGTTATTTTGAACTTGGGATGGGCTCTGTATAAGCTAGTTGAATAAAATTTCTCCTATGTTTTAGCGTGTTGTTCTCTAATTGATAGGCGGCTCATTGCGCGTGAGAGGGTAGATGCACTTGAGTAACCTGTATGACGTGCCGCCTGCTTTAAACCTATGCCATCGACAATGAGTCTATGAGCTAAATTCAGTCGAATTCTTTCTATGTATTTGCCGGGCGTTATTTGCATCAATTTCTTAAATTGATGGGCATACGATGTACGCGACATGCCTGCCTCTAGAGCAAGGGCTTCTAGAGACCAGTTTTTGGATGCGTCCTCATGGATCGCAACAAGAGTTTTGGCAATTCTTGGATTGGCTAAAGCGCTAAATAGGCCAGTAGTTTTTTGTGGCCGAGCAACTAAATGCCTGAGCAAGCCAATCAGCAAAATATCTCCAGCACGATTAATTAATAAAGGTTGACCACATCTGGTGGCTGCCATTTCACTTGAAATTAAACGCACAATTTGAGTAAGTGAAGCATCTGCATTTTCTAAGTTAATTAAGAGCTGTTCTGAAAACTCCGATAAAAACATGGGTGCCAATGGCCCATCTAGTTCAACCTCAAAGCTCATCCACTTCTTTGCATGCGGTGGCAAAACCATATCATCAAGGGCCGGGCAGACGAGTAGTGCCATATTCTCAAGCGAGGGGCCTAATTTTTGCGGATTTATATCAACCAGGATATGCAAGCCAAATCCGACGGGCTGATCATTAATTGACACTCGCGGGGCAAGCCCTTGCAGAAGGGCGGACAGTCGATCTAGATTGGGAGTGGGCATATTTGTACTAAAAGCAAATAAATATGGACATATTGTTGCATTTAATCAGCAATAATCAATACTCATAACTTTTAAGAAGAGGTTTTCTGTGCTGATACCCCGCCAAACTACTCCTGCATTAAGCGTCCCCACCTTGCATCACGGCACTTTTGATACATCCATTGATGCTGCCGAGAATTTCACATTAATAGTGTTTTATCGCGGTCTTCATTGCCCAATATGTATGAAGTATCTGTTGGAGTTGGCGCGTTTAGTTCCTGAGTTTGAAAAGCGTGGAGTTAAGGTCATTGCTATTTCAAGTGATACTAAGGAACGAACAGAGCAAATGGCTGAAAAACTCAACGCCCCTGAATTGCGAATGGGCTATGGATTAAGCTTGGATGTTGCGCGTCAATGGGGTATGTATATCAGCACCTCACGTGGCCTAACATCAATTGGCATAGAAGAGCCCGCTTTATTCTCGGAGCCAGCAGTCTTTATCGTAAGACCGGACACTACGCTTTATTACGGCGCTGTCCAAACTATGCCTTTTGCACGCCCTAATTTTACTGACCTATTGGGCGCGATTGATTTTGCTTTGGCTAAAGATTATCCGGCGCGTGGTGAATACACCGGTTCTGTATAAGCAATTATTGATTGGCCAATCTAATAATAGGAGGTCTAAAGATGCCATTTGTACGAATAGATTTGGGTAAGCAATATCCCGAGGGAGTAGCCCAGAAAATTGGAGATATTGTTTACGAGGTGATGCTCAAGCATATTAATGTACCTGTTGATGATAAGTTTCAGGTCATTACCAGACATGATGCCGATGAGTTAGTGGTTCCTAAAAGTTATCTTGGTATTGAATATTCGCAGGGCGTTATTTTCATTCAGGTAACCTTGAATGAGGGCCGCACCACCGAGCTGAAGAAAAAATTCTATAAGGCCATCTGTGATGGGATGGTAGAGAAACTTAATATTCGACCAGAAGATATTGTTATTAACTTAGTAGAAGTCAATAAAGAAAATTGGTCATTTGGTCATGGTGAGATGCAATATGGACCCAAAGACTAAGTACGCTCACATCTAGATATGCAGTCAATTCTGTAATGCCTTCAATATGAAAAAAATACTTCTCAGCTTTCTATTTGTTGGGCTCATGCCAACTGCAAATGCGCAGATCCTCGATGCAATCCGTGGCCACGTTCAGGATCTGAGAGCGCGCACGGAAGAGCATCAAAAGATTGAAGGCATCATCTTAAAGCGAGGACAAATTGACAAAAATGCAAAAGGGCAGGACTTGATTCACAACTCCTCTGGTGAATGGTCCTTAGTCAAGGTAGGCAATCAATTATTTTTACAATCAAGCGAGGACTTTAGATCAAGCCCTGGGCCAGACTATCATATCTATATCAGCAGCAAGCCTGCCATTAAAGACAATGATGAGTTTAGTTCTCAACAAATTGAAGTGAGTCGGATCAAAAAACCCAATGGCGCCGCATTCTATCTTTTAAAAACAGAAAATCCAGAAGATGTAAGTAGTATGCTGATTTGGTGCAAGCAGTTTAAAGAATACATTGGATCGGCGGATTTGCTTCCTGCAAAGTAAGTAAAAGTAGTTTTGCTGCAGTTGAGCACCATGGGTTCTGCCCCATTCCGCCCCGGTCTACCAATTAATACTCAAACTAGCTGCTAGCGTTTTTTGATTTAGAGATCTGATATAAATTAGTGACACAAACAGGGATCTGATATGAAACAACAATCACGCCGTAATTTCCTCAAAACCTCTGCTGTTAGTGCCGTTGCGATTGGTGCTACCACTGGTTCTAGTATTGATACTGCCTACGCCCAGTCAAAGCCACCAAAATCGAATATCGAGCTTAAGACGCATGAGATTTCTCAAAAACTATTTGCCGATGATGGTTTAGCAATTCCTATTGCTACTAAACCCACGGTTTCAAAATTAGCAAAAGGGCTTGATCGAGCCATGGTGCTCGGTGGTGGTGGAGAGTACTACATTGCTTGGTATTGCGGTTTTTTTCATGGCCTGATTGAAGCGGGGCTGGATATGGCTCAGCTTCCTGAGATGGTGGTTGGCACTTCTGCTGGTTCTTATATGGGTTCGTCATTGCTCTCTGGCGAGTTTGCCCGTTTGCGGACGGAGTTTGATTTTTTTGGAAAGTTTCCGGAGATTTTTGCCAAGATTGCTCCAGTAACTAAGCCCAATATCAGTCAAATGAGGGCCGATCAAATTAATATGAGCGCGACGGATGGCAGCATTGAAACTCGCAGAGTAATTGGTCATGCCGCATTAGCTGCTGACAATAAATTAAACGGTGAGCGTGTTGAAAAAGTGGCTGCATTATTGACGGGCGATAGTAAAAAAGATTGGCCGACCAGCCGGATGTTCACAACGGGGATAGATTGCTACACGGGTGAGCGCATTGTTGTTGGTCAGCAAGCTGCCAGAAAAAATAACATTCCCTTGGCGCACGGTACAGCAGCAAGTAGCTCATTGCCTGGTGTTGTTGGGCCAACATTATTAGGTCAGCGTTATGTCATGGATGGAGGAATTTGTTCTAATCCAGCCCATGTGGATTTAGTGGCTGGATCTAAAAGGGCCTTAATCATTACATTAACTGACGGTATAACGGGAGCAATACTGACAACAATCCCACACCCCATTGCTCAAAATATTGAAGACATTAAGGTGACCGGCACAAAAGTAATGTGGATAGTGGCTGGTACACCTAAAGGGGTTGATTTGCTTGACCCAAAGCAAATTGCTGGCGCATTGCGAACGGGCTATGATCGTTCAAAAATCGAAGCAGCAAAAATTAAAAAATTCTGGGCATAGGATTTGGCACCCTAGATAACTAGAATGTGCTTACTTACCTAAAGGGCGCTATATGTCTGCCGTTCGCAATATTCGCATGCTTGCACGCTATAACAAGTGGGCAAACAATATGCTTTTGGATGCGATTGCTGCGTTGCCGCTTGATGAGGTAATTAAAAAGCGCGCTGCCGCATTTGGTGGAATGTCATTTGCCTTGGCCCACGTAGCTATTGTTGATCAAATCTGGCAAGTTCATTTACTTGGGAAAGATCATGGGTTTAAGTCTCGCACCACGGAGTCACCAGATTCTTTGGCGGCCCTAACTGAAAAGTTAAATGAAACAGGCGATTGGTATATTCAATATGCTGACTCCATGACTGAACCACTACTCAATGAAAAGCTTAGCTTTTTGTTTGTTGATGGCGGTGCTGGAGAAATGACAAGAGGCGATATTCTGATTCATGTCTTTAATCACAAAACATTTCATCGCGGCCATATTGGAGATATGTTTTATCAGTCAGGTTTTAGGCCGCCATCTATAGACCTCCCTGTCTATTTAAGAGATGCTTTTAATGAATCAGAACTTGGGTAAGACATCTTTAGCCAATATTGTTTAAAACAAAATTATAAAAATATCCATCATGAGGAGACGGCATGTATAAGCTCATAGCATTTGATGCTTACGGCACAATGTTTGATGTTTATTCCATGGGAGAGTTGGCGGAAGCCTTATTTCCGGGTAATGGCCAAGCTTTCGCTTTAATGTGGCGTGACCGCCAAATTGAATACACTCGCCTAGTCACCATGAGTGACCCGAACCCTGGTGGCAGCAAGCATTACCTTCCCTTTTGGGAGTTAACGGTTCGTTCCTTGCATTACGTTTGCAAGCGCATGAACTTAAATCTCACCCCGGACAATGAGAAGCGCTTGATGGATCAGTATGCAAAGCTCACTGGTTTTGACGATAGCTTAAGCGTCCTCAAGACAATAAAAGGTAAAGGAATGTCAACGGCCATTTTGTCTAATGGCAGCAGAGAGATGCTGGCAACAGTAGTCAAGAGTAATGGTTTGATGTCTTACTTGGACCAAGTTATCACGGTTGAAGATATACGACTATTTAAGACTGCCCCACAATCCTATGAGCTTTTATTAAAAGCATTTCCAGTCAAAAAAGAAGAAGTGTTATTTGTTTCAAGTAATGCTTGGGATGCGTTAGGCGCAAAGTGGTTTGGCTTTGATGTATTTTGGGTTAATCGTCTTGGACACCCTTTTGAAGAAATCGGTGAGAAGCCAAACTATGAAGGTAATTCCTTGAGTAAAGTGCTAGCAGTTATTTAGGGAATACTCTGAATCTTTGCAAGATCGGCCCCATTAAAAATTGCCAAAGAATAGGGCTGGATTAATCATGGCGCCATTCCCAGGGGGATTGTTGCGCGCATTGCTGAGCCTTTCGGGTAAATCAGCATTGATTGAGGCTATATCAAAAGCTAATATCTATAATTCGCCAGATTCAACCCTAAGATAACAAGATGAGTAAGTCCCAATTAATTTCTGTGAGCTACATCAGCAAGGCAACGCAGGATATGGGTGTCTTGGCGTTGATGCGCCTCACCGATCAAGCGGCGCAACTCAATCAAAAATTAGGCTTATCGGGAGTGCTTTTTTACGAGAACCAACATTTTGGCCAAATATTAGAAGGGCCCTCGTACGGAGGTCATGAAAATATGGGAAAAAATTCAGCGAGATCCTCGCCATCAGCAAGTGCGCTTATTGAAGCTGGAGGACATTCAAGAAAGAAGTTTTCCCGCCTGGTCAATGCGCTTCTTCTTGGCAAAGGAAATTATTGCAAAGATGCCAAGCCTCACTAGCGTATTGGATGGCCTACCCGAGCATGATGTTGAACTCTTGAGGCTAATGCGTTCAGCAGCCGAGTAAGCATTCCTCCTTTGTGATGAGCATTCAGCGGATCTCTCTGCTGTATCTAATTGCAGCATCTTGTAATGTGTAGCTTAGTTTAATGAAATCTCACTATGACCAATTTCAATCAATTGCCTAGCAACTTACCTATTCCCCAGGATGATGGGGCTGCCGATCATTTGGTTGGCATGCACTTACCTTCCCTCACTTTGAATGCCACCACCGCTAGCCGCTTTAATCTTGGCGAGAGTAAAGGGCGCTTGGTGATTTACTGCTATCCAATGACTGGGCAGCCCAATGTTGCTTTGCCAGAAGGCTGGGATCAGATACCGGGAGCAAGAGGGTGTACGCCTCAAAGCTGTTCGTTTAGAGATCACTATCAAGAGTTGCGCACTTTAGGTGTGGAGGTATTTGGTTTGAGCGTGCAATCTACTGAATATCAAAAAGAGATGGCGGATCGCTTGCATTTACCATTTCCGGTATTAAGTGATGCAGATTATCAACTTCAGAAGTCATTGCAGCTACCTACCTTTGTTGCCGCTGGAATGACTTTGCTAAAGCGCATTACTTTGATTGTGAATAACGGTGTGATCGAGGCTGTGCACTACCCAATTTTTCCGAGCGATAGTGATCCAGTTTGGGTGATCGACTATTTAAAAAATAATCCTGCTTAATTGTATTTAGGGCAAACTGTATTTAGCCCAAGCGAACAAGACGTTGCCGACATTTTGACTACCAGGCACATACGCAGCCTGAATGCTGAGCTCTTTATAGCTGATTGAGGCAATGGGCAGTAAACCAGGGAAGGGAATGTAGTTCATGATGTCTTGGCGCGACATGATGAATGCAGTTGCTCCAACGCCGTACTTCCAGTCAGGACTATTGCCGATATTCCACATGGGGATCCAGCCATAGCCAACCATGTACTGATAAATTCCGTGCGAGTCTTTGAAGGTCATCCCATAAATGCCCTCCCAGTTACCGCTCTCATTCATTAGGCCCCTGCCAAAACCAATACCCATCGGATATTCGGTGTATTGATTGATTTTGTCTTGGGAATACGCATAAGGCATGTGATACGTGTAGAGGGGAATATAGAGCTCGTTTTCGCCTTTATCCCAAATGGATTCCAGATGATTTGTTGTGTTTTGAAACCACTCTGAAGTGCTTTCTGCGTGTGAGCTTGCCAATGGCATGCAAAGAAGCAAAAGCACGATAAATCTACGGCGCATAACCAATCATTTCTAAACTAGATGAAGCAAAGCGCCTCCTAGGCAAGGTTTAGCGCTGCTTTTTGTAACAAACTACGTGAACTGACAGAATTATATGTTGCTTTGCAGCAATATTTCCTTGCTAAGCCCAAAATAAGCTATTAATATGGTGCAGTGCAACAAATAACCCTTTAAAGGAAATATCATGTTCAAAAATCAATTTGCAGAAAATCAAGCCAAATCCGTTGAAAGCGCCCGTGCATTGGGTCAAACTGCTCTCGAGAACGCTCAAGAACTAGCAGAAATTAATTACCAAGCAGCTCAACAAGCCGTAGCCAGTGCGCAAGCTAAGGCCGCTGAATTGTTAAAGGGTAAAGATGCCAAAGCAGCCTTAGATCTCCTGCAAAGCCCAGAAGTGCAAGAGGCGGTTGCTGAAGTTGCCGCTTATCAGAAAAAAGTGGCCGCAGT
>JACCDH010900819.1_pt1 | contig 16758 bp, 11 predicted proteins | sample 7442481 | NCBI WGS metagenome assembly JACCDH01 (sample SAMN15323433, study PRJNA562643) | freshwater metagenome | isolation source: river surface water | place: USA:Blue River Watershed | collected 2017-08-15
CCAATCGCGGGTCCAGTGCATGCAGCAGAACGTCCACGCCGCCACTGAGAAAAACGAAAAGCAGCGCCATGGTGAGCGCCGTGCCTTGAATCATCGGCACGTCCCTGGCGTACACGGCATGCACCAGTGCATGCCCAATTCCGGGCCACGCAAAAAGGGTTTCAACCACGACCATGCCCTCAACCAGCAGCACCAGTTGAACGCCTGCATACGCCGTGGTGGCCAGCAGCACCTGGGGCAGGGCGTGGCGCCAGAGGGCCGCCCCAAGCGGCAGCCCTTTGACCTGCGCGAATTCAAACGCATCGGATTGCAGCACGCGCAACGCTGCGTCCCGCACCACTTGGGTAAAGCCCGGACACAGCGCCAGTGCGAGCGTCAGTGCCGGGAGCAGCACGTGGTCGGCCTCTTCGTGACCCGCCACGGGCAACCAGCCCAGTTCAACCGCCAGCACGGTCGACAGCACCACGCCGATCAGGAACGACGGGCTGGCCCTCAGAACGGTGTTGAGGGCATCAACCGCTCGGCGTGCCCAACCTGAAGGGTGCACCGCCGTCCAGAAGCCGAGTGTCACTCCCAAAACAATGGCCATGACCCAGGCCACCAGCGACAGCCACAGGGTGTGTCCGAGTTGGTGGGCCACCAGTTCCGTCACCGGCATTCCCAGAACCATCGACTGGCCCAGTTCGCCTTGTGCGAGTTGGGTCAACCACTCCCACCAGCGCAAGAAGGCCGGCCGGTCCAGTCCCAGCTCGGCCCTTACGGCCTGCGCAATTTCGCTGTTGACGATGTCGTAACCGTACCGACCCGCTGCGATTCGGAACGCCGCATCGCCCGGCAGCCATTCGGCCATTGCAAAACACAGCGTGCCCACCGCTGTCAAAACAAACAGCGCCTGCAGCAGCAGGCGCCCGAGGCGATGCAGGGGCATCAAGCCGTCCAGCGCATGCGGCTGATTCGGTAGCTGCGCTCCAGCGGATCCACGCTGACGTTGCTCAAGCGCGTGCTGGCCGTGACCGAGTGCTGGTACCAGGCCACTGGAATCACCGGCAGTTCGGCCTGAAGAACGGTGGCCAAAGCCCCTCGAAGCGCCGATCGGCGCTTGTCGTCTGTGGAGACGCTCATGGACGCCAAGGTCTGACTCACCTGTGCGCTTTGCCACCCCATGGCGCCCCAGTCGCCACCGCTGGGGCCAAAGTCTTGCAGCAGCGTGCCCAGGGGGTCTGGCACCAGGCCGTAGTTGCGGGCCAGCAGGGCCAGTTGCAGGCTGCCGTCTTGGTGGCCGCTGGGAATTTCGCTGGAGTTGCCCACCGAAACGGCCACCTCAATGCCCACGGCACGCAGTTGCGCCTGAATGGCCGCTGCCATGGGCGGCAGTTCCGGACGGTCTGGGAAGGTGCGCAGGGTGACCCGAAACGACTCACCGGCTGCGTTCACCAGCACCCCGTCGGCGCCGGCGCGCCAACCGGCCAACTGAAGCAGGTTTTTGGACTGCTCCACATCCTGACCCAGCGGCGAAAGGCCCGGTACGTGCCACTCGGCCATGATGGGAGGGAACAACTGGGTGGCCGCTGCCTCTGGTGCACGCAGCAAGGCCGAGGCCATCCCCTTCCTGTCCAGCGCCAAGCTCAGCGCACGGCGGACCCGCACATCCGACAAAAACCGGTGCCCGGCGTTGACTTTGATGTAAATCGTTCGCGGCAGCGGCTGGAGTTGCAGCCGCAGGCTCCGCTGGGCGCGCAGCCGAGCAAACCCAACCGGATCGTGGGTGAAGACCAAATCGGCCTGACCGGCCATGGCCATCATGCTGCGGGTTTCTCCGCGGGAGGCACCCAGATAGTCCACGGATTCGATCGCGGGCTTTGTGCCGTCGTGGCCTTCAAAACGCTTGACCCGCAGCGACTGTGGCATGTTCACTTCGGCCACCTGGTAGGGACCGGTGCCAATGATCCGCTGAACGCTGCCATCTGCTGCAAACGAGGCGGGCGCCAGAATCAGGGTGCTGTGGTGGGCCAGAAAAGCCGGCAAGGCCGCAAACGGCTTGCCCAGGCGAAACACCACGTCGGCGCCTTGCGCCGACACCTGCTGCGCGCCGGTGTTGCGAAGAACGCCGGGTTGGGCCAGTGCACGTTGCAGGCATTCGGTCACCGCTTGGGCCGTGACCGCTGTTCCGTCGTGAAAGCGCGCCCCAGCGCGCAAGGAAAACCGCCATTCCAAGCCGTCTTCACGGGCTTTCCAATGGGTGGCCAACCCGGCGGCCAGCAGGCCCTGGTCGTCCACATCCACCAAAGTCTGAGCGACTTCCAGGCGAGTGAAGATGTAGCCGGTTTTGGAGGGGTCCAGGGTGGCGACTTCCCACGGCGAAACCACTTTCAGTGGGCGTGCGCCACTGGCCGCCGCAACAGCGGGCCACGCCGATGACAGCGCCAGGGTGGCGGGGGCCATCGCCAGCAGGCGACGCCGAGGCAAAGCGGGCAACGGGTTTGGTCGGTCCGACATGGGCAGCTTCTTCGAATGGATTGAAAAAAACGGCACGGCCGTTTTTCACGGACGGTTTTGGCCGCGCATACTTTTTGAGGGGTGTGACGAGTGAGAAATTTTAAAGCAACAAAGTTGCATTTAACGGCTGGACCAATGGCTCACACCCGCCAGCCTTTCAGGGAAAAAGGCTCAGCCAGTCGCAGGCTTTGGCTGGTGAGGGATCTTCAGAGCGCCTCTGCCTCCTCGGTGCGGGCCCAATTCGGAAACGGGTCGGGCAGCTCGGCCCAGGCCTTCATGCCCTTGCGCGTTTCGGTGAAGTTCAGGTGCATGGCCTTCCAGGCCTGCTCAATGGCGGCCCGGTCCATGTGGGTGCCAATGAACACCACCTCGTTGATGCGGTCGCCGTACTGCTCTTTCCAGTTTTTTTCAATGCCCGCGCGGGCGGGCGTGCCTTTGGCGGGCCAACGCTCGCGCGGAGCCGACGCCCACCACTGCCCCACGGGTTCGTGCGTGGCCACGTTGCCCGCGCGGGAGTAGCTGACCACCCACTGCGGGCGGCTGGCCAGCCAGGTGTAGCCCTTGGCCCGCAGCAAGCCGTCAAAAGGCATTTCCATGAATTCGGCAAACCGCTGAGGGTGCAGCGGTTCGTGGCTGCGCAGCACAAAGCTGTGAATGCCGTAGGCCTCGGTTTCCGGCGTGTGGCGTCCCTCCAGCTCGCGGGCCCATGCGGGCATGGCGCTGGCGCGTTCCAGATCAAACTTGCCGGTGCCCAGCACCTTGTTCAAGGGCACCGCGCCGTGGTCCGCATAAACCACCTCGGCCACGGGGTTGAGCGCCTTGATGACGGCCGTCACCTGGTTGCGGCGGGTGTCGTCCACCAGGTCGATCTTGTTGACCACCACCACGTCGGCAAACTCGATTTGCTCCATCAGCAGCGTGGCCAGGCTGCGGTTGTCGTCCTCACCCGCCGTTTCGCCCCGCTGCGCCAACAGGTCTTTGCTGGTGTAGTCGCGCAGCAGGTTGAACGCATCGACCACGGTGACCATGGTGTCGATGCGCGCCACGTCGTTGAGGGAGTCGCCGTTCTCGTCTTCAAAGTCAAACGTGGCGGCCACGGGCATGGGTTCGCCAATGCCGGTGGATTCGATCAGCAGGTGGTCGAACCGGCCCTCCGCCGCCAGACGGCGCACCTCCACCAGCAAGTCTTCGCGCAGGGTGCAGCAAATGCAGCCGTTGCTCATTTCCACCAGCCGCTCGTCGGTGCGCGACAAGGCGGCCCCCGATTGCGCGGCCGAGCGGTCCACCAATGACGCGTCGATGTTGACCTCGCTCATGTCGTTCACGATGACCGCCACCCGCAAGCCTTCGCGGTTGGCCAATACGTGGTTGAGCAGGGTGGTCTTGCCGGCCCCCAGAAAACCAGACAGAACGGTCACGGGCAGAACGCGAACAGCAGACACGGTGGACCCCTTGAAAACTTACAAATGCAACACGGTTGCCAAAACAGCCCGCGATGATAGCGCAACAAAGTTGCATTTAAAGACGGCGGAGGGGTGGGCGCTGGCCCCATGCGCGAGGGGCCGTGAAGGCAATTTGGGTCCACCAGAGATCGAAAAAATCAGAAAAAGTCTGTTTTTTTCGTAGCAACGAGTGGCTTCTGTTCTGCGGCAGGCCGAAAATTTATGTGAAAAAAGGCCGCTAAAAAACATAGCAGTCGAAGCACGGCTGAAGCGGATGGATGCAGTCCGAATCCGGGCAAGCCTCAGCCCACATCTCAGTTCACAACTCAGGTCACAAGCCAGCCAAAAAGTCGGCGCATTGGTGCGGACGCACTGGCGCTTGCGAAAGGGCCCGCGTACGGAGGCTGTCGCAGGGGCCGCGGTGCGGGTGTGTTGGGTGGGGCAGCTTGGCGCTGCCGTGGTGCGCGGCCCGTGGCGGGCGCCAGGGCGGTGGGTGGTACCACCAACAGGAATCGAACCTGTATCTAGCGCTTAGGAGGCGCTCGTTCTATCCATTGAACTATGGCGGCGTTGGGGGGCGGATTTTACTGTGCGCCCTGTGCCAGCCGTTGCAGAAGGCGGTCCCGCGCGGGTGGCCATTCCTCACGGCGCATGCTGTACATCACCGTGTCCCGAACGGTGCCGTCGCGCCGCAGCGCCTGGCCGCGAATCACCCCGTCTTTCAGGGCGCCCAGCCGCTCGATGGCGCGTTGCGACGCCAGGTTCAAATGGTCGGTGCGCCAGCCCACCACTGCACAGCCCAGGGTGTCGAACGCGTGTTCCAGCAGCAGCAACTTGCAGGCGGTGTTGACGTGGGTGCGCTGCACCCGACGGGCGTACCAGGTCCAGCCGATTTCCACCCGGCGCACGGCGGGCAGGATGTCGTGGTAACTGGTGCTGCCCAGCGCCTCACCGCTGGCGCTGTCTTGCACGGCAAACGCCATCCGGTTGCCGGCTTCAAACTGGGCCAGGGCGTCTTCTATGTACCGGCGGGTGTGTTGCGGCTCGGGCACCGAGGTGACGCGCAGGGTCCACAGCTCGCCGTCGGCGGCGGCGGCCTTCAGGCCGGCCTCGTCGTCCAGGGTGAGGGGGCGCAGGGTCACGCCGTGGCCGCTGAGGGTGACGGGTTCAACAAATGGCATGGGTGCGTTCCAGGGGGGCAACAAACCGGGGCGGGGCCCTGCGGTCCGCCCTTGGGGGGTCGATATAATCCGGGGTTGATTTTTGTCAATCCTCCTTCATTGTGATGCCCAAATGAAACACCTGTTGTCTCTGCCCATCGCCGCGTTTGTTGCCGGAGCGACGGTGCTGTTTTCGGCGTCTGGCGTCCAGGCGCAGGCCATTGTGGGCGACGTCAAGGCCGGCGAGTCCAAGGCGTCCATGTGCATCGGTTGCCACGGCATTGTCGGCTACCAAAACAGCTTCCCCGAGATCCACAAGGTCCCCAAAATTTCGGGCCAGTCCGCGGCTTACATCGTTGCCGCGCTGAATGCCTACAAAAAGGGCGACCGCAAGCACCCGTCCATGCGCGGCATTGCGGCTTCGCTGTCGGAACAAGACATGGCCGACCTGGGCGCCTACTACAGCGCCCATGCGGGTGGCGTGACGGTGGGCGACACCCCGTCCAAAGCCGCACCGCCTGCGGTGGCCGCTTTGCTGGAAAAAGGCGCCTGCCTGTCTTGCCACGGCGCCAACTTCAGCAAGCCCATTGACCCCAGCTACCCCAAGCTGGGCGGCCAGCATGCCGATTACTTGTACGTGGCCCTCAAGTCGTACACGGTGGAAGGCAATGGCGTGATCGGCCGCAACAACGCCATCATGGGTGGTGTGGCCAAGCAATACACGCTGGCCGAGCTCAAGCAAATGGCCAACTACCTGGGCAGCATTGAGGGCGAGCTGCGCACCGTGCCCCAAGGCAAGTTCCGCCGCTGAAGCCGCCCACTGCCTGTTACAGGATCGGACCGCCGGGCCCCACCGGCGGTTGCGCGAAAAAAGCCGCCCTTGGGGCGGTTTTTTCATGGGCGGCCCAAAAACAGGTACAGCCCGGTGCGTTGGCCTTTGCCGTGAACCAGCGCCAGGTACACCGGGCCAATGGCCGTGTCGGCCCCCACATACAGGCTGGCGCCGGTGCGCAGTTGCCGCCAGTTGATGTCGGCCGCCCGCTGCCAGGCGTTGCCCGCCTCGAGCGTGCCGCCCGCAAACAGGGCGCGTGCCAGCCCGGGGTCCAGCGCCAGCCGCTGGTAGTAGCCCACCCGCAGCAGGGCCAGCAGGTTGCCCGCCACCTGGCCGGTGCGGTGGCCCGACAGCTGGTGAAAACCGCCCAGTGAATACTCGTCCAGCGCCCCGATGGGCACGTCGCTGGCATGGGCCGCACGGGCGTACAGGTTGAGGGTGTGCCGCCCGTGGCTGAACACTCGGGTGGCCTGCACCGCCGCGCGTTCGAAATGCACCCGCTCGTTTCCGGCGTGTCGGATGCCCAGCGCGGCATCGGCCACCACGCGGTAGCCCGTTTGCGGGAAGTTGGCATGGTCCAGCCGGTCGGCCACGGCCTTCAGGCGCAGCCCCTGTTCGCGCCAGCGTTGCAGGCCCGGCCAGCCGTTGCCCGCGGTTTGCACCAAGTCGGGCTGCGCCAGCCGCCGGGCGGCAAACAGGCCCAGGCGCACGCTGCCCAACTGCCCGCCTTTGCCCACGGTCCAGCCGTGGGCCACGGAGACCGATTCCGTGCGCCGACTGTATTGGGCTTGAATGGCCCCGGCCGCGTCGAACACCTGCAGCGTGTCCCGCCGCACGCCCGCGCCCAGGGCCACAAACCGGTCCCGGTCGCCGCCCCAGGGGTGGTAGAGCTCGGTGTCCAGCGCGGTCACGGCGCCCAACTCCACCTGGCTGCGCCATTCGGTGCCGCTTTCGGTCAGCCAGCGGCGGCGGTGGTTCAGGCGCAGGTTGAAACCCGAGTCGCCCCGGAAGTCGGTGCGCAAGTCCAACCCCAGGGTGAACAGGTGGGGGCCCAGCTCGCTGGGCTTGAGGGCAAACACCAGCCCCTCGGTCTGGGTGCCGGGGTCGGGCTCCAGCCGGTAGTCCACCTGCGCGTGGTCGCCGCTGGCCGCCAGGTGTTGCAAGTCGTCGTTCAGCCGTTCGGCGTCCAAGGCTTGCCCTGCACGCGAGTCCAGCTGCCGCGCCAGCTGGCGCGCCTGGTCGCTGGGCACGCCCTCCAGGCGCACAAACGCCAGTGCCGCGGGCTCGGGCGCGGGCAAGGGCTGTCGGCCCAGTTGCCACAGCGCGTAGGCTTCGGGGCTGACGGCAAACCGCTCCAGCGAGGCCTGCACCGTTTGGGCGTACGCGTGGCCCAAGGCCAGAATTTCGGGTGCCCGGTCAAAGCGGGCCGAAGACAGGCCGTCCAGTTGGGGCGTCAGCAGCAGGTCGTGTCGGGTCAGCAGGGCAATGCTGCGCTGCACGTTCTGCTCGGTCAGGATGTTGACCATCTGGGTGCTGATGCCCAGCACGGTGTTCAGGGTGTTGCGCGGGGCCAGTGGTGTGCCAATGTTCACGGCAATCACCACGTCCACCCCCATGGATCGCGCCACGTCCACGGGCAGGTTGTTCACCAGTCCGCCATCGCCCAGCAGCCGGTCGTTCCATTCCAGCGGCGAGAACACCCCCGGCACCGACATGCTGGCCCGCAGGGCGGCGGCCAGGTCGCCGGACTCCAGCACCACGGGCTCGCCGGTTTCCATGTCGGTGGCCACGGCCCGAAACGGCGTGGGCAGCGCGTCGAAGTGGTTCAGCCGCCGGGTCGGCAGGGTGTAGCGGCGCAGCAGCCATTCCAGCGATCGGCTGGAGATGGCGCCCAGTGGCACCCGAAACTCACCGTCTCGAAAGCCGACCTGCAGCATGGGGGACAGCTCAAAGTCCTGCTCCTTGTCGCGTTGCGACAAGGCGGTACGGGGTGGCCGCCGGTCGAACAGGTTGGGCCAGTCGATGCGCATGAGTTCGGCCTCCAGATCGGCCGCCCGCATGCCGCTGGCGTACAACCCCCCCACGATGGCGCCCATGGAGGTGCCCACCACGGCGTCCACCGGCACCCGCGCCTCTTCCAGCGCCTTCAACACCCCAATGTGGGCAAACCCCCGCGCACCGCCGCCGGACAGCACCAGCCCCACACGGGGGCGGCCGGTGCCCATGCGGGCCGACTGTGGCTCCGGGGCCGCCGCCTCCGTGGTCGGTTCTGGCGCTGCAGAGGGCTGTGCCCGGACGGCCTCCGCCGACAGGGCCATGAGACCAATGGCGAGCAGCGGCCCCCACCGGTGGGCAACCGGGCGGGGCATCAACAGCAAATGCAGCAATGAGACCAGTGCAGACATGGGGTGCGGATTTGGCAGGTGGGCGCGTTAGGGACCGACAAAAACGGGTGGACAGGCAGAACGCCGGGCCGGCAAGCGGGAGGCAGGCTGGGCTTGCCGGTCGCGGGTGCTGGCGGGGCAGCGCTGCCGGTGACGCCTGCGCGCCAGCCGTTCAGGTTCGGGCATGGTAGTTTCTGCGGCTTTTGTTGTTGCCAGAAAGGCCCTGCGATCATGAACGACGTGTTGATTCACCACGAAGCCGGCGTGACCACGCTCACCCTCAACCGCGTGGACAAGAAAAACGCGGTGACGGCCGCCATGTACACGGCGCTGGCCGAGCCGCTGGAGCAGGCGGGTGCCGATCCCGCTGTTCGGGCCGTCGTCATTCAGGGGCACGAAACCGTGTTTTGCGCCGGCAACGACATTGCCGATTTTCTGAACCACCCGCCCGCCGACGAGTCCGCGCCCGTGTTTCGGTTTTTGCGCGCCGTCAGCACCTTTCCCAAACCGTTGCTGGCGGCGGTGTGTGGCCCCGCAGTGGGCATTGGCACCACGCTGCTGTTCCATTGCGACCTGGTCGTGGCGGGCGACAACGCCGCCTTTTCCATGCCGTTTGTCAATTTGGGCCTGTGCCCGGAGGCGGGCTCCAGCCTGCTGGCCCCCCGTTTGATGGGGCACCAGCGCGCCGCCGAGGCGCTGTTGCTGGGCGAGCCCTTCATGGCCGAGGCGGCGCTGGAGATGGGCTTGGTCAACCGCGTGGTGCCACCGGCCGAGGCCCATGCCGTCGTCCAGCGGCTGGCCACCCGTCTGGCGGCCAAGCCCTTGTCCAGTCTGGTGGAAACCAAGCGGCTGCTCAAGTCCAGTCAGGCCGCGGCGGTGCAGCAGCAGATGGCGGCCGAGGCGGCCAGCTTTGCGCGCATGCTGCGCGAGCCCGCCGCGCGGGAGGCGTTCTCGGCCTTCATGGACCGGCGCATGCCGGATTTTTCCAAGGTCTGACGCAAGCCAGCACCCGCGGTCTTTCGGTCACGCGCACCCGTTCAAGGGGGCGGTGGAGCGCCCGCGCCTTGTCCCCCCGCCACGGGCGTTTTTCCAGCGGCTGGTCTGCGCCCCGCCGAGCCCCGGCGGCAATGCTGGGGCGCGTGTCATTCGGCTGTCACGCCCGGGCGGCGAGACCTCCGGATAATGCGTCCCGTCGCGGGGGCCCTTGCCCCTGTTTTGCAGGAGCGGGTGGTGACGAATGCAGGTTGGCCGCGTGTGGGCGGTGTGGGGCGTTTGAGCGGCGCAGCGCCGTTGTTGGATGCCCAACCAAAAAGCGGGGTGCTTCCCCGCCGGGGAATTGCAGGCCAACATGGCCTGCGCGGTCTGGCGTGGATGGTCTTGGGGGCATGGCTGCTGTCGGGCTGTGCCGGCCCGGCGGCCCAATTGCCCGCTGCGGAGCAGCCGCCCGTGGCGGCTCAGGCTGGTGACCCTGCGCCCGGCGTGGCCGCCGAGGGTTCGGCCCCCGGCGAAGCATCGGCCGTCGGTGCACCGGTGCCAGTGCCTTTCGAAGGGTGGGAGCCCCGCCCCATGCCCGCCAAGCGGTGGGTGCCGTTTCAGCCGGTGCGGGTGGACGGTGTGGTGGGGCTGGAGGTCCGGGCCCAGTCGTCACTGAGCCTGCTGCGCAAACGCGTTGTGCCGCCGTGGGACCGGCCGGCACGGCTGCATTTCTCTTGGTGGGTGGAGGGCTTGGTGGACGGTGCGGATTTGTCCGACTCGGACGCCAGCGACGCACCCGCCCAGGTGCTGGTGGCGTTTGAGGGCGACCGCAACCTGCTGTCGGCCCGCAATGCGCTGATGTCCGAGCTGACCCTGCTGCTCACGGGCGAGGAGTTGCCTTACGCCTCGCTGGTGTACGTGTGGACCAACGAGCACCCGGTGGGCACCGTCATTCGCGACCCCCGCACCGACCGCATCCGCTATTTGGTGGTGGAGCAGGGCCCCGAACGCTTGCGCCAGTGGGTGCACCACGCCCGCGACGTGCATGCCGACTTTCGGCGCGTCTTCAACGAGCAGCCCGGCGCCATCGTGGGCTTGGCGGTGATGACCGACACCGACAACACCCGCCAATCCACCCGTGCCGTGTTCGGTCCGGTGTGGCTGGACGAGCGTTGATCAGTCATATTTTAATAGCTTAAAACCCAATAAATACGTGCGCCAAGGCCATTTTTCATTCGTTTTTTGGGATGGGGCGGGGTCGGCCGTTGTCGTCAATGGCCACGTAGGTCAGTGACGCCTCGGTCACCTTGGCGTACTGGCCCTGCGATTTGAAGCGCTCGGCGTACACCTCCACCTTCACGGTGATGGACGTGCGCCCGATGCGGGTGACGCTGCTGAAAAAGCTCAAGATGTCGCCCACGCGCACGGGCTGCTTGAACACGAATTCGTTGACCGCCACGGTCGCGTAGCGCCCCTGGGCATAACGGGCGGGCAGCACGGAGCCGGCCAGGTCCACCTGTGCCATGACCCAACCGCCAAAAATGTCGCCGTTGGCGTTGCAGTCGCCAGGCATGGGAATCACCTTCAGCACCAGTTCTTGGTCGGTGGGCAGCGAGACGGTTTGGGCAACGGGGGCAGTGGTCATGGTCGGGCGCACAATGGCTGAAATGCAACAACTGGCCCCCCGGGATGGGCGGGCCGATTTCGGGATTGTCTGTCATGCGCCGTCTGGAACCCTCGGTCCCAACTCCATCCGCTGGGCCCGCTGCTGCGCCCGGTGCCGAAGCCAGCGCCCCTTTGCGTGCCCAGCGTTCAGACGGTGCCACGCTGCGCCGCCTGCTGCCCTACTTCTGGGCCTACCGGTGGCGGGTGGGGGCGGCGCTGGCGTTCATGGTGGCGGCCAAGGCGGCCACGGTCAGCGTGCCGCTGCTGCTGAAGGAATTGGTGGACGCCATGACGCCGCTGGTGGGCGCCGCCCAGGGCCTGGCGCCCGGCTTGGAAGCCGCCTGGGTGGTGCCCGTGGGCTTGCTGCTGGCGTATGGCGGCTTGCGGCTGAGCACCAGCTTGCTGACCGAGTTGCGCGAGCTGGTGTTTGCCAAAGCCACCGAGGGCGCAACCCGCAGCATTGCGCTGAGCGTGTTTGAACATTTGCACGGCCTGAGCCTGCGTTTTCACCTGGAGCGGCAAACCGGCGGCATGACCCGCGACATCGAACGCGGCACCCGCGCCGTGCAGTCGCTGGTGTCGTATTCGCTGTACAGCATTGGCCCCACGCTGATCGAAGTGGCCATGGTGCTGGCGCTGCTGGCCCTGAAATTTGAATGGTGGTACGTCTGGACCACATTGGCGGCGCTGGTGGTGTACGCGGTGTTCACGATTGCGGTCACCGAATGGCGCACCCGGTTTCGACGGGAAATGAACGAGCTGGATTCGGGCGCGCACAGCCGGGCCATCGACTCGCTGTTGAACTACGAAACGGTCAAATACTTCAACAACGAAGCGTTTGAGGCGCGGCGTTACGACGAAGGTTTGGACCGCTTGCGCCGCGCTCGCATCAAAAGCCAGAACTCGCTCAGTCTGCTCAATGCGGGGCAGCAGCTCATCATCGCCATTGCGTTGGTGGCCATGCTGTGGCGCGCCACCGTGGCGGTCTCGCGCGGCGAAATGACCTTGGGCGATCTGGTCATGATCAACGCCTTCATGATCCAGCTCTACATCCCGCTGGGTTTTCTGGGGGTGTTGTACCGGGAAATCAAGCAGGGCCTGACCGACCTCAGCAACCTGTTCAACCTGTTGGACCGCGAACGCGAGGTGCAAGACGCCCCCAGCGCCCAGCCGCTGCAACCCACCGACCGGCCGGCGTTGCGGTTTACCAATGTGCATTTCGGTTACCGGGCAGACCGTCCCATCCTGCATGGCGTGGACATCGACATCCCGCCCGGAAAAACCGTTGCGGTGGTGGGGCCGTCGGGCTCCGGAAAATCCACGCTGGCGCGGCTGCTGTACCGGTTTTACGACTTGCCCGCCAACGGGCCGGGTGCCATTTCCATCGATGGACAGGACATTCGCGGCGTGACGCAGGCCAGTCTGCGGCAAGCGATCGGCATCGTGCCGCAGGACACGGTGCTGTTCAACGACACCATCGCCTACAACATTCGCTACGGTCGACCCGACGCCACGATGGAGGAGGTGCACCAGGCGGCCCGCGCGGCCCGCATTCACGACTTCATCCAGAGCCTGCCGCAGGGCTACGACACCCCGGTGGGCGAACGCGGGCTCAAGCTGTCCGGCGGTGAGAAGCAGCGGGTGGCCATTGCCCGCACCTTGCTCAAGAATCCGCCCATTCTGCTGTTCGACGAAGCCACCTCCGCGCTGGACTCGGCCAACGAACGCGCCATCCAGGCCGAGCTGCGGGCCGCGGCGGCCAACAAAACCACGCTGGTCATCGCCCACCGCCTGTCCACGGTGGTGGACGCGCATGAAATCATCGTGCTCGACCAGGGGCGTGTTGCAGAACGGGGCACGTTCACCGAATTGCTGTCCCTCTCCGGTGCATTCGCCCGCATGTGGGCCCTTCAGCAGCAGGGTGACGCCCCACAGGCGTTGCCCGATGATCCCGCCACTGGGTCTCTGGCGTTGCCTTAGTGCTTTGGCTGGGAATCCGTCTGCGACGACATGGTATGAAATCTGCTATCAGTTATCCTGCTGTCTGATAAGGGGCAACGATGGAAACCAAATGGCTTGAAGATTTTGTGAGCCTGGCCGAGACCCGCAGTTTCAGCCGATCGGCTCAGTTGCGACACGTGACGCAGCCGGCTTTTTCCCGGCGCATCCAATCGCTGGAGGCGTGGGCGGGCACGGATTTGGTGGACCGTTCCTCCTACCCAACCCGTCTGACCCCCGCCGGACAGACGCTTTACGAACAAGCCTTGGAGATGTTGCAAGCGCTGCAAAGCGCGCGGGCCATGCTCAGGGCCTACAGCACGGCAGCGGACGACACGGTTGAGTTTGCCGTTCCCCACACCCTGGCGTTTACCTTTTTTCCAGCCTGGCTGTCTGGACTGCGCAAGGCGTGTGGGCCCATCAAATGCCGGCTGACCGCGTTGAACGTGCACGATGCGGTGCTGCGGCTCGTGGAGGGCCATGCCGATTTGCTCATTGCGTATCACCACGCGTCCCAGCCCATCCAGTTGGACAACGAGCGATACGAAATGCTCCAGCTTGGCGAGGAGGTCTTGGCGCCATTTGCCAAGCCCGACGAGCAGGGCCATCCCTTGTTTCAACTGCCCGGTGACCGCCGTTCCCCTGCACCGCTGTTGGGCTACGGGCCGGGCGCGTATCTGGGCCGCATGGTTGACATCGCGCTCAAACAGGCCGCCGTCCCTGTGCATTTGAACCGGGTCTACGAAACCGACATGGCGGAGGGCCTCAAAGCCATGGCAACCGAAGGGCACGGAATCGCCTTTCTGCCCAAAGGAGCCGTCCTGAAAGAACTCAAGGCCAAACGCTTGGTCCATGCGGCGCCTTCGTCACCTGCTTTGTTTGAAATCGGCTTCGACATCCGGATTTATCGCGCCAAGCCCAGCGTGCCCCTCAAGCCAGGGAAAAATTCATCAGTAAGCAAACGAATAACGCATGATTTGTGGGAATATCTGCAAAGAAAATCATTGATCAGTTCGTCTGATGGTTAGCGGTATGATTTTTGTGCATGGGGTTCTCGTCATTTGGCATTGGCGCAAGCTCAGGTCCTCCCTTAGTCTTCGGTCTCTGACTGGGTCGGAACGCCTCTCAATCCGTTCCTGGCGTCGTCACCGTTGGCAAGTGGGCCCTTTTTGCAGTTGATGTCTTTGCGCGACTTCGTTTTCTTTTCTGTGGTGTTCAAAGTCTGAGGTTGCGATGCTCAATAACTTGTCAATCAGGATGCGCTTGGTGTGGAACGCGGTGCTGGCGTCGTGTTTCCTGACCTTGGTGGTGGTGGTCTCAGCGAATGGCTTGCTGGGGAGCCGATCAGGGGTTGAAGAGATGACCCAGAGCATCTACCCCAAGCGACTTTCGCACTCCGAAATGATCGCCAGCCTGCTGGAAGGACGCGGAAACGAGTCCGACATGGTGGCCAGCAACCTCAATCCCGATGAGGTGATGCGGCACAAGCGGCGGTGGGACGAGTCCCAAAAACGTGCGGACGCCCAGTTTCAAAAGCTTCGCTCAGGCACCTCCAGCCCCGACCGCGCGGCGGATCTGGACAAAATGTGGTCGCTGGTGGTCAAGTACCGCGAAGGACTGGAATCATTCACCAAGCAATTGGCCGACAACCGGTTTGGCGATGCGGAGGGCGCCTTTGGCGCGCTCAAGGAGCCCAAAGAAAACTTCGACGAGGCGCTGAGGCAAGCCCGCCGTTACGCCGATGTGCTCGAACAAGACGTTGCAGAAGTGGCCACGCGCGTGTCCAAGCTGGTGAACGTTGCCATATCCACCTTGGTGGTGGCTTTCGTGCTTGCACTGGCGCTGCAGCTGCTGATGTCGTGGCTGACGGGGCGATCCATCATTCGTCCGATCGATGACGCGGTGCGCGTGGCAGAAGAGATTGCCGCCGGCAACCTGGCGGGCCGTGTGGTGGTTCAGGGGGGGGGCGAAACGGGCCGCATGCTGGAGTCGCTCAGCACCATGCAAGAGTCGTTGCGCAGCTTGGTGCGAAAGGTTCACGAAAGCGCCGATTCCATGAAAATCGCCGCCAGCGAAGTGGCTGCTGGCAACCAAGACTTGTCTCAAAGAACCGAGCGGGCGTCCAGCAGCCTGCAGGTTACGTCTTCGTCACTGGACGACTTGACCAGTGCAGTCACGCAGAGTGCAGAACACGCCCAGTTGGCCACTCAACTCGCGGCAAACGCCTCCGCAGTGGCGCAGCGCGGTGGGGCTGTGGTTCGAAACGTCGTTTCGACCATGGACGAAATCAACCAGAGCAGCAAGAAAATTTCCGACATCACGGGTGTGATTGACGGCATCGCCTTCCAAACCAACATCCTGGCGCTGAACGCAGCGGTGGAGGCCGCGCGCGCCGGTGAGCAAGGCAGGGGCTTTGCGGTTGTTGCGGCGGAGGTTCGAAACCTCGCGCAGCGCAGCGCTCAGGCCGCCAAGGAGATCAAGACGCTGATTGGTGCTTCGGTGTTGAAGGTTGATTCCGGTGCGAAACTGGTGGCAGAAGCAGGGTCAACCATGGATGAAATCCAGAGCTCCATCGTGGGCGTGACCGACATCGTGAACCAGATCACGGCGGCAGCCGGTGAACAGAGTTCAGGCATCGCGGAGATCAATACGTCAGTCGGTGCGCTCGATCAGATGACACAGCAAAATGCCGCCCTTGTGGAGCAGAGCGCTGCTGCGGCACAAAGCTTGCATGAGCAGGCGGAAGGTTTGTCGGCTGCGATCTCCGTCTTCCGACTGGCAGGCGACGCCAGTTTGGAGGCCGGCTTTTCTGCCTCCTCCCGATCCACCGCCGGAACAGACACTGGCAAGGTGTATGCCTTGTCAGCGCCCACACCGGCAGAACCCAACGTCGCCCGGCTTCGCTGAACAGAAGCGGTCTTCGTGCTCTCGTTTCCCCTCCACCACAACCTCTGATACAGGAGTCAACATGAAGAAACAGATCGTCGCGCTCGCCGTTATGGCGCTGGCAGGCACCTCCACGGCGTTTGCTCAGGCCAACGACACGCTGGCCAAGATCAAGGCGTCCGGCACCATCACCATGGGCGTTCGCGACTCTTCGGGCGCGTTGTCTTACACGCTGGGCAACGGCCAGTACACCGGCTACCACGTCGAACTCTGCCAACGCATCATTGCCGAGGCGGAAAAAGCAGTGGGCCGCAAGCTGGAAGTCAAGTACCAGTCCGTGACCTCTCAGAACCGGATTCCTCTGACCCAGAACGGCACCGTGGACATTGAGTGTGGCTCCACCACCAACAACGCCACCCGCCAGAAAGACGTCGCGTTTGCCGTGACCACTTTCGTGGAAGAAGTTCGCATTGCTGTCAAAGCCAACTCGGGCATCAAGTCGGTTGCCGACCTGAAAGACAAGAACGTGGCGACCACCACGGGTACCACCAGTGTTCAGACGCTGCGCAAGCACGAGCGCGCTGGCGGCATCGACTTCAAAGAAGTGTTCGGCAAAGACCACGCAGACAGCTTCCTGGCCTTGGAAACCGGTCGTGCAGATGCATTCGTGATGGACGGCTCCATCCTGGCCGGCAACAGTGCCCGTGCCAAGAACCCCGCAGACTTCGCCATCGTGGGTGAAGTGTTGAACGTTGAGCCCATCGCCATCATGATGCGCAAAGACGACCCTGCGTTCAAAAAGCTGGCCGACGACACGCTCAAAGGCTTGATGAAGTCTGGTGAAATCGCCAAGATCTACGACAAGTGGTTCATGCAGCCGATTCCGCCCGCGAACACCAAAGTGGGCCTGCCCGCAAGCG
>JACCDH010019388.1_pt1 | contig 16735 bp, 11 predicted proteins | sample 7442481 | NCBI WGS metagenome assembly JACCDH01 (sample SAMN15323433, study PRJNA562643) | freshwater metagenome | isolation source: river surface water | place: USA:Blue River Watershed | collected 2017-08-15
AATGAAGTCACTGCTAACAATCAATATGCAACAGGATTAAAAGACAATGAATACCAATTTGGTGGATTGGGTAATTCGGTGTTCATGCAATTGAATGCAGGTAAATTATTTCCTCAAACCACCGTTACCAACAATTTGTCTAATAGAAATTATCACCAACGATTTGCTTTTACCAAAGTGTGGTCCGTGAATAAGCATGGCTGGCCTTTTGCAACTAGTCTTGCATTTAAGTATGGTTTAGGTGGTTCGTTAAATGGCAATGCTTTTAATGGATTTTCTTATTTTTTGTCTATCGACAAAAGCTTAAGGAATCATCTATTTTCTTTGGTATTGATTGGTAACAAGCAAGCGAATACCAGAACTGCGGCTGTTACAGAGGAAATGGCAGCACTGTATGGTTCTAAACATTATCAACCGGGATGGGGTATCCAACACAATGCAATCCGAAACGCCAATTGGCAGTTTAATCATCATCCCATGATGTTGTTATCTCATGAATACAATCTTCATGAGAACATTAAGCAAGTAAGTACTTTACTTGTAAGTGCTGGCGAAAAATATACCACTGCATTAGATTGGTATAACGCTGCAGACCCAAGGCCAGATTATTATCGATACTTGCCCTCCTTTTTTAAGGATAGTGTAATTGCACAAGATTTATTTACACAAATTCAAATGAATCCTGCCCAGTTGCAAATTAATTGGGATCAGCTCTATTGGATAAATCAACATAATTCACAAGATAAAAGAGCTCGTTATTTACTAGAAGATCGGGTAGAACAATCTACAAAGCTGGCTTTGAATACCCGATATCGAATACAGTTGAATCATCGAATGGTACTAAGTTTTCAAGGACAATATAAATATGAGCGGTATCATTATTTTAAACGAGTCAATGATTTACTAGGTGCAGCCTATTCCATTAATTGGAATCAATTCGCGGAAGATAATTTGCCGGGAAGTACTGCCATTCAAAATGATTTAAATCATCCCAATCAAATAATAAAAGTTGGTGATCCATTTGGGTACCATTATCTCATGCATTTGCGTCAATGGTTAATCATGTCTCAGGCTGTATTTGCCCTTCCAAAACTTGATTTTAATGCTGCCATTGAATTCACTTCAACCAATTATCAACGTGAGGGAAAATATCGCAATGGTGTATTTCCTCAAAGTTCATTTGGTTTTTCTGCTCCAGATTATTTTAACAATTTTCAAATGAAAATAGGTGCAACCTACAAATTGGATGGCCGCAATTATTATTACCTAAGAACGGCATTTTCGAGTAAGCCACCTTTGGTGAATGACTTATACATATCACCCAGAATCAATTCAATTAAACAGTCAAATATATCGAATGAGGTAGCATTCATGAGCGAAGTAGGTTATTTGTTGAATGCACCTAAGTTGAAAATTTCAGCCAACGCATATTGGATTAGCATCCATAATGCGATGGATGTAATGAGTTTTTATCACGACGGGTACAGAAACTTAGTAAATTATGCTATGTCCAACATTCGGTCTAGAATGATTGGATTAGAGTTTGGATTAGCCTATTCATTCAGTTCAGCATTTACTTTTAGTACTGCTATAAATGCCGGGAAATATGTATATCTAGGTAGACCTGATTATGCAGTATGGGCCGATAATGAACAGTCTATTTCTGAAAAAGGTATTGTATATATTGATCAATTTCCTATAACAGGAACTCCACAGTTGGCTGTTTACAATGGTTTGGCTTATCGTTCAAACGGGAACTTGTTTTTAAATCTAAGTAGTTCATTCATGGGGAATCAATGGCTTTCATTTAATCCCATTAGAAGAACCTATGATGCGGCTCAAAACTTTCCTAATGGATTAGATCCTCGATTGATTTCTCAACCAACGGCTTTACCCAATGCATTCATTATTGATTTTTCTGCTGGATATAGTTGTAGAATAAAAAAGTTTAAAGATGGGCATGCATACTTTATACAATTTTTTCTAGGGGTTAATAATTTGTTGAATCAGTCTATTGTCACTGGCGGCTTCGAGCAGTTGAGATTTGATATACCTGGCGGGGATATAAATAAATTTCCCAATAAATATTATTACAGCCTAGGCACACTTTATTCTCTCAGCGTAAAATTGAAATTATGAAATGGCTAGTTATAATTAAAGTATTTCTTGCTTCATTTATTTTAGGAATTCTTTTAAATGCTTGCATAAAAAAATATGATGCTCCCCCTCATTTTTCAGGTGCTAGTTTGCAAGCTAATACATCCATAAAATCCCTGTATGAATCTCATCTTTCCGGCAATTACGAAAAGTTTGTTGACGATGAAATCATTACTGGAATTGTTACTGCAAACGATGCAAATGATAACTTTTATAAGACCATTGTATTGCAAGATAGTACGGCTGCAATTAGTATACGATTGGATGGATTTGGACTATCTGCCAATTATCCACTTGGAATGAGGGTAATGGTAAAATTAAATGGAATGTGGATGGGTGAATATGGAGGTATGTTACAATTAGGTGGGGGAGTAGATATGTCTGATCCGCTTTTTACAGAACTCTTTCCAGTTCCAACTGCCTTGTTTGGGAAACATTTATTTCCAGTTAGTATCACTGCATTACCTTCTCCTTTAGACATTACATACAATCAACTTCATGACTCTTTACATAGTAGATTAATTCGGTTGAATAATATTGAATTCAGTGTAACTGATACATCCAAAACTTTTGGCGATGCCATTAATAAATTAACTGCAAGTCGTTCACTTAAATTTTGTGGTGGTGGTACCGTTTATTTACGTAGCAGTGGATTTGCCAGCTTTGCATCGGCACGCACACCCAACGGTAGTGGATCTATAACAGGTATCTATTCTGAATTTGGCTCTCAAAAACAATTGATGATTCGAGATACCAATGATGTAAGGTTCAATCAAAGTAGGTGTGCTATCAACGGTCCTTCTGTTTTATTTTTTGAAGATTTTGAACAGTATTTGCCCAATCAAGTATTAACCATTCCTCAGTGGTCTAATTTTGCAGAATCTGGAAAGCAGTTTTATCAAATTCAATCCATACAGCATAATCAATGTGCATCCATCACAGCATTAGGGTCAAATGAAACTTCAGTGGTGAGCTGGCTTGTTCTTCCCTCCATTCAACTGAATAATAGTACTGGGGTACAATTGAGTTTTTTAACACGAGATGCATTTGATAATGGTGCGATTATGCAAGTACTTATTTCCAAAAATTATGACGGGAAAGGAGAGCCATGGAGAGCAAAATGGACCTCATTGAATGCAGTGTTTGCTAAAGGAGCTATTGGAGGAATGAGCACGGTATTTACAAAGTCTGGCAATATCAATTTGACTAATTATGCTGGGCAAATTCATATAGCATTCAAATATATAGGCAGCGATTCAGGGCCAATTACAGCAAGAAAAACTACCAACTTTCAGGTAGATGATGTTAAAATTACTGCCCAATAGCCCATTTTTAAGGCTACTTAGTGGTTTTGGCCTTTAAATTAGCTTAACTTAGTTATATGTTAACCGCAACCGATTTAACGGGAGAGGAAACGCACGAAAAGAAAAATCCAAGATTCCTCTTACTTGTATTGGCTTTGTTTATCATGGCCGGTATAGGGTATGCTGCATTTTGGTGGATACAAAAACAAGAAACCATTGTCCCAATTGTTGAGCAAAAAGAAACCATTGATGCAAGCGCCCAGGCTTGGTACGAAGAGCAAAGAAAGCTCATGGAGGCTAAACTCAATTTAGTTCCCGACTCTACACAAGCCGCTATTTTGATTGATTCTACATCCCTTGATTCTGCTGAAGTTGATTCAGCCACTATTATGCCAACAGTAGCGCCCCCAGAACCCAAAACAATCCCTGTAAAAACAGAAACGGCGGTGGTTACAAGCAAAACAGTTAATTCAAGCGCAATCGTTGAAAAACCAAAATCAATTTTAGTAGCTGAAGTAAAGGCTAAGCCTTTTGAAGAAATAAAAACTGAATTATCTAAACCTGCATCAGTTACTAGAAAAAAATCAACACCCCAAATTATTGAGGAACCTGAAACCGAATATCTAGAACCAGTGTATAAACCCGTTCGTTCAAAAAAACTAGTCGCTGATAATATAAAACCTTCCGATCCTACCAAATACTTTCAACAGGACAACAATGTTCCGCAATACAGCGGCAATATTCCTCCCACGAATAACAAAAGGCCCAAAGAGCAGCCCATTTATATTCCTGAACCAAAAGCACAAAAAGAATCAGTTAAGACCCCACCTACTTATAATAGTTTAATGATTACTCGAGATGAACTCGAGGAATTTATGCGTCAATTTCCTTATAAAAAAACGACCATTCAATTCGTTTGTTATACTAAACCCAACGAAGAAATGGAGGGTGTTAAAGCACAAATAGTCCAGTTTCTTCGCCAGAATGGATATACCGATTTGGAAACAAATTGGAATATCTGGTCCGATCATACCCCCATTAAAGAAGTACATTATGGAAAATCGGGCTTAACTGGTGCAAATTTTTACATACCCAGTTTCCGATAATTGCGACCTGTTCTGTCAAAATTTATTTCCTCCAGCTTAATTTGCCCATTTACTTGTCATCCTGTCAGCAAATAATCAATTGGTACTTTCTTTGACAAGTCATGGAAAAAGTATTGATATGCAAAAAGGACAGATACGCGTTCAGACGGAGAATATTTTCCCCATCATTAAAAAATTCCTCTACAGCGACCATGAAATTTTCTTGAGAGAGCTGGTTAGTAATGCTACCGATGCAACTCAAAAAATTAAAACCCTTTCTTCTATTGGTGAAGCCAAAGGCGAATTAGGCGAATTACGCATAGATGTTAGGTTAGATGCGAAAGAAAAAACCATTACCATTGAAGATCGTGGGGTGGGAATGACTAAAGAAGAGGTAGACAAATACCTTAACCAAGTTGCATTTAGTGGTGCTGAAGAGTTTTTGACAAAATATAAGGATGCGAGTATTATTGGCCATTTTGGTTTAGGCTTTTATAGTGCATTCATGGTAGCGTCTAAAGTAGAAGTATTAACCCAAAGCTATCAAGAAGATGCTGCTACAGTATATTGGAGTTGCGATGGCAGTCCAGAATTTGAATTATACGAGGTAGAGAAAAAACAGCGTGGAACAAAAATCATTTTGCACGTAAATGAAGAAAGTGCAGAGTTCTTAGATGCGTATAAGTTAAAAGGAATTTTAGAAAAATTCTGTAAGTTTTTACCTATCCCAATTTACTTTACCGATGTTAATGCGGAAGTTAAAAAAGATGAAGAGAAAGTAGAGGAAAAATCAATCAATAATACCAATCCGATTTGGGTTAAAAAGCCAAGTGAACTAACTAAAGAGGATTACGAAAAATTCTATCGTGAATTGTATCCATTTGGCGAAACACCTTTATTTTGGATTCACTTAAACGTAGACTATCCATTTAATTTGACCGGTGTTTTATATTTCCCTAAAATCAAGCAGAGCTACGAGATTCAGAAAGACAAGATTCAATTGTATTGCAATCAAGTTTTTGTGACCGATGAAGTGAAAGATATTGTACCTGAATTTTTAATGTTGTTGCATGGTGTAATTGATAGCCCAGATATTCCTTTAAACGTAAGCAGAAGCTATTTACAAGGAGATCCTAATGTAAGAAAAATCAATGCGCATATTACCAAGAAAGTTGCCGATAAATTAGAAGAAATTTTCAAGAACGATCGTGCAGCGTTTGAACAAAAATGGGAGAGCCTTGGCTTGTTTGTAAAGTACGGTATGATGACCGACGACAAGTTCTTAGACAAAGCCAACAAGTTTTTGGTGATGGAAAATGTGGATGGTAAGTTCTTTACTTTAGAAGAGTACAAGACCGCAACAGAAACCTTACAAAAAAATAAAGAAGGAAAACATATTGTATTATATACAACCAATCCTGTTCAGCAAGACGCTTATATTCAAGCATGTAAATTGAAAGGGTATGAAGTGGTGAAAATGGAAACCTTAGTAGATGCTGCATTCTTGAATACCATGGAAATGAAATGGGAGAATACCAGCTTTGTAAGAGTAGATGCTGATATAGTAGATAACTTAATTGATAAGCAAGAAAGCACTGAGTCTGTTTTGAGTAAAGAAGAAACAGAACAATTAAAAAGCCTGTTTACTTTGCAAATTCCTGAGTTGAATGTTACTACTGAAGTAAAAGGATTAAGTACTGATTCTGCACCGGTCATTGCCACTCGTCCAGAGTTTATGCGTAGGATGAAAGATATGGGTGCTGCTGGTGGTGGAATGACTGCTTTTTATGCGCAAATGCCCGATGAAGTAACCCTTACTGTAAATGGTAATCATCCAGTGTTTCAAACTATTTTAAAAGAAAATAACGAAGAGCTTAAAACTAAACAAGTAAGAAATCTAGCTGATTTGGCTTTATTGTCTCAAGGATTATTGAAGGGATCAGAGCTGACTAATTTCATCAATCGCTCTGTACAGATGATGCAGGCAGTAGGTCAATAATTTTTAGTTGTAAACTGGTATTTCCTTGCCATTCATTTTCGTCGATGGCAAAAACGATATCTACTGGTTTACTGTTTTCGATGATTGAAAATTTATCGGCCATATTAAAACCAATACCCGATAAAATTATATCCTCTTGTTTGAATACAACTCTAAGATGCAGGTCTTTTACCACTTTGGAAAAGCCTGCATCTTTTACGTTTCTAGCAACAAATACAGGACGCATATTATCTGGTCCAAATGGTTCCATTTGTTTGATAATATTGTACAATGATGTATTGATTTCTTTAAAGCTGATTTCGGTATTGATGACTATTTCAGGCACTAATTGTTCTGGTTGAATAGTGCTTGCTACTTCTTCTTCAAATGCCTGACTGAATGCTTCAATTTGATCAATTGAAAGGGTCATTCCTGCTGCTGCAAAATGGCCTCCATAGCCCAATAAATGTTTGCGACAAGCATGGATGGCTTCATATAAATTAAATCCTGAAACACTTCTTGCGCTACCTGCAGCATAGTCTCCGCTCTTAGTTAAAATAATCGTAGGCCGGTAAAAGGTTTCGATTAACCTACTCGCTACTATTCCTACAACACCTTTATGCCAATTTTCATTATACAATACGGTTGTTTTCCTATTTAAATTATTGGGATCTGCAGCCAACATTTCCATTGCTTCAATGGTGATAGAGCTATCTGCCTCTCTACGGTCGGTATTATCGCTATGTAAAATATTGGCCAATGAAATTGCTGCTGATGGATCTTTTTCAATAAATAATTGTACCGCTTTTTTGGCATCATCCATTCTGCCTGCTGCATTGATTCTAGGTGCAATAACAAAAACCAAACTAGTTAAACTCATTGGAGTTTTTGCTTTTGATAATTGTAAAAGCGCTTCAATTCCTACAGATGGTTGGGTATTTACTTTTTGAATTCCAAAAAATGCCAATGTTCTGTTTTCTCCGGTTACTGGAACAATATCAGCTGCAATAGCTATTGCTACTAAGTCTATGTATTGTAAATAAGCTTCTTGGTTAAGTTGCAGCTGTTCTGTTAATGCGGTCATGAGTTTAAAACCTACACCACATCCACATAATTCTTTGTAAGGGTAGTTACAATCTTTTTGCTTAGGATTTAAAATAGCAACCGCCTCAGGAATGGTTTCATCTGGTAGGTGATGGTCGCATACAATAAATTCTATTCCTAATTCCTTAGCATATGCTATTAAGTCTGCAGATTTGATTCCACAATCGAGCGATATAATTAATGTAAACCCATGCTCTTTTGCATAATCAATGCCAATTTTTGAAATCCCATATCCCTCTTTATATCTATGAGGTATGTAGAAATCAATTGGTTCATGCAATGCCTTTAAAAACTGAAACATACTGGCTACAGCAGTAGTTCCATCCACATCATAATCTCCAAAAACTAAAATGGACTCTTTCTTTTCAAATGCTAGCAAAATTCGGTCAACTGCTTTTTGCATGTCTTTCATTAACCAAGGACTATGCAAATGATCTAGGGATGGTCTAAAATATGCTTTGGCTTTATCATAGTCATTGATTCCTCTTTGTGCCAATATGGTACAGAGTGTTGCATTGATTTTTAAAGATGCTTGTAGGGATGCTACTTCAGCGGGATTCGCTGATAATATGTTCCATCTTTTTTGCATTAATATTCTCTATCAGTAGTATACCTTACTAACTCTTCTAATGCATCTCTTATTGGGGATGATGGAAAACGATACAAAAGTTCTAATGCTTCATCTCTGTAACTAAACATTTTCTTTGTTGCATAATCAATACCACCCAGTGTTTCAACTTGTTCAATCACAAAAGCGACTTTGTCTTTTTGTGTATTTTGATTCTTGATGATGTAAATGATTTGCTTCTTTAAAGACGGGGTACAATTGTTGAGGATATAAATTAAAGGGAGCGTTAATTTTTTCTCTTTAATATCGTTGCCGGTAGGTTTACCAATGTTTTTACTACTGTAATCGAATAAGTCATCTTTTATTTGAAATGCCATGCCTACTTTCTCTCCAAACAATCGCATGGTTTCAATATCTGCAGGGTCTGTAAATGTAGTGGAAGCTCCTGCAGAACAAGCTGAGGCCAATAAAGAAGCTGTTTTACCATTGATGATTTCATAATAGACTTCTTCACTTAAATTCAGGTTTCTTGACTTTTCAATTTGTAAAAGCTCTCCCTCACTCATTAATCTGACCGCTTCGGAGAGGATGCGTAAAACCTCATGGTCTTTATTGTTTAAAGACAGCAATAATCCCTTCGACAATAAATAATCCCCTACTAAAACGGCAATCTTGTTTTTCCAAAGCGCGTTAATAGAGAAAAACCCCCTTCTTTCCATTGATTCATCTACCACATCATCGTGAACAAGGGTTGCCGTATGTAATAATTCTACTAATGATGCTGCTCTATATGTGCTATCGTTGATAGTGCCTCCTAATCTTGCGCTTAAGAGCACAAACATTGGTCTAAGCTGCTTTCCTTTGCGCTTAACAATGTATTGCATAATACGGTCTAATAACGCCACTCTGCTCTTTACCGCCTCCCTAAAATGAACTTCAAATTGCTCCAGTTCACTCGAAATAACCTTTTTTGCTAAATTCATGTTATAATTATGCTGCAATATACCCATGAATCTGACAAAATAAACTGTTAAAAGCAGCGTTTAATGTATATTCGCAGTCATATTCTATCGTTTACCCCCCTAGATAGTATTTTTTAGTATTTATATAAAAAATAAGTACTTTTACGGCGATTATAATTAATTATTAAATCAAATATCGATTATGGCAAGCAAGAAGCTCCTTTTACTAGTTGTATTATTTGTGTCCGCACAATTTGCAGCTAATGCACAAACAGATTGGGGTTGGGATTGGAAAGACACTTCCAAAATAGCAGTAAAAGATCTGCCCCAGCACAATGAGTTCATGAACAATCAATACCCTTACCCAGCTAAGCCAAGAAGCCAGTGGGAGTTAGGATTCAACCTAGGACCAACTTGGTTAGTAGGTGATATTAAAGCTAAAACAGGTTTAGGTTATGGTGTTTCTTTAAGAAAAGCCTTAGGTCATATTTTTTCATTTAGAGCTTCTTTAACTGGGGCTTCAACTTCAGGTGCACCAAACGGTTACGGCACTGCTGTTGGTCAAACTGCTTACAAGAATTCAATGTATGCTTTAGGTTTTGACTTTATTGCATCTTTAAATACACCTAGCTATTACAGAGGAAATCCTAAGACAAACTTATATGTTTTAGCTGGTTACAGTTTATTGGGCTCAAAAGCTCAGTATCAAGGTGCTCCAGGTGCTCAGCCAGGTGGTTATAACATTTTCTATGGTCAGCGTCCAGGTCAGGCTTACACACAAGATGGTATTTTCACCACTATGTTTGGAGCAACAGTAAATAACAGAAAAGCTTGGGCTTTAATGCATGCTTTCAATGTTGGTCTTGGATTTGCATACAAAATCAACGATAAAGTAAATATTGGTCTTGAGCAGAAATTTATTTTTACTGCAGCTGGATACGATTATTTAGATACATGGAAAGATGTTAGAAACGAGAACAATGATTACTTCAGCATGACTACTGCTAGAGTAAACATCAACATTGGTGATAACAGTAAAAAAGTTCAACCGCTATACTGGATCAATCCAAACAACTTTATATACAGCGAGTTAAACTCACCTAAGCATATGAAAATGCCTAAAGTGGTTTTACCTGATGCCGATAAAGATGGTGTAACAGATCAGTTTGATATGGAACCAAATACTCCAGCTGGTGCTCCAGTTGATTCTCATGGTGTATCTAAAGATACAGATGGTGATGGTGTTCCTGATTACAGAGATAAAGAGTTGTTGACTTCTCAAAAATGTTTCCCTGTAAACAACGATGGTATTGGAACTTGTCCTGAGAACCCTTGCTGCAAGGAAATCAAGGAAATGGTAACCAATATGCAAGCTACTCAAAAGCCTAGCTGTACTATTAGTGCTTTACCTAGCGTTCAATTCAAAGGAACTACTACTAAATTAAGCAAAGATGCAATGGTGGTATTAAGTGCAGCAGCTGCTCAATTGAAAGCAAACCCTACTTGTAATGTAAAAGTGATTGGTTACGGTGCAACCAGCAAAGCTGCTCAGCAACAAAGTTGGGAGCGTGTTAATGCAGTTATCAAGTACTTAGTTGAAAAGCAAGGTATTGCTGAAAGCAGATTGTTATTTGTTTATGCTCAGGATGGTAAAGCCAGCACTGTAGATTTACAAGGAACTACTGATGAAGGTCCAAATAGCGTACCAGCTCCTCATCCAAACTTGAAAAGTAAAAACTAGTAATAGTTGATATTATAAGCTTAAATGCCCCGAAATTTCGGGGCATTTTTTTGTGTTTTAATGTTCAATTTTTCTGTGGAATTGATTTCAAATTGAGTTAATCAATCCTGAAGTCAATATTAGTTGTTAACCGTTTAAGCGATCAAAATGAAGCGCTCCAAAATTTTGAAGTGAACTTAGTTTAAGATCTGCAGCGCCCCAACGTTCATCTTTATTTAAAGAATGATGGGGAATAATGACACATTTCATTCTAGCTGCTTTTGCCGCAATCAGTCCATTGAAAGAATCTTCGAAACAAATACATTCTGTTGGTTTACTATTCATGGCTTCTGCACAATTAAGGTAAACTTGTGGATGTGGTTTACCATAAGGTAAGAACTCCGCAGATGCGGTTGCAGATAAATAAGCATCAATGCCGGTCATTCGAATTACCAAATCAATTAATTCTGGAGGGGAAGAAGTAGCCAATCCAATTTTAAATTGTTTATTGGCAAAAAATTCAAATATATGCGGTACGCCAGGCATGATATTGGCTTTTTCCTCAATTCTTTTTAAAACGCCTGTGACGATTTTTTTTTCTGCATCAATGGCATATGCCATATCAATTCCAAAATAGCCAAACCACCATTGTACAAATTCTTTGGTTCTAAGTCCAGTAGTGCTTGTATACATGGCGTCAGTAAGTTTGACTCCATATTGATTAAAAACTTCTGTTGCTGCTTCTTGCCACAAAGGTTCACTGTCTATTAATAAGCCGTCTATATCAAAAATTACAGTTGTTAAAGCCATTGGTTATTTTTTCTGGTGCAAATGTATAATACATTCCTTATTTTGCACTGCTGGCCAATTATTATCGACATGAATGTAGTGGAGAGAATAAAAAATATACGTATTGTACGATCGTTTGTTTATGGAATAGTGGGAATGGCAACCTATCCGGGTCTTGCTGTAATTAATTCCATTAAAATAGAGGGAACCGAACATTTGCGTAAACTTCCAAAGCGTAATGTACTCTTTGTGAGCAATCACCAAACCTATTTTGCAGATGTAATCACTTTCATCCATATTTTCTGTGCTGTAAAATGGAGAAAGGAAAACAAATTGGGATTGCCCTATTATTTATTAAACCCTTTTACCAATATTTATTTTGTTGCGGCAGAAGAAACCATGAATGGTAGTATGATTAGTAGGCTCTTCAAATTGGCAGGCGCACTAACTATTAAAAGAACATGGAGAGCGGAAGGTCAAGATATTAGCAGAAATAGAGACGAGTCTGACACGCAAAAAATTGATCAGGCCTTGAATAAAAGTTGGGTCATCACTTTCCCTCAAGGTACCACCAAGCCATTTGCGCCTGGTAGAAGAGGTACTGCTCATATTATAAAGAACAACCAACCTGTTGTTGTGCCTGTTGTTATTAATGGATTTTGGAGGGCATTTACCAAAAAAGGGCTAAGCTTCAAAAAGAAGGGCTCACTTTTATCAGTAAGATTTAAAGAACCGTTGGTCATAGACTATACGCATTCAGTTGATCAGATATTAGATCAGGTAATGGAAGCCATTGAGCAAAGCAAAAACTTTATGCTCAAAGGCAAACATCATTTAATGAGTAAGTTAGATAAATAGGGAATTAAGATTCTTTAACAAAGAGTGCTTTCAGTTCGCTGGCGTCGTCTGGTTTCATTTTCCCAGCTAAAATAAGCCTCAATTGTCTTCTTCTTAAAGCGCCATCAAACAATCTCTTTTCGTCTTCTGTTTCTGGAATCAATGCTGGTACGGTTCTAGGTTTGCCATTGGGGTCAAGCGCTACAAATGTGAAAAAAGCTTCATTGCTTTCGTATCTGTATTGGTGCAATAAGTCTTCGCCCCAAACTTTTAGATGTATTTCCATGGATGTGTTAAAAGCCCTACAAACTTTGGCTTCAATATGCACCACATTCCCCAATTTAATAGGGTTTTTGAAACTTAAATTATCTACAGAAGCAGTCATGCTAGGAGTGTTAGAATGTTTTCCTGCGGCAATACCTGCGGCAATATCCATCCAATACATTAACCTTCCCCCCATTAAATTACCAAAAGTATTGGTGTCGTTCGGTAACACCAATTCATTCATGATGGTAAAACTTTCACTTGATTTTTTTGCTTCCATGCTGCTTAATTGAGTTGCAAATATAGGATAGCTAATGTTGTTGTTTTGTTTAAATCGTAGTGCTTTCTAAGGTTTGAAGAAAGGAGGGATCAACGCTTGCGCCAATACCAGCCTCCTCATTAATAAGCAACTCTAATCCTTTGTATTGAGCTCCTCCTAAAACTGGATCTATTTTATGTCCTAATAAACAAGTATCTAAATCGTAATAAATGATATTCTGCTTGGCCATTGCAAAATGAACTTTGGCAGTAAGGGCTAATCTGCTTTCTAACATACCACCCATCATGCAAGGGATATTATTTTTTTCTGCTACTTCATTTATTTTAATCGCTTCTGCAATTCCACCACTTTTCGCAAATTTGATATTAATTGAAGCACATGCTTTATTTCGAATGATTCTTTCTGCATCATGATGGGTATAAACAGATTCATCTGCCATTAACGGAATGGGAGAGCGCTTGCTTAGGTCTGGTAACAATTCATCGTTGTAAGTGCGCATAGGTTGTTCACAAAACTCGATTTGATATTTTCCTAATTCGGTTAATGCAATTATTGCGTCATCGTAAGACCAACCTTGATTGGCATCAATGCGAATGGCAGTATCATTTCCGATAGCCAATCGGATGGCTTTGATACGTTCAATATCTGTAACAGGGTCTTTACCCAATTTAACTTTAATTGTTGCGACTCCTTGTTGCACAAATTCAACCGCTTGTGCTGCCATTTTGGTTGGAGTATCAATACCTATGGTAAGATCACTTACAATTTTTCTTCTTGATCCCCCTAAAAAAGCATACAATGGTTGGTTTGACGCTTTGGCAGCTATATCATATAATGCAATATCAAATGCACTTTTTGCAGTATAATTTCTTGCTGTAAATCCTTCTAATTCTTGCATGCGAGCAGCAATATCTAAAGGGTCTTTATGTTTAAATATGACTGCAAATGCTTTACCCATTTCGTAGCAGGTAGCTTGTGTTTCACCTACGATCATAGGAAATGCAGAACACTCCCCATATCCGGTTATTCCTTCATTGGTATGAATGGCTACTAAAATATTTTGTGCATAGTCCATGGTACCTGTTGCTATGGTAAAAGGAACCATGGGAATGGAATAGCGGTAAACTTGTATGGAGGTAATTTGCATGAGCAAATTTCTCTAATTATTGGTAATACCGTTCACATTTTTTCCAATAACTAAAAAAGCTTCCATGATATTGATTTACTTGTTCAAACAGCCAAGACCTTGATTCTATTGTTCCTGAATAATGACTATTTAATGGATGCTCTTTATAAAAAATGGGGGTTTGGGGTGATAGTTGTTTGAGTGAATCAAAAGAACCTACATATACTTGTATGGCTGGTATATTCTCAACAGCCAATGCAAGTATAAAATCCAATACCTTCTCACTGATAGGATAATCAGCAAAATGATCGGGCTCTAATAATAGTATGCGATTGGCTTTTTCTTCTTTATGCCAATTAGGGTCTAGGTTATAGCTATTATAAATTAATAAGGGTAAACCAGGATTGATGGTTGGCAAAGCAGTGATCGGTAATTTGGTTTGCAAATTCAATAAAATAGTGGCCTGTAAATTTTCGGGTATTGATTGATTAGGCAAATCCTCATAGCTATAGTCAACAATGGTGTTTTGTTGTTTTGTGCCTGCGTATTTATTGATGTTTTCCTGATTGGCATAATATTTTTTACTACTAAAACTCCCCGCTACCCATTGCCAACTAAGCATATTACTTGCCAGATCTCCATCTAATAAGTGATAATACATCCATTTTGCAGGATTGAGCCAATGGGCTTTTGCAATATTGCAAGTTAACATAGCTGTATACATTCTCGCGTGATTGTGCATATAACCGGTTGTATATAAAGATTTTATCGCTTCATCAATTGCGTCAATACCAGTATTTGCATCAACAATTTTTGCAGGTATTAAATGATGCGCCACATTGAGTTGATCTTGTTTTAAGTCACTGAAAATTTGATTTAACTTATGCTGCCATACTCTTTGAAAAAATTCTCTCCATGCCAATTCTTGAACCAGTTTTTCTGAAATATACCTACCATATTTTTTAAGTACGATTTCTTTTACTTGAGGCATTTGAATCACCCCTCTTGAAATATAGGGGGATAAATATGTTACTGCACCATTGATGAAATTTCTAGTGCGCTCATATTGTTTCGCATCAATTTGTTCAATACGTGCAATGATCTCTTTGTAATCGGTAGGAAATTGTATTGATTGATTCATATTCAATTATTGGTAATCTAATGCGTTTAAATATTTTTCAGCATTGCTTAAGTGAATGGCTTTCTTTGTTTCTGGCATTTTATCAAAGGTTTTCACCAACATCCCTAATCGAGGATTTTGTAAGAAAAATGATCGGTGTACATGCATGAATCTCCAGAAAAGCCCATCCCAAGTTTCTTGCCATTCGCCCTTGGGGTAATTGCTCATCTTTAATATATAGTTACTACCACTGATATAGGGTTTGGTGGTCATTAAACCTCCATCTGCAAACTGTGTCATCCCATATACATTGGGTACCATTACCCAATCGTATGCGTCTACATACATTTCCATGAACCATTGATAAACTTGATCTGGGTCAAATTCGCAGAGTAACATGAAGTTGCCAAGAATCATTAATCGCTCTATATGATGATTGTAGCCTGTTTTTAAAAGCTTTTGAATTGCATCGTCTACTGGCAGAATTCCCGTATTCCCCTTGTAAAAAGAGGATGGTATTTTTCTTTTGAAACCCCAATAATTGCGGGTTCTTTGTTTGTTTCCAGCTCTTGCATAAACCTGATAAATGAATTCTCTCCACCCAATTATTTGTCTGATAAATCCTTCTAATGAATTGATTGGGATGGTTGTTTTTGATGCATAATGCAATGTTTCACTAATTACTTGTTGTGGGGTGAGTAAGCCGATATTGATGAGTGGGCTTAATACACTGTGGTGTAAAATAGATTCTCCAACAACCATTGCATCTTCGTAAACTCCAAATTCTTCAAATCGGTTATTTAGAAACTGCAATAGCCATATTTTTGCAGATTCAAAACTAATTGGATAGTATCCTTTCTTTTCTCCTACCTTGAATGGGGCTTCTTTAAGGCCGGGGTTATTGGGAAACTGTTGAGTGATATACTGAGTAGCGGCTTTGATCAACTCATTTTCTTCCATGAATTCACAAATGGGCACTTGTTTATTTTTTGGAAATTTATCTCTGTTTTCTGCATCAAAAGTCCATTTGCCACCAATAGGTTGAAGATGATCTGTTACTAATATTTTTCTTGTTTTTCTTTGCCAAGTATAAAAATCTGTTTGGAAAAATTTGTTTCTTTTCTCAAAAAAGGAATCCGTTTCAGATAGTGTATTTAAAAAACTTGGTGAATTAAATTGTGCCAAATTGATTCCGTTTTTCTTACAAGATTGCACTAATCTTTTACTTAACCAGTTATCTGTTGCATCTACCACTTTAATTTCTGTAATCCCTTTTTTTGCTAAATAAGGAATTAATTCCAGCACATTTGAAATGGATTCTGTTGTATCAATATAATGGACAGTGTATCCTTTTTTGTCTAAATAATTTTTGTACTGCTGCATACTGGCCCTATGCAACAAAAGCTTTTGAAAATGAAAAGGATACTGTTTAAAAAAAAGC
>JACCDH010115707.1_pt1 | contig 16733 bp, 17 predicted proteins | sample 7442481 | NCBI WGS metagenome assembly JACCDH01 (sample SAMN15323433, study PRJNA562643) | freshwater metagenome | isolation source: river surface water | place: USA:Blue River Watershed | collected 2017-08-15
GAATTATTAATTGCATTCATTCGGATTCTATCGCCCAATAAAGCGCCGCCTGTTTTGCGTTTTGAAGGGTCAACAGAAATTAATCCGATTGTTTTTTCAGGAAAATCAATTAAAAAACGACGAACCAATTCATCTACTAAAGATGACTTTCCAGCACCACCTGTTCCGGTAATTCCCAAAACAGGAATTTTAGACGTTTCATTCTTTTGGTGAATTTGGTCAAAAACCGATTTAGCAATTTCTGGAAAATTCTCAGCAGCCGAAATTAATCTTGCAATAGCTGTTGGATTTTTTTCTTCTATATGCGATAATTCTCCAGTTAATTTATCACCAATTGGATAATCAGAACGTTTGACTAAATCGTTAATCATACCTTGTAATCCCATAGCACGACCATCATCTGGAGAATAAATTCTTTCGATACCGTACTCGTGTAATTCTGAAATTTCTGAAGGTAAAATTACTCCGCCTCCACCACCAAATATTTTAATATGCCCAGCTCCTTTTTCCTTCAACAAATCGTACATGTATTTAAAATACTCATTGTGACCACCTTGATAAGAAGTCATGGCAATCGCATTCGCATCCTCTTGAATAGCAGTATTTACAACTTCTTCAACACTTCTATCATGTCCAAGATGAATCACCTCAACACCTGTAGCTTGAATAATTCTACGCATAATGTTTATGGCTGCATCGTGTCCGTCAAAAAGTGACGCTGCTGTAACAATTCTTACTTTATTGATAGGAATATAAGGAGTTTGTGGTTCCATCTGTAATTTTTATTCGTTTTAAAGGGTGCAATTTACGAATTTAATAATTTTTATCCTTTTAAAAATTGAAAATAATTCGGTCACAAAAAAGGCATTATATTTGCTACTTCTTATTAAAAAGCCCATAAAATGAAAAAAAATATCTTTCTATTAGTTTTAGTTGTTATGAACCTCTTTGCTGTAAATACTCCAACTTTGGCACAAGTTCCAAAAATCAGCACATTGAGCCAAACAGAAATAAGTAAAGGACTCAAAGAAGCACTAAACAACGGAATTAGTAAACAAGTTTCAAAACTTACAGCAAAAGATGGCTTTTTAAAAAACGAAGCTGTAAAAATTGCACTCCCCGAAGAACTACAAATGGTTGATAAAAAATTGCGCCAATTGGGAATGAAAAAGTTAGCCGATGAAGGAGTTGAATTATTAAATCGTGCTGCTGAAGATGCTGTAAAAGAAGCGACGCCTATTTTTGTGGATGCTGTAAAAAACATGACATTTACCGATGCAAAAAACATTCTTTTGGGAAATGAAAATGCAGCAACAACTTATTTGCAGAAAAGCACTACCACGCCTTTATATGCAAAATTCAATCCTGTAATTAAAAAATCATTTTCAAAGGTAGGCGCTGATAAAGTTTGGTCTGAAATTATTAAAAAATACAATAGTCTACCATTTGTAAAAAAAGTAAATCCTGATTTAACGGATTATACCACAAACAAAGCTATGGAAGGTGTTTTTAAAATGATTGCTGTAGAAGAAAAAGAAATACGAACTAAATTACCTGCAAGAACTTCGAGTTTATTGCAAAAAACATTTTTATTGCAAGACAAAATAAAATTGTAAAAAATTAAGAATCAATAACATAAGTATAACATATCCTTAACATACTATTCCAAAAAAACGTCGGACATTTGTAATGTAAAAATTGAGTTTTCTTATTTGGTTAGGTTAGTTTATAAAAATCACTCCGATGAAAATCGGAGTTTTTTTGTTTAAATAATCAATAAAGTATAATTGAACTCAATTAACTTTTCGCCTTTAAATATCCAATAACTGTTTCATTAAAAATAACAGGTTGTTCCACATTAACAACGTGTCCGCAATTCTGAATTACAAATAATTCGGCTGTTTTTGCATGATTGGCCACTACTTGTCTTACGGAAGGCAAAAACATATAATCTTCTTCTCCCATAACATAAAGGGTAGGGATATCTAATTCAACTTGTCTAAACCAACGTAAAACAGGGTTAATTTCCGCAGTTAATTTGAACCATTTGATAAATTCCTTTTGATAAAGCTTTTTAGCCTCGTTAATAAATAACAGCCGTGCATTTTTGTGATTTTTCTTTGGCATGATCACAAAGGCAAAGAATTTATATAAAACCAAATAAGGTAAAACATATTTAAAGGCATTTCCTAGTCGCATTAAGATTTGCGAACGGAAGTTCATTTTTAAAATAGCTCCACCTAGAATCATACTTTTTACTCGCGTGGGATGCATTTCAGCCAATTGACGAATCACGATTGATCCTAGAGAAATACCTACAAAATGTGAACGTTCAATTTGAAGATGATCTATAACTTCAATTACATCATTTGCAATTGATTTGAAGGTATATTTTTGCTTGAAAGCTGTTTTTATTTGTTCGTTTGAATTACCATGCCCTCGTAAATCGAGCAATAATACATTGAAATGTTTTTGAAAATCACGAATTTGTTTGAACCAAATAGAAGAACTTCCTCCTGCTCCATGAACAAAAGTAACCCATTCAACGCTCGCTTCGTTTTTGTATATTGTGTAAGAAATCAAATGTTTAATTTTGTCAAATGTAGCTTTTTATTCTTAAAAAGAAAACAATTCTAAAAAAGAAGTCATAAAATTAAATTTTTTTATGAACTATTTTAAAATATTCGAATGCTCTCAATAATCGACTACCATACCAAGAAAACATTTCACCATCGACAAAAACCGTTTTAGCATGATGGGTAAAACGTCCGATTTCAAAAGCATTTTCATCAGTAAACGGAAATGGTTCGGAAGACAAGAAAACATAATCTGGGTCGCCTTCTAAACGAATTTTCTTTAACTCCACTTCTGGGTAGCGCCCATTTTTACTTTTATAAATATTTTCAAAATGATTCAATTGTAACAATTCGTTGATAAACGTTTGATTTCCAGCAACCATGTATGGGTTAGCCCAAATAAAATAGGCTACTTTTTTAATCGGTTTGTCTTTGATAAATTGCTTGAAATCTTGATAAGCAAAATTAATTTTATCGCTCCATTTTTGAGCTTCGGTGCGTTTATTGAATAGTTGTCCGAAATCATGAATCATTTGGAAATTGTCTTCAATTGAAACAATATCGGTTACCCAAACGGGACAAATTTGGGACAATTCTTGTGCTATTTCTTTCGTATTTTCTTCTTTATTACAAATAATAATATCGGGCTGAAGTGCTTTTATTTTGGCTATTTTCAGAGATTTAGTTCCGCCAACTATAGTTTTAATTCCTTTAAAATGAGTAGGATGCACACAAAATTTTGTAATTCCAACGATATTCTCCTCTAAACCTAAATCATACAACAATTCGGTTTGTGAAGGAACTAAAGAAACTATTCTTGTAGGTGTTTTTTTGAACGTGTGTTGAATTCCAATTTGGTCGATAAATATTTGTTTCACGTTTCAAGTTATTTTAGTTACCCAATTAAACTTGAAACTTGGAACTTGAAACCAAAATTTCTTCCATCTCTTGTTGTAATTTTAATGCTTCTTCCCTAGCCTTTTCGGTAAAATCAGTTCCGTTTGAAGCATAAATAATACCTCGCGAAGAATTGATTAATAAGCCCACGTTTTCGTTCATTCCGTATTTACAAACTTCTGCGAAGCTTCCGCCTTGAGCGCCTACCCCTGGAACCAATAAAAAACTATCGGGAACAATTTTTCTAATTTCGGAGAAATATTCTGCTTTAGTGGCACCAACAACGTACATTAAATTATTGGCGTTTTTCCACGATTTTGAAGTTTCCAAAACCACTTTATACAATTCTCTTCCTTCAACGTTTTGCGTTTGAAAATCAAAAGCGCCTTCATTAGAAGTCAAAGCCAGCATAATTGTGTGTTTGTTTTCAAAAGCTAAAAATGGCTCAACCGAATCTTTCCCCATATAGGGCGCCACCGTTACCGAATCGAAATTCAAATCTTCAAAAAAAGCTTTGGCATACATTGAAGAAGTATTGCCAATATCACCGCGTTTTGCATCGGCAATTGTAAAAATTTCTGGATGGTTTTCGTTCAGGTAATGAATAGTTTTTTGTAGTGATTGCCAACCCTTTATTCCGTAGGCTTCATAAAAAGCGGTATTGGGTTTATAAGACACACATAAATCATGCGTTGCATCGATTATTGCTTTGTTGAATTCAAAAATAGGATCTTCTGTATTTAGTAAATGCTTTGGAATTTTAGTTACATCGACATCCAATCCTATACAAAGAAATGATTTTTTTTTCTTGATTTGAGCAATAATTTCAGCGTTTGTCATTATAAATAAATATTAAAAACTTTTTTGATAATTGAATTCAGTGAAATTATTTTTTGTAGAAAATAGGAATTTTCAATCCAAAATTCACATCAATTGCTTTTGTTTTCCCTAATAATCCATTAATTACAGAACCCGAACCTACAAATAATGGCCCCATTCTAAGTCCAAACCCAGATTGCAACCCTGAATATTTAACATAAGAAAAAGGCAAATAAACACTTAGCCATTTTGATTCATACCTTGGAGTTACACTTACATTATTTGCAATATAGTTTGAATTGGAATTTGTATTCTTTACTAAACTCAACTCTGAATTTAAATTCAAATACAATTTATTACTCATGCTCCAATCAATATTAGTACGAACAGCCGTTGGCAAACTAACATTTACTTTATTTTTTGTTGAGGTAATGGTATAAAATGAATCAAAACTACCGTTTTCAAATTGATCTTCTGTAACCGTTGCATTAGCACTGTACGTATCTATTGCAGCATCTTTATAGGTCATTGAACCAATATCAGTAACTGAAAAACCTATTCGGTACAAATATTTATTTTGTCCTTTTGAAGCATTACTTCTATTATCAGGTCGATATTCATAGGTAAATCCAATATCTCCACCAAAACCAGTTCCTTGATTATCAAAAGGATCTTGAACATCTTCAAAACTATTGGTGTTTCCAACTTCTATTGATCCACTAGTCGTATAGGTGTTATTGGTTTCATTAAATTGTACTGATAAATTATTAGCTTTTACAAAACCCGTATTGATTCCGAACAAATATTTAAGTGTAACTCCAGCTTTCAAAAAATGCGTTCCTTTATCAAAAAGAACTCTAGCATAGGTTCCTCCCAATTCTCCCCAAGAGTTTGAAGCTATACTAAAATTTTGATTGGAAATCGAATAATCGCCAAATGCATCATTATCGTTGATACTGTTTATTAAATTTCCATCTAAATTAGTAATATGACCTATACCTCTTAAACGGGTTGTAAAGGCAATCGATTGATTCTTAGCAATATTAAACATAAACGAAGGACCCAAAATATCTACCTTAGTGTAGAGACTATTTGATCCGCTGGTATTTGTAGTATTTTCTTGAGAATAATAATTATCGTTAAACAACTCATTTAAAGTAAATGAGTAATAACTATTAGTAAGGTTTACATCGCCAGAAAAAATATTGATATCTGTTCGAAATCTTGAATCAACAATATTTGCAGGATTAGACATAACTGCATTTACACCGGCATAATTATCATGCTGAAAACCAAAAAACGATTGAGCATTTGAAACGAATGTTAGCAATAACATTATAAAAGTGAGCTGTTTTTTCATTTGATTACATGTATTAAATGGTTATAAATAAAACTCTAATTCATTATAGTTATTGCGCTTATGAAGAAAACTTCACTAAATAATTCAAATTATTATGGTGATGATTCACTCAAAAATAACACATTTAAATTAAAAAACTTCGCTTTCTTTTAATTTTTCTGTATTGGCTACCAATTGTAATTCGTCAATCATTTTATGCAAATTACCGTTCATAAAACCATCTAAATCAAAAATACTTAACCCAATTCTATGATCAGTGATTCTTCCTTGTGCGTAGTTGTAAGTTCTAATTTTAGCCGATCGGTCGCCACTACTCACTTGAGAAGTACGCTTCGTTGCATCTTCTGCTTCTTTTTTAGCCAATTCTTGTTCGTATAAACGAGAACGTAAAACCTCTAGCGCTTTATCTTTGTTTTTATGTTGCGATTTTTGATCCTGACATTGCGCAACCAATCCTGTTGGAATGTGCGTTAAACGTACCGCCGATTTTGTGGTATTTACCGATTGACCTCCAGGACCTGACGAACAGAAAAAATCAACACGAACATCATTCATATCGATTTGAACATCAAACTCCTCTGCTTCTGGTAAAACCATTACAGTGGCTGCCGAAGTATGCACACGGCCTTGCGTTTCGGTTTGAGGCACACGTTGCACACGATGAACGCCTGCTTCATATTTCAATGTTCCATAAACATCTTCACCGGTTACTTCAAAAATAACTTCTTTGAAACCTCCAGATGTTCCTTCATTCATATCTACAACCTATGTTCTCCAACCCTTGGCATCGCAATATTTTGTATACATTCGGTATAAATCGCCTGCAAAAATAGATGCTTCATCACCTCCAGTACCCGCACGAATCTCCACCATTACGTTTTTAGCGTCTTCTGGATCTTTTGGAATCAACATGAACTTAATTTCTTCCTCTAATTGAGGTAAACGTTCCTTTGCTTCTTCTAACTGCATTTTAGCCATTTCAACCATTTCTGCATCAGAACCATCAGCAATAATTTCATTCGCCTCTTTAATATTTCCGTCAAGGTTGATGTATTCATCTCGCTTATCAACTAAGGCTTTTAAGTCTTTGTATTCTTTATTCAATTGCACGTAACGTTTTTGATCGGCAATCACATCTGGTTGAATAATCAAATCTGAAATTTCGTCGAAACGTTGCTTAACATATTGTAATCTATCTAACATAGTAGTCCTTTATTTTGGTTTGCAAAGTTACAATTTTAGTTGAAAGTTTAAAAGCATAAGTGTTTAAAAGTTTTTTCAACTGAAAATCAAGAGATTAAAAATTTTATTTAAAATAAGTCTAAATAAATTTTGTGATTTATTTTTCTTGTAATATTTTTGTGCTGTTATTTTAATTAAATCTAAATAAGATGTATAAAAATATAGTAATATATAGTTTTTTATTGTTTTCATTTCATGGTATAGCACAAGATTCACATCAAACACTTTATGAAAATATTAATATTGAAAGTGACACTGTAAAAAGGTTGAAAGAAATAGTTGTGCAAAAAAATCCGGCAAATTCAAAAACTAATGCCGGCAAAGCTGGGATAAAAGCTATGGATTTACCACAAGCAATTTCAGTAATTTCAAAAGAAGAGTTAAAAAACCAACAAGTAGCAACGGTTTCAGATATTTTAAAAAATGCCAATGGGGTTTACATTATGGGAGCCACCGGAGGGTATCAAGAAGAAATAGCTTCAAGAGGATTTTCATTATCTAGTAACAATACTTTTAAAAACGGTATTCGTTATTTTAATGGAATGATGCTAGAAACTAGTGGGTTAGAAAAAGTTGAATTCCTTAAAGGGAGTGCAGCCATGTTGTATGGAAATGTTTCGCCAGGTGGAATTTTAAATTTGGTCACCAAAAAACCACGTTATGAATTTGGTGGCGAAATAACTTTTACTAACGCTAGTTTTAATACTTATAAACCAACTTTTGATGTATACGGAAGTTTAAACAAAACAAAATCAATTGGATTTCGATTGAATGGAGCTTATGAAAAGGCAAACAGTTTTAGAAACAATGTAAACTCCGAACGTTTTTATTTTAATCCGTCATTTGAATTTCAATTAGGAAAAAATACCGATTTATTAATTGAAACCGATTTTACTAACGACAGTAGAACTCCTGATTTTGGCGCTGGAATTATTGATTATCAAATAGTTTCGATTCCTAGAAATCGCTTTTTAGGAGTAAGTTGGGGATATTATGACAGTGAACAATTAGCTAACACCATTACACTGTCACATACTATTAATTCTAATTGGAACCTTAAATTTGTCAATGGTATTCGATTCTATACTACTGATTTGTTTTCAAACACTCGACCAAATTCTGGAACCAACGGAACTGTTCAAGCCAATGGAAATTGGAATAGAAGCATTCAACGCACTCAAGCAAAAGATAACTACTTCATTCAACAATTGGATTTAACTGGCGCATTTAAAACAGGTAAATTAGAGCACAAAGTATTAGTTGGTGCTGATGTAGAAAATTTTAAAACACAAACAACCGTTTATAATTCCTTTGCCAATTATGACACTGTAAATATATTTGAAAATTATAATGCTGCTGACGAACCTATTATTCCTACTTTGAGCAAAAATACTTTAACTACTGCTCCTATCAGCCGTTTTGGAATCTATGCCCAAGATTTAATTTCGTTTTCAGAAAAATGGAAAGCTTTAGCAGGAATTCGCTACAGTTATCAAGATACAGAAAGTAATGTTTATAAATATTCAGACCTTTCAAATGCTGCAACCGTTAATAATGATGGTGCTTTTTCTCCAAAACTTGGAATTATTTTTCAACCCACAACAAATCATACGTTGTTTGCTTCTTACTCCAATTCTTTTGAATTAAACACTGGACAAAATGAAAGTGGTACAAGTTTAGATCCTTCAATTGTAGATCAATTTGAAGTAGGTATAAAAAATATTTTATTCAAAAATAAATTGTTTGTAAACCTAACACTGTACCAAATTTCGAATGATACTTTTTACCAACAATCCCTTTCAAACGGCAATACGTATTCCTACATTAAAGTATTAGCGGGCGAAGTAACCAGTAAAGGACTTGAAATTGATATTACAGCAAACCCAATAAACGGATTATCTATTATTGCGGGTTATAGTTTTAATGAAACTAAATTTGGGACAAGCGATTACTATATTTCAGGAAGCCAATTGCGCTACAATCCTAAAAATACCGCAAACTTAAGTGCCAATTATCAATTTAAAAAAGGTCGATTTAAAAATCTAAACATTGGTATTATTAACACCTATTTTGGAGAACGTTATGCTGGAAGATCAACCCGAGCACAAGTTGCAAACGACACTAGAAAATTAATTTATTTATCCGATTTTTTTCAATCAGATCTTACGTTAAGTTATTCCTTTAATAAATTTACTTTACGTTCTAAATTGAGTAATGTATTTAACGAATTAAATTATAATGTTCATGATGACAATAGTGTGAATCCTATTGCGCCAAGAAATTATTCCATTGCATTAAACTATACATTTTAGCATGCTATGATACCACAAAAATTAGTGAGAAATCTCCACCGCGATTTTGGCTACTTCTACGTAGGATTAATCATTTCGTTTGCTTTTTCAGGCATTTTAATGAACCATAGAGAATATTGGCATCCCGAAAAATACACGATTGAAACCAAAAACATTAGCGTACAATTACCCGAAGAAAGCGAAATTACCGAAGCTTTCGCCGAAAATTTAGGAAAACAATTGGGCATCGAGGATAAAATGCGGCGCCATAATGTGAAAAAAGGTACCTTCAAAATTTCGTTTGAAAAACACGATGTAGAAATCGACATGAAAACGGGTAAAGGTGAAATTGTAGCGTTTAACAAAACTCCTATTATTAGCCAAACTATGAAGCTACACAAAAACACCTCCAACTGGTGGATTTACTACTCTGATATTTTTGGCATCTCCTTAATTTTAATTGCCGTTACAGGAACATTAATGATTACCCACGGCAAATACACTTTTAAACAACGCGGCTGGAAACTAGCCCTTGCCGGAATTGTTTTTCCCATCTTCGTTTTATTTATACTAAGTTAATTAAAAGGTTTACGAGAGTAGATTTAAATAATTAAAATTCAATTGATAATTTATAAATTTTTTTTATTATTTTTGAGAAAAGATAAGACTGATATATCTCAGTTATATCCACTCAAAATTAGCTTGCTTTGTCTTAATTTGTCACACATAAATATAAGTTATGGTCAATATTTTGAAACGACAAGAGACAAAATAATCAATATAATTGAATCACTTTACTCGTATAATATAATAATTTAACCTGTAACCAATTCATGTGAAGACCAGCCATCACTTTAAAAAACGGGGCATGACCGAAAAGCCATAAGAGTAGGATACTTTAAAACAAATTAAAATGAACATTAAAACATTAATTACTTTCGTATTTGCTGTACTAACAGCAGTTTTTATGACCGCTTGTCGCGGTTCTGAAAATGGTAATGACAAAGAAAAAGTCAAAACTGAAATTCCTGCTGAACTATCTGACAATCAAAAAGTAAAAGAGTACTTTGAAACCCTTGACTTGGTAATTGACGAGTATGTTACAATGATTGAAGAGATCGCAGTCACAGGTCAGAACGCAGAGAAAAATGGCGAAGAGCCAAGTTATTCAGACGCAATGAAAATGATGACGGATGTAACTTCTTCTACAATAAAAATGGCACCATTACTAGAAAAGATGGAAAAGCTTGAAAAAGAAGCAGAAATTATGAAAGAGGATATGACACCAGAAGAAGTTGAAGCATTTTCAAAAACATATGCTAAAATGATGGTGAGATATTACGACATGGCTAAAAAGCTAGAAGCAAACCAATAAACAATTTTTTAGATAGGTGTTTTATCGAATAATTACAAAACAAAATTCATACTACAAAAAAAGTCCCCACTCTCGCGCAAAATGTAATTCAATACTATTGATCCTTTTGCCTAATTCAAATAAAAAAATCCCGAGCTTTCACTCGGGATTTCATCTTTATACTATTTTCTTAGTTCTTCACCGGAATATTTTCTAAAATTTCTATCACAAAATTCCAAAATTTTTGAGACGATTTAATCGATGCTCTTTCATCTGGGCTGTGTGCGCCGTGAATCGTTGGTCCAAAAGAAATCATGTCCATATTAGGATAATTTGTTCCTAAAATTCCACATTCTAATCCAGCATGGCACGCCACTACTTTGGGTTTGTCTCCGTTTTGTTTTTCGTAAATTGACGTCAATACCTCTAAAATTTCAGAGTTTACGTTGGGGGTCCAACCTGGGTAACTTCCGCCAAACTCCACTTCGCAACCAAACAATTCATACGCCGAACGCAAGGCATTGGCCAAATCCATTTTAGAAGTTTCTACAGACGAACGCGTTAAATTCTGAATCGAAATGTGTCCGTCTTTCACAATGACTCTTGCAATATTATTGGATGTTTCCACCAAGTCTTCCATATCTGCCGACATTCTGTAAACGCCATTATGTGCAGCATAAATCGCTCGTAACAAACCTTCTTGCACGCCTAAATCCATCACTTTTGCTGGAGTCGTATCATTTTTAACAATTTCAATCGTTAAATTCGGTTCCATCGTTTTGAATTCGGTTTTGATGTCGCCAATTACTTCTTGCATGTCAAAAACAAACGCTTCGTCATACATTTCGGCAATAATAACTTGCGCTACACTTTCTCTCGGAATCGCATTGCGCAAACTTCCACCAGAAATTTCGGCAATTTGCAAACCAAAATTCTCAAATCCGTCAAATAACAAACGGTTCATGATTTTGTTCGCATTTCCTAATCCTTTATGAATATCCATTCCCGAGTGACCACCTTGTAAACCTTTCACAGTAATCGTGTAACCCACAGAACCTTCTGGTGTTTCTTCTTCGTTATAACCTCTTGTAGCAGTTACGTCAATTCCTCCCGCACAACCAATATCAATTTCATCGTCTTCTTCGGTATCCATATTCAACAAAATTTCGCCTTTTAAGATGCCGCCTTTTAAGTTCAAAGCGCCTGTCATTCCGGTTTCTTCATCAATGGTGAACAAAGCCTCAATTGCAGGATGTTGAATGGTTGTAGATTCTAAAATGGCCATAATCATCGCTACTCCTAACCCATTATCGGCACCAAGAGTTGTTCCGCGAGCACGAACCCAATCACCATCCACATACATATCGATTCCTTGTGTGTCAAAATCAAAATCAGTATCGTTATTTTTTTGGTGTACCATGTCCAAATGTCCTTGTAAGACAACTGGTTTACGGTTTTCCATTCCTGGTGTTGCTGGTTTGCGAATAATGACGTTTCTAATTTCGTCTTCAAACGTTTCTAATCCTAAACTGGTTCCGAAGTTCTTCATGAATTCAATCACACGTTCTTCTTTTTTAGACGGACGCGGTACCGCATTCAAATCGGCAAATTTATTCCAAAGTGGCTTGGGTTCCAGATTTCTAATTTCTTGGCTCATATTTTTTGTTTCAAGTTTTAGGTTTAAGAAAACAAAGTTACAAAGTTTAATTTCTTTACAAATTGATTTGTGATTATATTTACATTTTAAAATATGCTGTGAAAAGAAAATTCATCCTTCCATTATTATTACTCCTCCAAATCATCATAGTGAAAACAATTGGTTTGTTTCCTGATGTGGTAGAGCATTGGTACAGCAAAGGTTTTTATCCGAAGTTGGCTTTCATATTTCGAAAAGCATTGGGTTGGTTACCGTTTTCGTTTGGTGATGTCGTTTATTTTATCCTTATTATATTTTTAGTCCGATGGATTTGGAAACACCGCATCGGATTTTTCAAAGAATGGAAAACCAACGGATTGGCCATTTTGAGTTGGATTTCCGTATTTTATTTTTTCTTTCATCTCTTATGGGGAATGAACTACTATCGGATTCCATTGCATGAAAAATTACAGATTGAAAAGGAATATTCAGAAGATCAATTGAAAGTGTTTATTGAAAAAATGATTGTAAAAACGAACGAATTGCAACTAAAAATCACCAAAAATGATTCGTTAGCCGTTAAAATACCTTATTCAGATGAAGAAATATACAATTTAGCGTTGAAGGGTTATGAAAACCTACCGATAGATTTACAGGAATTTCATTACGAACACAAAAGCATCAAATCGTCGTTGTTTAGTTATCCGCTGAGTTATATGGGATTTGGCGGTTATTTGAATCCGTTTACCAATGAAGCACAAGTGAACAATTTGAAACCAAAATACACTTCTCCCCTAACCACTTGTCACGAAATGGCGCATCAAACCGGAATTGGTAGTGAAAGTGAGTGCAATTTCATTGGTTTTATCTCCGCTTCTAACAATGAAGACTTGTACTTTCAATATTCTGCATATAGTTTTGCATTGCGTTATGCTTTGCACAATTTAGAAGTTTTACAAGAAGGGAGTTCGAAACCCTTTGTAGATAAAATCAATAAAGGTGTTTTGAAAAATTTTGCCGAAAATGAAAGCTTTTGGAAAGAATACCAAACCCCAATCAATACCATTTTCGAATATTTTTACGACAATTTCCTAAAAGCCAACCAACAAAAAGACGGCATGGAAGGCTATAGTAAATTTATAGGATTAGCAATTGGATATGAAAAATTGTAACAAAATCTGACATTAGACTACCAATAATATATGAAATCAGAAGCGGAAGCACTTTTTGTCAAACAACTCAAAGAAAATCAGAATATAATCCACAAAATTTGTAGATTATATACTACTGATGCTGATGCTCATAAAGATTTGTTTCAGGAAATTACGATTCAGTTATGGAAAGCTTTTCCAAATTTTAGAGGCGATTCAAAATTTACTACTTGGGCCTATCGTGTTGGATTGAATACTGCTATTACGCTTTATCGAAAGAAGAAAAGAACCATTGAAACCATTGAGTTTGACAGTACTTTTCACAGGGTTTCACAAGAAGAATATAACTTTGAAGAAGAAGAAAAATTAAAATTATTATACAGCGCTATAGGTGAGTTAAATGATATTGAAAAAGCGTTGGTTTTCTTGTATTTAGAAGACAAAGATTACACTGAAATTTCAGAAACATTAGGTATTACTGAAGTGAACGCACGAGTAAAAATGAACCGTGTAAAAGGAAAATTAAAAAAAATATTAAATCCGTAATTATGGATGAATTAGAAATATTAAAAAACGACTGGAAAAAAAAGGAAAACACTTTTGATCAAGTCTCAGAAAATGAAATTTATGGAATGCTCCATAAAAAGTCTTCTTCATTAGTGAAGTGGATCTTAATTATTAGCATCATAGAGTTTATTGTACTGAATGGATTTGGCTTTTTGATTTCCGATAAAGAAATGGATAACTTTGAAAAGTTGCATCCTTATTTAAGTATTATTGAAAAAATAAATTATTTAATTCTAATTGGCTTTATTTATTTATTTTATAAAAATTATAAAGCAATCTGTGTTTTAGATTCCTCAAAAAAACTGATTAAAGACATCATAAAAACGCGTAAAATAGTAAATTACTATATTTATTGGAATGTATTCATTAGTAGTTATTTAGGTTCATTTGCATTTATTGATGGTTTTTATGAAGGTTATCATCAGGCAAATCCTAATGCCGAAGAACTATCACAAACGGGATTTATAATCATTTTTATTTTCAGTATGTTATTTGTTATTGCACTAATTTTTGGTTTTTATAAATTGCTCTACGGCTTCTTACTCAACCGATTGAATAAAAACTATAAAGAGCTTCAAAAGATGGATTTTTAAAGCATACAAAAAAGGGATTGAAACTAATTTCAATCCCTTTTTTGTTATCTTATAACAGCTAACTTAATAACGCCACGTACGCTCTTTATCAAGTTTTTCTTTTTCCTCTAATTCTTCTGCCGGAATAACCTTTAAAAGCGAAGGGTGTTGCTCAATAGCAAACTCAATCATTTCAACTACTTCATCAACAGTAGCATTCTCATAATCGATTTTCAATGGCTCTTTAATCACCATAGATTGTAATATTCCTTTCTTTTTGATTAGTAATCCTTTTCGGTCAAATGAACGACGGAAACCATCAATTACTATTGGAACTACAATGGGTTTATGTTGCAAAATAATATGCGCTGTTCCTTTTCTTACGGGTTTAAATGATCTTGTAGTTCCTTGCGGAAAAGTAATTACCCAACCATCTTCAAGTGCAATTTTGATATTTTCAGTGTCGTTTGGATTGACTTCTTTTTTTTCGGTTACATCTTTACCTTTTGCTCGCCAAGTTCGTTCAACAGTAATCGCGCCTGCATACGCTAAAATTCTCGGCAATAAGCCTTCTTGCATGGTTTCTTTAGCCGCAACATAATACAAATTTAACTTTGGATTCCATAAGTAAAAAACATTTTTAATGTTATTTTCTCTTCCTTTCAAACTCGCATTAAAAACATGAAACATGGCCACTACATCGGCAAAATAGGTTTGATGATTTGAAATGAACAATACGTTTGTATCGGGTAATTTTCTAATAATTTCAGAACCTTCAATATGTAATTTGTTAAAACTCTTATAGCGTCTATGAGTCAAAATACCTGCTATTCTAATCAACCACGTTTTTAAAAATAATATATGTCCGAAAGGATTTCGTTTAAATAATCCCATAGTTTATTTGTGTTATCAAAATAAGTAGGCAAATGTAGTAAAATCAGTTATTTTAAAAAGTAAAATCGCATAAAATCACAAAAGGTTTACTGATTTTTAAATAATTAGCAACTAATTTAGTCTAAAACGTTTTTAATTACTTCTTTCAATTCACTCATCATCATGGCTGTTGCACCCCAAACAATATATTTATCGACTAAAAAAGCAGGAACTTCAATATCTGTTGCATAAGAGGTTGACATGGTGACTTTTGTGATACTTTTATCATCTAAAAAATCAAAAACGGGAAATTCTAGAACCTTTTTTACTTCGTTAATATCAGGAATAAACTCCAATTCCTCATGAGCAACTCCCATAAACGGCGCCACTAAAAAATTACTTGGCGGTATATAAATTTCACTAAAAGTTTTAATTATTTTTACTTTATCAGGATGCACTCCCACTTCTTCATGTGTTTCTCTCAATGCAGTTTCTGCTAAATTAGCGTCTGAAAGTTCAACTTTTCCTCCGGGAAACCCTATCTGTGACGAATGTACACCAGGATAAGTATTGCGAACGATTAAGGCCAAATGTACTATTTCGTTTTTAGGATAAAACAACATTAAAACAGCAGCTTTTTTAGGATTTTTCTCTAAATAATTTTCTTCATCCATATAAGAAATACGTTCTTAAGGTGCCATTTTTATATGTGCATCTCTAGAAAGCAATTTTTCTTTTTCTATCTTTGGAAGAAATTTTACAAATTCAGTAAACAACATACTGTTCTAATTTAGTAATCTTAAAGATAAGTAATTTTCCCCATAAAAATCATTCATAAATAAATAATATGTTTAGTAAAGAAGAAGCGCTACAAATTAAAAAAGATTTTTGGATTGCATTTGCCGAAGCTTATCCAAGAAAATGGTTGCTTTACAACACAAAAATTAAAGATGTAACGTTTAAATTTTATGTAGATAATAAAAAAGCGCAAGTTATTTTAGATATTGAACCAAAAGAAGAAGAAAAACGTAAAATATATTATGAAAAAGTGGAATCTTTAAAATCAATATTAATAGAAAATTACCTAGAAGATGTAATTTTTGAACGAAATTATTATTTAGAAAACGGAAAAATAATAAGTCGCATTTGGGTTGAACAATTGGGAATAAGCATAAATAACAAAAATACTTGGACAACAATATTTGACTTTTTTAATAAAAATATGGATGCTTTTGAACGCTTTTTCTATGAAAATGAAGATTATATCAAAGATTTAGAAATTAATACTTAAAAGCAATTTTGTCATTTACTTAACAAATAAGAATAGCTTTAATTACTATCTTTGAGAATAATCTTGATGAAATTATTTTTTAATAGTTTTATGGTACATAACTC
>JACCDH010315980.1_pt1 | contig 16717 bp, 16 predicted proteins | sample 7442481 | NCBI WGS metagenome assembly JACCDH01 (sample SAMN15323433, study PRJNA562643) | freshwater metagenome | isolation source: river surface water | place: USA:Blue River Watershed | collected 2017-08-15
GCCAAGTCCCCAGCAATGCCGTGTTTGAGGCGAATGATCTCGACCCCGGTGGCGTTCGCCACATCCAACGCAGCGATGATGAGACCCAAGCGTTGAAGGTTGTCGCTGTAATCGGTGATAACCAACGCGTTGGTTCCGGTGTTCACATTGATGGTGTTGTTGGGGCTGATCAAGGGGCGCAGTACGGGCACCAGGTTGTTGGCGCTTTCGTGGTTGAGTCTAAAGATTTGCGTCACGATTTGCCCTTTTCCAGTGGGTATAACCCCAGCCGACACGGCACCGCTTAACAGCTTGGCTTCGGCTTCGGGCAGCACGGTGTACAGGCCTGAAGATTCAATCAATGCAAAGCCTTGCGTTCGCAATTGAGCTGAAAACAGGCGCAGTGCCTGGGCTGGTAGCACAGGCAGATTGCTCGACAGTGACATCGTGCCTTTGACTCTGGGGTCTACCACTACGTTGTAGCCCGATAAAGTGGCCAATGTGCGTGCTATGGCATCAATTTCGGCATTCATGAAATTGAGTGTGACCGGTTCTTTTGAGTTTGCTTTAGCTGGTTGCGGCTGGGCTGTTGTTGGCGTCGCACTGGGGCCAGAAACCTGTGCGTGTGCACTCACATGAAATAGGCACATGACAGTCCAAGCAAGTAGTCGCCATAGCTTTGAATTTGACAGGGTGGCAATTGCAGTGGGAATAGGAGGTGAGGTGCTCATGGTCAGTACGGTTATTGAGGTTCAAATTGGGTGAAGTCACCCCAAAGAAATGAGACTGCGTGTGCCTTGTCGACGGCCTAGGAGGTTGATTAAGTATTGGAAAGATGCTTCGTATCCCTCTTGTGCACTTGCCTCACCTTCAAAGCGAAGCCGTGTACCGGCCCATTGGCCTTGACCACTGAGCATTAAAGGCCCTTGTTGTGTGCTCAGTAGCAGAGTTGGTAATGGATCGCCTTGCGTACTCTCAACCAAAAGCAATCGATAGCTGCCCATCGGGTTAATGGGGCTCAGGCGTGAAGATAAGTTTTCCACTTCCATCTGGGCTTTGCCTTTGAATTGAACGCGACCTTGTAACCAATGCAGCTGTAGACCATTGGTCTTGAGATGCAGTTTTCCAGTGGGTTGCAAGGTGTTCCAAGGCGAACCCAATCCGCTCAACATGGCGGCCGGCCATGTTGAGGTTTGGTCTTGGATGTGTAAGTGCCAGCTGGACCAGTTTGTCAAAGTAGCTTGCACTTGAACTGTTCGACTGGTGCAGCAAGGTGCTTGAATGTCGATTTGCATGCCTGCCCATATGGGCTTCAGGGACCATGCCACTCGTCCAGGCAAAACCTGTGCAGAGTGGTGGACTTGCCCTTCACCCAAGCTCAACTGCGCTGATCCTGTCCAAACAGTTCCGCGCATGTTGTGCCATTGCAGCCGACCTTGTGTGGTCTCATTGATAACCCAGGCTAGCCATTGTGAGGGTGCCCAAATGAGAGTGGCCAAGCACGAACCAAAAAGGCATCCCCACAATGCATAGCGCCAATTTGTGCGCGAAGTGTGTATGGTCATGGCAGTCTGAGGACCAATGTGCCGCGTAAAAGGGCTGGCGGAGAAATTTCTTTGGTGCTGGTATCGGTAACCAAGCGTGGGTCAGAGGTGTTGTTGAGAGAGGGGTGGTAGCTGTGAAAGTCGGCTAGCAAAGGCAGTGTCATGGCATTCACACGTGCTTGGCTGATCCAGCGAGCCAGACCTTCTGCGGTTGCTGCGATGACGCTGAGGGTGCACTGACCATCTTGAAAGCTGATTTTTGCACCAGGCCCCAGGTCTTCCAGGTTTTGCTCTAGCCACTGTTTGGCTTCACTGGGGATGATGGTGTTAATTTTTTGGAGATTTTGAGCTTGTACCTTTAACTGCCACATGGCTTTAGTTTGTTCGTCTAGATGAGCTTGTCGCATGGAGGCTTCTTGCCAGGTTCGCCATGCAGGAGAAAGACCCACAAACCAGAGGGCGCTGAACATGACTACAGTCACCCCCATGCGCAAAATAGTTTTTTCTTGCGGTTGACGTTGTGCCCAAGCATTTTCTATGGCGTGTCGCAAGGGTTGTGTCATATGAATTAAGTTCATGGTGTAGTTGGCTTAAATGAACCGATAGACACGAGCCAGTCATCACCCTGCGCTGTCCATTTGTAACCATGTGCTTGTAATGACGTCTGCAGGACTTGTTGAGCCACTTGGTTGGGTTTGAAATTTTTTAAGCGCAATTGGCCGGGTTGATAGTGCCATTGACCCGGTGAGGGTATGCCTTCAGGCATGGCTTTTCCCAATGCTGAAAGCATGGCCTCTAAGTCAGTGGCGCTGAGTTGGCCCGATGCTTGACGCAACTGCTCGACTTCTCGTGCCATTTGCATAGGGGCATCAATCACAACGGTGGTTTTTGGGAAAGTTTCGCGCAACAGGTGTGACAAATTCTGTTGCTGGATCTGCCAATTTGCACGAGTCTTCCAAGCCCAGGCGTTCAAGCCGATCATTTGACACGCCAATAAAGTTAACACTCCCCAACGCACCGGTCGCCAGGACGGACCGTACTTGAAGTTACTGATTGCGCGTTGCAAGGTTTTGAGTTGACGCGAGAGTGTGGTTGCACGGAGATGGAATTGAGCCAAGTCCCAACTACCAGCAACTGCAGTTTTCCAATGCTGACCAGGTGGCATCAGCTGTAGAGTTACATTCAAAATTTGACCCGTCAACTCAACAACACCGGGTTCGGCTTGTATCGCAATGTCTTGCAAGTCTTTATTTGAAAGCCCCAATGCTTCGGGCTGCGCAAGCAGAGAACGCATTGGATAGCCGTATACACCTTGATCGTAGTGGGTGACCCATATCCAGCCAGTGTCGCCTTCTCCTAAGGCTATGATTTTGCAGTGGTTGTTCACGTTAAGTGTGGAATCAGGGCTTAGCTCGGGTACGATGCGGTGCACAGTCAGGTTTGCTTTTTCGAGCACGCGAAGGTGATCTTCAAGCCAGACTCGGTCGCACACGGCCACCCACGGATGAGGGGTGTTTTTCCATCCGGATTGCAGGGCGAAGTGCAGGTGTGTGGGGTCGCTCAATAATCGGTCTTCCAGAAGTCCTTGCAGCGCTTGCAGACATCGGGCTGGTTGTTTCTGAAGACCAGGGGGTAAGGTCACTTTGTGCCAAGAGGTAGCTGTTGCAGGTAACAGAGCCACCACTTCGGTTTTCCGATCTATCGAGGGCAATAGGTCGTGTGTTGCCCACTTTATCGAAATGGACGACACTTCGGCGGCGCCTTGAACCAATGTGTGTGGGTATTGCGTGTGGACGTTGGGCATGTCAGCTGGCAATTGAATGATCAGGGTGCGCATGCTGGGCTCATGGGGGCAAAGTTTTCAGAAATTTTGGCGAGTTATTGATGCGCCATAGCGTGTTGACCTGATTGCCACTGCGGTGTACAAGGATGCGTTCTTCTTGGGCAATGTTGTCGATGCGTATGCGCCCTTGCACTTCAAAGTAACGACTTTGTACGCTGTGGCTTTGTTCGTTGAGTGGTGCGCTGAGTGCGCCGAAGGCTTGACTGGCCGCTTGTAGACTGTGCCAATGTCCGCGTTGTCTCTTTTCAATGGCCTGACGTGCAGCTGCTAATTTGAGCCCGGGCAAGACAGCTGACAACACTTCGGCTGAAGCGGTGTTCAGGTTGACAGGGGTGGCTTCTGGCAACAAGGTGATGTGGTCTTTCAGTGCATCCAATGTGGTTGGGCTCAGTCCTAGCCACACAAGTTGTTCCGTGTGCTGCGGCATGAGCGCTGTATTGGAGCGATTGACAATCAAATGGGTACTGACTTTTGCATTAGCTTGAAAGCTGGCAAGTAATTCTGTAGAAAGTGTGTGCAGCTCATGTTGTGGAAGTTGGAGTCGATCAAACAGAGCTGCAAAATGATTCAGTGATTGAGATGACACGCTGTTCTTTTCGATCAAGTTCATCACATTCATGCGAGATTGCGCATCGGTGATCTTTCCAGACAAATAGACTTCTGCATCGCCTTCACGCCATTGTTGGTCTTGCGATAAAAAAGTAGAGAGCTTGGACTCTTGTATTGGCAGTGCCCAAGGCTCACCTAGGTGATCTACCCCGTTGTTTTGGACTGCAAAGGCATCTTCACGCAGGATCAGTCGCGACCAGTCGAGTGCGCCGGTCATCAACCAATGAATTTGACGGCGGTTGCGTTCAGATACTTCGATGTTGACCTGTTGCCATTGTTGCCACTGTGCTGCACTGGCCAAAGTTGCGACCAGAGTCACAGTAAGCATGGCCATGAGTAAAGCTGCTCCTCGGTGGCGTCTAGCCTGCACAGAATTTTGGCGTGTATTCATGAAGGCTGGCCTGACAAAGTGGGACGGATCCAGTCCATGCTCAAGGTGCCGGACCCAACAGGACCAGGTGGTAGTTGCAGGACCAAGCGCACACCATCGGGTACGGTACCCTGAAGGCCGTTGGTGTTGGGCGTGGAGGCGTCAGACGGGTTACTCGGTGTCACTTTATCGTTTGACAATGGATTGGCCCAGTTGCCACCTAGATGCACAAACAAATGCCAGCCAGACAAGGGGTGAATCTTCACTTGTCCGATCTGTGTGTTGTCTTCGGCTGCTTGGCCCCACTGTTGCGCTAAATTCCAGGCTGACTGCCAAGCTTGTTTTTGGGTTAAGGGGGGTGACTGCCAACGTTGCCAATTACCGCTGCTGGGTTGACTAGGATCACGTCGCAAGGTCCAGGCTACAACCACCACACTGGCCTGGCTGCCAGTTCGTAATTCGAGTGTGATTGGGCTTTGCCGCGTAAGGCGAAGCACTTGCCCGTCCCAGTTCCAGCTAGGTGTGCCGGGTAATTGAGCCAGTTGATCCAAATCAGCTTGCCATTGGGCCAAACCGGCTTGCAAGGTGCGTGTGTCGTTTGCGCGTGATTCAAGTTGGCCTTGTGTGCGTGTCATGCCATCGAGACCACGCCATGCCATCAAGGTCATCAGTGCCATGATGCCGATGACGACCAACACTTCAATGAGCGTGAAACCACCATCTTGTGTTGAATTTTTATCCGTGTAGGAGGTGGATTTTGGTCGCGCCGACTTGTGAGCGACCACCTTTCGTGTGCTCAGATTTGTGACCAACGCCTGTTGTGTTTTTGTTGCGATCAATTGCGCCCCATTAGTGTGGAGACCTGCATGACGTACTGCCCCTCATTCAATACACGTGCATCGATGCGTCTAAAGTTGGGGTTGGGTGTGTGATTGACTGATGTCTTTACTTGGAGCAATCGTCCTGCTTGCATGCAGTCGACGGTGTGGTTGCCGAAGTCAGGTAGTTGTCTGCGTAGTCTCAGAGCGATGAGTTCGTTTTCTGCGCAAATTTGCCCTAGCATGCTGATGGTTTGATGTTCTGCGTTATGGCTGAGTGACCTTGTTGCTTGGAGTCCCGCCATGAGGGCGATGGCTGTGATACCGAGTGCCACCAACACTTCAATCAACGTAAAACCTCGTTCGCTCATGGCTGGCCTCGTTGTGATGAGTGTTCCACTCTGAAGGCGCCTAATCCATCGGTGACCACCCACACCTGTCGATCAGGTCGCATGGAGTTGGAAAGTGCTATGGTTTGAGGACCGATGAAGGGTTCGGGGCCCAATGTGATGGTGCTGTCCGGTGCAGTACGAGTGCTGTCGGACAGCCAGAAGCGCGGCAGAACAAGTGCTGGTAGACCTTCAAAAACAAAACCATGAGCTTCGTTTTGGTTTTTGGATCGCCAGACTGCGGGTGAACCACTGGCCCTGGCTTGAGCGCGAGCTACTTCCAAGAGGCTTGCCAACCTTTGTGCATCGCGGTCTAAAGCGCTGTCGGCAGTGTCTCGTATCGACCAACCGACACCGGCTGTAGTGATGCCGATCAAGGCAAGTACGACCAGCAGTTCAAGCAATGTGAATCCGCTAGCCCTGCGGCAGTTATTGCCAGCTGCCAATGTCTGCATTGTTGTCCTCACCGCCGGCCGTACCGTCCGCACCAAAAGACAGCACCTCGACATCAGTTTTGATACCAGGATTCATATACAGGTAAGGACGACCCCAAGGGTCATGGGGTAATTTTTCCAAGTAAGGTTTCCAGTTGACAGGTACCGGTTCTGTAGTGGGTTTTGACAAGAGAGCATTTAGGCCTTGTTCTTGGGTTGGATAGCGTAGGTTGTCAAGTCTGTAGAGCTTAAGTGCTTGCATCAGGTTGCCTACATCGGTGCGAGCTGCCATGACTCGGGCATCATCAGCGCGGCCAAGCACATTGGGTACGATCAGAGCAGCCAAAACGCCAATGATGGCCATCACGACCATCAATTCAATTAAGGTGAAGCCATCCTGATGGCGTAATTTATTGTTTAATTTGGTCTTCATTTATTGCATCAAAATTCAAAGATGACACTGTTTCTCTCGTCGCATTTCAATGGATTAAAAAAGCAGTCCATTGCTACTTTTGCTGTGTGGTTCCTGACCGCAGTTAGCATTGTTTTTTGGGTACTACATTGGCCAAAATTTGAAGTTACGACCCAAGTTTTGTTACCTGATCCGCCAAACCTGAATGCTCCTGAAATGTCTGAGTCCATGGCCAGAGCATTGGGCCAAGTTGTTGGCCAAGAAGCAATTTCCACTGTTGAGTCTGTCAGTTCATACCAATTGATCGGAGTGGTTGCCAGTGCTTCGGGTCATGGAAGCGCTTTGATTGCAGTGGACGGGCAATCTCCTAAGGCGTACCGTGTTGGCGAAAAAATTCATGATGGGCTGGAGCTTGAATCTGTATCTGAAAGGAGTGCCAAGTTAAAGACGGCCGGATCTGGTTTGTTGCTGGAACTTGTGGCGGTTGATCAACCGTGAACTTGTTATTGATGATGTATTGCCTATTTGTATTCAAACAACAAAGAAATGGGATGTAACAAAGCAGCTTCAATTGAGTCGTTGTTCGTTATTTTTTTTGGTCAGACCCAACAAGATGCCTGTAAAAAATCCAGTGAACCATAAAGCCTTTGCAGGCTTAGATAAGAAAATAATCCCTTGGGGTAATTCGCCGCGGGCTTGTATCTCTTCTGGTGTCAATGCAGTCAAAACCATCAGCGCTATATGGTCAAAGCGTGGGTTTTGACTTAGCAAGCGTAGTAATTCAAAACCATCGATCCCAGGCATGTCCAAGTCAGTGATCAGCAGATCAGGCTGGATGTCGGTGATACGGATCATCGCTTCCATGCCAGAGGCCATGGCGGTACAGTGCACGGGCAGGGTGGCATTGTTGCAGTAGCCCTGCACCATTTGCCTTGTCACGGCATCGTCTTCTACCAACAAGACGCGAAGTCGCGCATCTTTGTGTGGGCTTTGATGGAGTATCGTTCCTAATCTGTGGCGGTATTTTTCGATGGATGCCATTGAGATTTTGCGATGCCCACCGCGCGTTTTCCAGGCTTCTAGTTCATTTTTAGAAACTAATTTATGGATGGTACCGACAGACATGCCCAGTAATTTTGCTGCATCGCCTGTCCCGCAATGGCTTTCAATCTCATGAGGTGTTGCATGTGCCTTTACTTTATTGCGTTGTTGTCTGGAATGGTGTTGAGGTTTTTCCATTTTCATTTCTCAAAGAGGGTGTCGTGCAGTTTCAGCTTTACACAAGGCTTAGAAAATTTTTTTATTTCAAGATTTCAGGAGCCCGGGTCGTCCAATAGCCAGCCGTTGGTTCTGGCAAAGTACAAGGCTTGAAGTCGGTTCTTGACGCCCAATTTTTTGTAAAGCTTATAAAAATGGACCTTGATGGTCTGCTCGCTGATATTCAGCAATTCCGCCATTTGCTGGTTAGTGCACCCTTGTGCCAGCAAGTTGATCAGTTGCAGGTGTCGTTTGGATATTTTCAAAATCTGAACCGGGGCAGCTACGGTTTGTTCCTCGCAAGCTGGAGGATTGAGGATCTCTTGAAATGATGCATAAATGCTGCTGACTTTGTCTTTTTTGAAAATGACGCGGTGCGCACCACTTCCTATATAGGGCTTGTATGTTTGATTCTTTTCGGCGTCTGTGATGACAATGATTTGGGCATGAGGCAGACGCTGCGCAATGTGTGCGATGCTCAAGGAGCCGCTGCAGCCAATGGACTGCGGTTCCATGATGACAACATTGACTTCTTCAATCTTGTCGATCAATGCATTGAGTTGTTTAAATGTTCTAGCGGTCAAAACACGGGCCTGTGAGTTGACGCGACGTATGAACATCAAAATCATTTCACTGATTATGGGATGATGATCTAAAACTAAAATAACCATCCCTTGGATTGTTGGCCTTTTGAAATTTTTTTGTGGGGATATCTCTGATTAGCCGGAAACTTTTTCTGACAAGAGTTGTGCGGCTGGGTTGGGTTCGGGGAAAATTGAGCTCAGACTTCGTGTTAGCTCTTCGTAATTGAAGGGTTTGCTCATGAAGCTGTTCATGCCGGCGGCCAAACATGCTTGTCGGTCCTCTTCGAAGGCGCTGGCTGTCAGGGCGATGACTTGAGGTTGTCGCGCCAAGGGCATTTTCCTAATGAGGCGAGTGGTTTCCAATCCGTCCATTTGGGGCATATGAAGGTCCATGAGGACGAGGTCATAGGCTTGAGTTTGTATTTGACTCAACGCTTGTGGCCCATCCACCGCTGTGTGGACGGTCATGCCCGTGCGTTGCAGCAGTAGTTGTGCCACTTGGCGGTTGATGTGGTGGTCGTCGACCACCAGAGCCAATAGGCCTTGCCGCGTGGGCGAGATGAAGGCGGTTGACGGTGTTGGAGTTGCGGATGTGTCAGGGTGGCAGCGTTGAGGGGCGGTTGTGCTCAGTCTTACTTCAACAGAAAACACCGATCCCTTGCCTGGAATACTAGTGACATGGATGTGTCCTCTCATGGCTTGGCACAGTGCGGCGCAGATGGCCAATCCCAATCCGGTGCCACCGTATTGGCGTGTGGTGGATGTGTCCGCTTGACTGAAGGCTTTGAACAGCCGGTCTTGTCGCTCGGGCGGGATGCCGATGCCTGTGTCGCTTACTACGATGTCCAGTTTCAGTTCGTCGTGGTGTCGCGTGTGTGCCGCGACTTGGACGTGGATTTGCCCGTGCTCGGTGAACTTGATGGCATTGGTGATCAGGTTGGACACAATTTGGCGCAGGTGTTTACTGTCGCCTTTGACGCAGCTGGGCACTTGGGGGGCGATACTCAGACTCAGTTGCAAGTTTTTTTTGTGTGCAGTGGGTCGGTACAGGTCAACTACCTGCTGGAGGTTGTGATGTAGATCGAAGTCGCGCGTTTCGAGCTCAAGCTGACCGGCTTCGATTTTGGAGAGGTCAAGGATGTCGTCGATGAGAGCCAACAGCAAGTCGCCGCTACTGCGAATGACATGCAGCTTTTGCTGTTGTTCTGGGCTGAGTACGGAAAATCCCAGCAATTCGGTCATGCCTAGGATGCCATGCAAGGGGGTGCGTATTTCATGGCTCATGACCGCCAAAAATTCGCTTTTGGCTTGTGTAGCTTTGTTGGCTTTGTCTAGGGCTGCTTGCAAGTCGAGCGTGCGGTCACGCACTTGTTGTTCGAGGTTGTCAGCCAGTGTTTGAAGTGCGCGGTTTGCGCTGTAGAGCATGAGGCTTTTGTCTTCGAGCAGGCGTTCAGCTTCTTTGCGTGCTGCGCGTTCGCGTTCGAAACGGTGTTGCCAAACGGACATGAATCAGGCTTTGCGGGTGAGGGTGAAGCGTTCGCGTGGGCCGGTGTCGGTGTTCAGGGTTTCTCTGAGCACGTGGGCGTCTGAGGAGAAGTGACTTAGGCAGCCTTGAATAAGGCCATCAGCAAGGTCTTGCATTTGCCGCGCCGATTCGTAAATCAAAACCAGTTGCTCTGGGGTGTGTACTTCGACTTCAAAGCGGGGTAGCTCCGCGTCGGGATAGAGTTTGAGGACTTCGGCGTGGATGATTCCCTCAATGCTAGCCAAAACAGCAAAGGCATCGTTTTTCCCTTGCAATAATTTGGGATGGCTGTTCGCAAAACGACCAAAAAGGTAGCTGCCAAAGTCTTTTAGGACGTCTGCGAGGACAAGGTTTTTACGGGCGCACAGAGCACTGATTAGCGCCACCATTTCACTGTGTGGGTAAGTACCAACAGCGGTGTAGGCGCCTCCGGATGGTGGACATGCATCGCTAAGGATGTCATCGACCAGTTCAAAGGAGTAACGCTCTTCAAGAAGTTCCAAAAATTCGGTGAAGACGATGCCTTTCATGGTCGGTTCCTTGGCATGTCTGTGGGCAGTTTAAGCATTTCTTTAGCCCTAAATAAACTTCAATAAGACATGTTATGTGTGACATCAAGCGAGGGTCATAAAGAGGTTGCCATAAAGAGGAATTTATTGCCTGTAAACACTTGTGTTGTATGGAAGGATTGGAAGGGTGGGGGAGATAGTGGGAGGCGAGCACATGCTGTGCTTGTGCGTCTTATCTGGTGTTTGGGAGCGAATAGGGTGGTCCAAAAAATCAAAGGGTGGCAACGGGTTTTGCGCGTGTCCGACTGGCCTTTGCATTGGCTGGGTGGTGTTTTGCTTGCTGTGAGTGTGATCGTGGCTTTTTACAGTTATCGGGTTGTGGAGGCTATGGTTTTGCGCCATGCCACCGATACAGCCAAGGCCCAGGCTGAGGCGGTGACGCATTTTCGTAATTTTTATGCCAAGGAATTGGCTCCCCGTGCGGTTGAGGCGGGCATGTCGTTGACACACAATTTGGGCGAGCGCAACAGTTTGCCTTTACCAGCCACTTTGACGATTGAGTTGGGTCGATATTTGTCTCATGAAAGTCATGGGACGCAAGTTAGTTTGTATAGCCAGCAGCCTTTTCCCTGGAGGGAGCAGGGGCGGGTCTTGGATGAATTTCAGGTCGATGCCCTGTCCCATTTAGACAAGACCCCGGACAAGCCCTTTGTTCGTGAAGATGTCATTAACGGCACGAAGGTGCTGCGTTATGCCCAAGCTGATCGCATGTTGCCGCAGTGCGTGGCGTGTCACAACCAGTATGTTGGATCGCCTCGCACCGATTGGCTTGTGGGCGATGTGCGAGGGGCTTTGGAGGTGGTGCTGCCAGTCACGCAATGGAAGTCTTCCAGCACACAGGTGCTCAATCAGGCATTGGCTGTGTTTTTGAGCTTGTTGTTTGTGGGCCTGGTGTTGATTTGGTTATCGTTTCGGCGTTTGCGCGCTTTGCTGCGCAAGACGCGCTTGTTGTCAGCTGAACGGCAAGAGGCCATTGAAGCTTTGCAGTGGAGTGAGAGCAAGCTCAACAGTATTTTTGATTCGGTTCCCGAGTCTGTGGTGGTGGTGGATGCTCAAGGTCAGATCGTTCAATGCAACCGAGCTACGACTGAAACATTTGGCTTTTCAGTTGATATGTTATTGGGCCGCAACATTGGTGTGTTGATGAATTTGGCTGACAGGCAGGCTCACGATGGTTATATGAAGGCGTACTTGGAAACAGGGGTTGCGCGTTTGCTGAACAAGCCACGCTTGATGCAGGCGCGGCACCAAGATGGTCGCTTGTTCCCGATTCGATTGACCATCAGCGAAACACGGGTCGGTGACACGCGCTTGTTCATTGGGGTAATGCAGGACTACACCTCGGTTCAGGAGTCTCAGGCCTTGTTGGTCTTGGCCAAAGACAAGGCGGAGCAGGCCAACCGTTTGCGTGGCGAATTTTTGGCCAATATGAGCCATGAAATCCGCACCCCTATGAATGGTATTTTGGGCATGATCGATCTGTCTCTGGACCCTGGCGAAGCTGCTCGGCAAAGGGAGTTTTTAGGCTTGGCGCGGGATTCGGCAAAGCACCTTTTACACATCATTGATGACATTTTGGATTTCTCAAAAATGGAGTCCGGAGCTTTGGAGTTGCACCAAGAACCTGTCGATCCGGGCCAGTTGGTGTGGCAAACAGCACAGTCTTTCACGCCCTTAGCTCAAGCCAAAGGTTTGAACTGGTCGATCCGTCTGGACCCAAATTTGCCTGCATGTGTGTCGCTTGATCCTGTCCGGATGCGGCAGGTGTTGACCAATTTGCTGGGCAATGCCTTGAAGTTCACACAGCAAGGTGGCGTGGTGGTTTCTGTCGTGGTGGAGCCTGGTGATTTGTCGAAATACGTCGAGCAGTCGGTCTTGATCCTGACCGTAGAGGATTCTGGCATTGGCTTTGACGTATCAAAAAAGGAATTGATTTTTAATCCTTTTGTGCAAGCGGATGGATCGATTACCCGCTCTTTTGGAGGTACCGGTTTGGGCTTGGCGATTTGCCATCGTTTGGTGGGCTTGATGGGTGGGCAAATCGATGCAAGCAGTCAACCGGGGCAAGGAGCTGTGTTTGAGGTGCGTCTGCCCGTGGATGCTTGTGTCGCCCGGGAAGAAGTCGGCGTTGCGATCGACTCGCCAAGGGAGCCTGATTGGGGTGAGCGGCGCTGGCGCTTATTGTTGGTGGATGATCACGTCATTAATTTGCGTTTGTTAGAGGTTTTGGCTCAGCAGATGGGGTGTGACTATGTGAGTGTGCAAGATGGGGAACAGGCGCTCGCACAGTTGCGTGAAGGTGTTTTTGATCTGGTTTTGATGGATGTGATGATGCCTGTCATGGACGGTTTGACAGCAGTCCGTCTATTGCGCGAAGAAGAACGCTCGAGGGGAGATGGTCGCCGAATGCCTGTTTTGTTTGTGACGGCACACGCCATGTCAGGGGATGCCGAACGCTTCATGGCTGTTGGGGCCGATGGTTATGTGTCTAAGCCTATTTCTCGCGATGTGTTGGCGAGTGAAATGCGAAGATGGTTGGAGGCAACATGAAAGACAAGTCGATCTCTCTGTTGTTTATCTTTGTCGGTCTTGGGAGTCAAAACCGAACAGCCGGTGAATCAGGTTGTTTGGCGAGAATCGGCCCATGTGCAGTCGTCAAAAGTAGCTTGGTTGACAGAGTTAACAGCGCTTGCAGTGATGCATAGTAATCGGCCCGAACTGGCACAATAGTTGACGAATTGAGCTGCCAATTGACTCGCCTGGCGTTGTAATCGTGAATGAATTGCAATGGCTTGAATTGGTCCTGGGTGGTCACGCTGCGTTTTCCAAGACGGATCATTCATTGCACACCCCTCATAACCGTCATGGCTTCGATAGCTTGCAAGGTGCCGCAGAAAGCATCCATCTTGAATTGCCATAGGCCCCTTTAATGCGATGCGCTTGCTGTTGGATTTTCCGCATGTCGCCTAGTTCAATCTCTAATTGAATTCGCCGTGCATCCTTGGGTACCAAGCAAGAGGACTTGCAAAAGTTAAACTTGATCCGCTGGTCGCATCCAAATGGATAGTTTCTTTAGCGTATGTGTGTTCAAGATGAGCATGTTGCATCTTGAATAGACAACCATTTCTACCTTGGCCGTTTACGATGAATTTTGGGGAAATTCTTCCTGTTTTGTTTGGAGGGGCTTAGGTTCCGATTAAAGGATTCATTATTTTGCTGACAAGCAATTTATGCATGCACCTCAAATTTGACTAATTTCTTATGTTCTGAATGTGCCGCAATTTCTACTTCATCCTGTTCCAAAATTTTAGGTTCTGGCAAGAGGTCCATGATGTTCTGAATGAATGTTTGCCGTGATACGGGTTTGGGCCAAACGGCGTCCATGCCAGATTGCAGGCAGCTGGTGATATCTTCATCAAAAGTGGCTGCTGTGAGCGCAATCAGAGCTTGACGGACACCGAGAGGTTCTTCGGAGCGGATGGTGCGTGCCACTTCAAAGCCATCCATCACTGGCATGTGGCAATCCAATATCACCAGGTCGTATTTGTTTTTGTGCCAGTAGTCCATGGCAATTGCACCATTGGAAGCAAAGTCGGCTGGGATGTTGGCATCCTTCAAAAATTGCTTCAGGATTTCGCTGGTGAGTAAGTTGTCTTCTGCGACCAACACTCTTACAGGATGTTCCGATGTGGACGCAAGTTCAGTGGATGGATCTGATTTCGCAGGTTTACTGCGCTGAAGGCAGCGCTCTACGGTTAATGCCCAGGTGGCATGTCTCGCGGGTTCATGGATGGTCAACGAATCGAAAGTATCCATTGAACCTTGTGAAAGTTTTAGAGATCCAACTCTGATTCTGCAAATATCGTTGGGTGTTGATTGTTCTTGCAGCCATGTGCTTTCGTCACACACTTGGACAGAAAAATCGCCCTGAGATAGCGTTTCTGTGCAAAAGGGTACGCCCAGCAGTCGCAGGTGGGTGCATACGCTGACTCTAAGCAAGTCATCCTTGATACTCAAGTGCCACGACGTTGGGTGGAGGCGTGGTTCAGGCGCGTGTTGGATGACTTCAACGGGCAATGTGATTTCAATTTCGGTACCTAGGCCCTCTGTACTGCGCATCGCCAATTGCCCATTCATCAACTCGACCAACTGTTTAACAATCACCAGACCCAGACCGGTGCCTCCATAGCGGCGACTGCTGCTGGCGTCAGCTTGTTGGAATGGCTGGAAAAGGGTCTGTTGGGCCGATTCAGAGATGCCGATGCCAGTGTCGGTGATCTTGAGTTTGAGCAGGGTGTGCTCATCTTGGGACTGTATTTCGGCGTGCAATCGGACCCACCCTTGTTGGGTGAACTTGAAGGCATTTCCGAGCAGGTTGGAGACCACTTGCCCCAACCTGAATCCATCGAGCTTGATTTGCAAAAGAGGGGGCAGATCCAAAGTGCAATAAAAATCGACCTGTCCTAATTGCACCTGCGGTGTGAAGGTTTGTGCGATGTCTTCGAGCACCTTCAAGGGACTGGTGGGTTGGGCATCAAGAGGCAGAGCGTTCGCCTCAAGACGCGAAAAATCGAGTACGTTGTTCAACAAGCCCAGTAAATGTTGCCCAGAGTTTTGAATCATCTGAACGTACCGCTGTTGTTCATTTGGCGAAGAAGTTTGCTCAAGCAGTTCTGTCGCGCCAAGAACTCCCATCAGTGGTGTTCTCAACTCATGGCTCATGTTGGCCAAAAATCTAGCGCGTAGATGTGCCGATTCGCGTTCTGTGCGCAATTGGGTTGCTGCGATAACTTGACGAGTCAAGATTCGAGAAAGCCACATTGCACCCGCTGTCATGGCCATAAGTGTGGCGATCAACATGAAAAGCAACAGTTCCCAAGCAGTTGACCAGCGCGCATTCAAGGGGGCAGATCGCAAGCTCATGTCAATGACCAAGCCCACATCCTTCAGTGACACTTGTTCACGCCAGTCAGTTGCGATTTCTAAAGGATCATGTTTCTCGGGGTAGTTGTAAAGTGCCTTTTGTCCATGAGTTAGAGATAAATCCAGACCGTAAGTCTCTGCCGTGGTGTTGACCCATTCCGTCCAGCTTGATGTGGGCAGTACGCCGGCCACAACCCCTTGGAACTGTCCTTGTGCGTCCCAAACGGGCAACACACGAGCCAAGGCTGTTCCTGTGGTTGAGGTGTTCGATAGGGTGAATATGTCCCCCATCCCGTGTTGTCGTGCTTGTTGTAAAAGGACATCTGCGGTCCATGGCATGTTTTTGGCCGGCAAAGAGAGCATGGATTCCCCTTGCGGGCCTAAGATGAAAAGATGCTCATAAGGCGATCCGGCCCCTTGTTGCCGGCCTTTGAATAAGGCATCTTTTTCGGTGAGTGAAACACCTAATCGCTCGAATGATTCACATGTGTGCAAAAGTACGTCGTCAAGATGCTGGATTTGCCCTTGCATGCGCCATTGAAGCATGCGTGTGGCTGCTTGTGCTTCATTCCAGGCGCTTCTGGTGAGTTGATCGCGCAGGCTTATGGCATAAAGCAATGAAATAGCAGCCAACAAGATGACCAGTACGGCCCAACTACCCCAAATGAGTTTGCGCCGAGCCCGAGCCCAAGCGGGGTCTGCTTTTACTTCAGCGCTCTGTCTTGTGAGCCCTACAGTCATATTTTTGAGTTTGTTTTTCATAATTATTTGCCGATTTGACAAAATTATGATTGCTTAGTAATTTATTTACTATTTTTGGCAATGATATTTAGGAAAAAATTGCCTATATATTGCTTGAGTCGAACATCGGGAATCAAAAGATGAAGGTAGCCGCTAAGGAGCCTTCGCCCAAAGTTCGAGTCTTCATGTATGCGATTACTTCAAGGCTCTGTCCGCGTGGTTCAAGTGGCCGCCAAGTCCAAACGCCATCCCGAAAGTGTCACTGATTTGACTTGAATCGCCCCGGGTTTCGTGGAGGCCAGTTGGTTTAAGTTGAGACCTCGGTCTCGTTGCTCTCGGCAAATTGCCGGTAGTAGTTCACCTCAGCTTCAGCAAGTGGGGTATACCCAATCGAGCTGAGCAGTCGGTAATGGTTGAACCAAGCCACCCATTCAAGGGTCGCCAGTTCCAGTGCCTCCTTGGCTTTCCGGAGCATCCAATACAAAGTCCATGCGCATCGAACTGCTCACACGCCAGCCCACAATTCGCCGGGCAAACACATCGATCACAAAGGCCACGTATTGCCAGCCCTTGTCGGCCCCATATACGGGCATGTTGGCCTGCCAGACAGCTTGGATCTGCGGCATCAGGGTTTCATCACGATTGGCTCGGGCGCAAAGCAGTTCGGGCTTGCGTTTGCGAGAAGCATGGAACTTGTAGCCAGACGGGGCGATTTCCAGC
>JACCDH010725299.1_pt1 | contig 16710 bp, 27 predicted proteins | sample 7442481 | NCBI WGS metagenome assembly JACCDH01 (sample SAMN15323433, study PRJNA562643) | freshwater metagenome | isolation source: river surface water | place: USA:Blue River Watershed | collected 2017-08-15
AATACCGGCGATGTACGCACCGTTTCGCTGCAGGTTCTTAGCAATCGCATCCGGGTCAAACGTTACCGCTGTGTAGAAGAAGGTAAAGAGGAATACTAGTGTGAAGTAGATTGCTCCATAGAGTAGCTGATTAGCTAGGAACGCATTCACGGCTTCGGTAGCACCCATTACCCACGGTAGATCGAAGGCCGCCAGGACATTCAAGACCATCTGTGGGAAGAGCAGAATCGAGAGCGCGAAGATGATTGGAATAACTCCAGCTTGATTGAGGCGGAGTGGTAAGTATGAACTACTACCACCATAGGTCACCCCACCGCGACTTTGCTTAGCGTACGTAATCGACACTGGGCGTTCGGCCTCAGTCATAAAGACAACCGCGTAGATAATTGCCAAGGCGACAAAGGCAAAACCAATGTAGAGCGGTAGCTGAGCTGGATCAAACGTGAACAGTAACTGATTGAGTGTTGAAGGTAGTGTTGCCACGATACCAGCAAAGATGATGATTGAGACACCGTTTCCAATACCATATTCGGTCACGAGTTCACCAATCCACATGAGTAGGATAGAACCAGCCACGATCAGAATCACATTAACAATGAAGTCGAAAGTCGAAAGCCCGGTAATTACTCCCTGACTCTGCAGAAGGGTAAGGAATCCAAAGCCTTGCAAAATCGCCAATGGTAACGTAAGTAAGCGACCGTACTGGGTAAAGCGAGCACGTCCAGCCTCCCCTTCCTCGGTGTAGAGACTCTTCAGCTTAGCTGACATTACCGTCATGAGCTGCATGATAATTGAAGCCGTAATAAACGGTCCAACACCAAGCATCACAATTGAAAGGTTGGCCAAACCTCCACCTGAGAAGATGTTTAAGAGCCCCAAGAACTGATTATTACTGAAGAATTCAGCGAGAACGTTTTGATCAACACCAGGGATCGGAATAGCAGCGAGCAGTCGAAAGATCACGAGCGCACCAAGCACGAACAAAATGCGATTGCGGATAGCCGGCTCAGTGAAGATCAGACCGAGTTTGTGGAATAATTTTTGCATACGTACGTATAGTACCTATTTAGTCACTTTTCCGCCAGCCTTTTCAATCTTCGCGAGTGCTGTCGCTGAAACTTCACAGTTTTCAATAGTGAGCGCCTTGGTAAGGTCACCAGTAGCGAGAATCTTCACGAGTGGTACCTTCTTACTTACCGTCTCAACAATACCCTTCATCACAAGCGTCTTTGGAGACACTGTGTCACCAGCCGCGAAGACGGTTTCAAGACGAGATAGGTTAACCGCTACTGGTCGTACACGCTCACTGTTTACCGTGCGGGCTCGGTTCTTACCGAAACCACGGAGCTTTGGTAACTTCTTAATGAAGTCACGCATTTCTGGACGAGTACTGTTACCAGCACGAGCAGTTTGTCCCTTTCCACCACGACCTGAGGTCTTACCACGCTTGCCACCACGTCCGATCCGCTTGGCGGTCTTACGCGGAGCTGTTGGTTTTAGTTCATGTAGCTGCATACTAGTTGTTCTTTAGAAGCTTAAGAGCCTCGATCGCAGCTCTTGCGTTATTAAGTTTGTTCTTACTGCGTGAGAAAATCTTAGCAGTAACATCTTTAACACCAGCATGTTCAAGTACGGTACGCACTGAAGATCCAGCCACAATACCGCGACCTGGAGCCGGCATAATCATAACTTCACTCGAGGCATACTTGGTGTGAACATCATGACGAATATGACCTTCTTTGTTCATTGGTACTTGGAGCATGTTCTTCTTCGCGTCACGCACCGCCTTTTCAATTGCGAGTTGTGTGTCTCCGGCTTTACCGATACCAACACCAACCTTGCCACGTTTGTCTCCAATAACAATCGCTACCGAGAAACTAAAGCGACGACCTCCGGCCATAACACGAGTAACTCGACGGATACTAATTATTTTCTGATCAAACTCAGGACGAACGCGCTCTGGTCGACCACCACCAGCCCGACGTGGGCGACGTTGATTTCGCTTATCAGCACTCCCTGCTCCACGTGGTCCGCGCCCTGTAGCAGCAGCCTCAGGAGCATCGGTCGCTTCGGGAACAGCGGGTGCATCGGTTGCAACACTTTGAGTAGTTGCAGTATCTGACGTAGTGTCAGTTGTAGCTTCCTGCTGTTTTATGTCTGTCATTGTAATGTAATTTAATTATAGTTTTAGAAACCAAGTCCACCGGCTCGTGCACCGTCAGCTAATGCCGCAACGGTACCTTGATAGCGGAAACCACCGCGGTCAAAAACCACTTCAGTGATACCAGCCGCTTTAGCCTTGGTAGCAATTTCGGTTCCAACGTTAGTAGCTCGTTCAGTAAGAGTAGCGCCAGCAAGCTTTCGTGAGTCAACAGCCGCTAGTGTCTTACTCGCTACGTCATCAATAAGCTGCGCGTAGATGTATCGATTACTGCGGAATACCGCGAGACGAGGACGAGCCGCTGTCCCTGATACCTTAGCGCGGATACGACGGTGTCGTCCCACTCGCTTACTATTTTTGTACTGTGTTTTTTCCATAGTGTAAATAGAGTTACCAGTTTAAGCAGCTTTCTTGCCCTGCTTGCGAATAATGAATTCTCCTCGGTAGCGAATACCCTTCCCTTTGTATGGCTCAGGCTTCTTCACCTTGCGTACATTGGCCGCAAACTGACCAAGGAGGTCTTTGTCGGCACTCGAAAGGGTGATAGCGGTCTTCTCAACAAGCGCCGTAATTCCTTCTGGAATAGCTAGGTGCACAGGGTGTGAAAAACCAACAGTCAAATTGAGTGTTGTACCCTTTACCTCAGCACGGTACCCTACCCCTTCAATGTCCAAGATCTTGGTGAACCCTTCAGTTACACCCTTGATCATGTTTCGGATATGAGCAGCGTACGTACCCCACAAAGCCTTGGCTTCAGAAGTCGTGCCTGGTGTGAGTGTTACCACACCTTCAGCAATAGTAATAATCACATCTGGTCGAACTGCTCGCTTCAAGGTCCCTTTTGGACCAGTTACAGTAATAACCGCCCCGTCACTTGTTACGGTAACTCCGGCTGGAATAATTACTGGTTGTTTTCCTAATCGACTCATATTTACCAAATGATGAAGAGCTGTTCACCGCCAACATTCTTCGCCTTCGCTTCTTCACCCGTGAGGATGCCAGCTGGGGTTGAAAGGATGATGTGCCCTTGACCAAACTTAATTGGGTGGATAGTTTCGACCTTTGTATAGAGACGTCGGCCTGGCTTTGAAACACGCTTTACACCATTGATACTATGCTTTCCAGCTTCGTACTTAAGGGTTACTACGAGCATCTTTTCAGCCACCTTCTTCCCTTGTTCTTTCACACTCTCGATGTATCCAGCAGCAACGAGCTTGTCAGCAATCGCGTGACGGAGTTTTGAATGTGGTACTACTACTTCTTTCTTACCGACTGCGCCGGCGTTCTTGAGGCGGATAATGAAATCGCCGATTGTATCTCCTACCATGATGATTTCGTTACGCCTGGTATATGTCCTTCGTGTGCTAGTTCGCGGAAACAGATACGACAAGTATCAAAGTCGCGCATGTATCCTCGCTTTCGGCCACACAGCTTGCATCGTCGTACGACTTGGCAAGCATACTTCGGTTCGCGCACAGAGCGCAAAATTACTGATTTTCGTGCCACAAAAATATTGTTTACGAGGTAGTATCACGTAGTTAATCGTGACTTACCTCCTTATAATTGCCTAGAATGTTACTTTTAGGCAGCGAGATCAGGGAAAAATGTGAGTAGTTCCACAAATCCACGCGTGCCGCCAGAGTACCAAAAAATAGCGTAAAGTCAAGGCATTTTTGAACCGTCAAACAAAACAAAAGCCACCCCGAAAGGTGACTTGAGATCCTTGTGACCTCCTTGAGGGGAGGTGTTCTACTAGATGTGTTTTGCTCATGTTCTTGAAAAGACCTGGATAATACCTTATTTTTGGGTGGTGTCAATTATTGATTTATTTTATAATTAATGTATAGTTTAAATGGTCATCTTTACTTAACTGTTGCCTAAACACAGCAGTTTAAGCCCTGTTATTTGCATCACCATCGAGGAGTCAATCATGGCCAAAAACCAAGAACGTGCCGTGTATTATCGCGCGGTACGCTTCCCCATCTACCCTACAGCAGCGCAACAAGCGCTCCTGCTGCAGATCTCTGAAGTGCTTCGTACTACCTGGAACGAAGCCCTTGAACCGCGAATGACAGCGCTCGCGGCATGGCGAGCTGCTAAGGAGAGCGGAGTGAAGACAGAAGTAAAGTTCCCTACTCTCTTCGACCAGATCAACGCCCTCACTGCTCGCCGGGAAGGCGACGCTGAATTCGCGTTTGCACCGCGTAACTGGCAGGAAGAAACACTCGACCGGCTGAACGGTTCATTTCTCTCCTTTGCCAGGTTAGTGAAGAACAACGATAAAAACGCACGGCCGCCGCGCGTACGTGAGGCAGGTTTCTTCCAAGTTATTCCGGGACGATCTGGTTTTACAGTGAAGAGCAGAATGGTGCAGTTTGCCCCAAACCTGTTCGGGAAAGGGACTCTCGAATTCCAGGTACCGAACTACTGCTGGGAAAAGCTGGCCGAGGGCAAAGTGAAGAAATTCACCCTCTCACGTGACGAACCGAACCTTGCAAAGCCAGGTCAATTCTGGCTGTCGATCGTCTATGAGGTTGAACAACCAAAAGCGTCCGCTACTACCTCCGACGAGCAGGTCTTTATCGCTCTCGGGGCCAGTTCCCTAGGGGTGGTGAGTGCTACTCAGGAAATCGTCATTACCCTCTGGCGACCAGATAAGCACTGGAAGGAGCGCATTGCGAGCGTCGAACAGAAGCTCGCAAACCCCGCGCTTCAGAAGGGTTCCAAGCACGCCACGAAGCTCTGGCTTGCCAGGCGGCGCATGTTTGAGATCATGCGCCAGCAACAACGCCAAAACCACCGGGAGGTGGTGCGCAAGCTCCTAGGTTTTGGAAAACACTTCGTGGTCTCAGACTATGTCGTGCGCTCCAAGCCCGGAAAACTTGCCGACCGGAAAGATGGTGAGCGAGGCGGTTCACAAGGCCTTAACTGGGCCGCTCAGAACACGGGGAGCTTCCTCGACCTTCTCATGGTCCTTGAAGAGCGGGTCAAGGAGGTAGGTGGCAGCGTCACCAAGGTGAAGCTACCCCAACCACCCAGCGGCATTGGGCATGGTCACGAAAATAAAGTGGCTATGGCTAACCATGTTCGTACCACCTTCCTTACCCACTGAGCTTTATTCAGTTCTTCCCCTGCCCCAGACTTCGGTCTGGGGCAGTTTTTGTTACACTGTGTACTTATAAGACACTATGGGTACATTATTTATTTCTCGGATGGCACGATACAGTAATCATCCATATGCTCTCGCAAGCGCTGAGCATATTATTCGTGCAAAAATGGCTAGTCAATGTCGATTAACTAAATGTGTTTTCCCAATATATAAATCACCAAAAGATACTAGTACGCTACTACTCACTGAGGCACGTTTAGCTCGTCAGTACTGGAAGCAATATGCAAAACTATTACCAGCCTGGACTAATTTTTCTGGCAGAAAGCCACATAGTGGTACTAGTGATATCACAAATACACTACTTGATATCGGCTACCACTACTTAAATAAAAAAGTTAATTACCTACTAAAAACGCATGATATCTCGGCGGCAGTTGGTCTTTTCCATGTTGCCAAAACTGATAAAAGTACCCCGCTTGTCTATGACCTCATGGAATTATTTCGAGTCGATGTAGTAGATCGGGAGGTATTACACTACTGCAGACTAAAAAAGAAACCGGTCACAATATTAACTCCTCAAGAGATTAGTTATTTTTTGTCCCGGATTAAACGTCGTCTCGGACGCAAGGTTTATCTTGTCTCTTTTCATCAATGTCATTCATATGAATATGCTATGGAATTGCAGATATTACATTTTATGAAAGCAGTACATGACCTAGAAATATTTCACCCATTCCATATACCAACTCGTCACGACAGTCGATGTGCAGTCCGAAAAAAGCTTGACACCACCCAAAAATAAGGTATTATCCAGGTCGAATTCAGGTCTTTTCAAGAACATGAGCAAAACACATCTACGATCTTGTATCAAAGAGTAGTTTTGCTCACCCGCATCCTTGTGGAGCCAGGTAACTGGCTTTATGCGCTTGTAGCAGCGCCATGATGGGCTGGTCACCTATCATTGAGCCTTGGGGAAACCTAAGGAAAACCACCCAACTGACCTTTTTTCTGGTAGAACACCTCCCCTCAAGGAGGTGGGGTGGTATGCTACGCGCCGTATGTAGTTGCGCCGGTTTGGCAATAGTAGAACACCTCCCCTCAAGGAGGTGGGGTGGTATGCTACACAGATCACTTTCTACCGATAACACCGCTAGGTAGAACACCTCCCCTCAAGGAGGTCACAAGGATCTCAAGTCACCTTTCGGGGTGGCTTTTGTTTTTTAACAGAAATGAAAACCCCCGGACAGTCTTGAAACTGTACGACGGGGGTTTAGGTTGCATCTAGCATTTAGATGCTAGATAACTACAGACCCCGCTGTGGCGGGGTTTGGTTTCAACTGTCACTCTATGAAGCAGCCAGCTTGGTCTGAAATCGATGCAAAACTCCGACCGTTACAGGGTCTTTTGCGTACAGTCGCAGTGCTCGTTCGCAAAGCAATCGTGCAACTGGTTGCGGCCAGCGCATAAGTGCTTCGATGACTAGCAGTGTTGATTCTGATTCTGAACCATGCTTCACGAGATGCATTAGCTGTGCCCGGTTAAGTCCTAACAAAGCACCAACTTCTCTTTGTTGCCACCCTGTCCGGTGAATGAGCGTTGAGAAACGTGTGAATACCTCCTCTTGTCCAAAGAATAATCCTGCAAATGGACCATGAGTTTGCACTAGCCAAAAAACTACTTGTGCACTTGATTCATTCCAGTTAATTAGTCTCATAGAGTTTCTTTCTATGTAATGATATTAAACACACTTTTCTAGAACATACATATACTAGAAAAATCTGCATTAGGCAAAACAAAAACACTCCTTGAGGAGTGTTTTTGTTTTGCGCTAGTTTGCTAGATTTACTTCCCTTCCTCAACCTTCTTCAGTGGCAAGCCAATATGTCGTAGAAGTGCCTCTGACTCTTTCTTATCATTAGTCGTTGTTACGATTGTGATAGCGAGTGAGAATACATCTTTGATTTCTTCATCACCACACTCAGGGAAAATAGTATGCTCCTTGATGCCGAGGGTATAGTTACCCATTTCATCAATTGCGGTTACTTTGAGCCCATGGAAGTCACGAGTTCGTGGGAGTGCAAGGTGAATCAACTTATCAAGGAAGTGGATCATGCGCGCACCACGGAGGGTTACTTGGTAGCCAATGATATCGCCTTCACGAAGCTTAAACGAAGCAATAGATTGCTTGGCTGGGCGTGGTGAAGCTTTCTGGCCAGTGATACGGGCGAGACGGTCTTGGATCAAAGCGATCTTCGCCTTGTCCTGAACACGACCAGTACCAACTGAGATCACCACCTTTTCAATCTTTGGTGATTGCATCACATTCTTGTACCCGAAGTCGGCCTTGAGGGCAGTGTAGGCATTCTTGATGCGTGTATTTGTCGTTTCCATAATTATATTTTCTTACCACTTGGGCGAGCGATACGCACCTTCTTGCGCTTTTCACCTTCGCCTTCAAAACTGTACCCGACGCGTACGGTCTTATCGCCTTCCATGAGTGCTACGTTTGAAACATGGATCGGCATACTCTTCTCAATAATTTGTCCCTGTGAACGGGTACGCTTGTTTTTCTGATGGCGCTTCACTTGGTTTACTCCTTCGATCAGTACTGCATCAAGCTTTGGAAAAGCCATGAGAATCGTACCAGTCTTTCCTTTGTCCTTACCGCTTAATACTTTGACGGTGTCTCCTTTTCTAATTTTCATAGGCATGAATTTCTTAGCGTTGTATAGCTACACCACCTCTGGTGCAAGCGATACAATTTTCTGATAACCAGCCTCAGACAATTCGCGTGGGATTGGACCAAAAACGCGGTTGGCTCGTGGCTCCTTCTTTACCTTATCAACGAGCACTACAGCGTTGTCATCAAAACTTACATACGAACCATCCTTACGACGGAACGGCTTGCGCTGTCGTACGATTACCCCGTAGACAACATCCTTCTTCTTCACCATTTTTCGTGGCTCAGCGGTCTGGACTGAAAGTACTACCATTTCTCCGAGTTCAGCATAGCGCTTCTTTGAGCCACCAAGTACTTTGAAGACGCGGCCAATTTTGGCACCTGAGTTATCAGTGATCTTCACGATTGATTGTGGTTGAATCATACTATTTTGTATTAGTTATGAGCTCAAAGTGCTTTCGCTTTGAGAGCGGGCGTGTCTCTCTAATATCGACCAGCTGTCCTTCCTTGGCAGTGTTACCAGCATCGTGCACCAAGAACTTCTTGGTTCGGCGGAGGTACTTCTTGTACTTAGGATGCTTCACAAAGCGTTCCACCGCTACCGTGATAGTATCTTTCATCTTGGTTGATACGACCGTACCACGAAGTATGCGACGATTGGCAACAGTTGTGTTTTCGTTAGTCATACTGTTTATTTAACGTTTTGATTAGTCCCTCGCACCGTTAGTTCGGTGAGTGCGCGAGCAATCTCCTTCTTTGCTCCAGTAATAATGTTGGCCTTGCGACTAAACGTATCCTTGAAGCGCTCGGCGCGGACGGTCTCACGTGCTTTGGTAACAAGCTCCATGAGTTCAGCGTCGGTCTTCTTGCGAATATCTGACATGTTCATAGACAAATGAATTAGGCACGTGTGTCTTCACGACGCACGAGTTTACCTTGTAATGGAAGCTTTGCTGTCGCCTTACGGAAGGCTTCTCGAGCAAGATCTTCACTCACTCCCTCAACTTCAAAGAGAATACGATCTGGCTTCACTTCAAAGACGAAGTGATCTGGATCACCCTTACCCTTACCCATCGGAAGTTCAGCTGCCTTCTTGGTAATTGGTTGGTCGGGGAAAATACGGATCCAAATCTTGCCAGTCTTACCAAGTGTTCGTGAAATAACACGACGAGCTGCTTCAATCTGATTACTCTTAACCCGAGATGGTGAAGTCGCCTTGAGCCCAAAGTCACCAAACGCTACGGTGATACCTCGAGTATCTGGAGTAGCGCGCTTGGCTTCACTCTTACGACCGACTTGCCACTTGCGGTGTTTTACTTTTTTAGGAAATAACATAGTAGTGTCTTAATTAGGCGGTACGAGTAGGGCGGCTGGTTCGTGGAGCTGTCTCAGTCTGACCACTTTTGCGATCAGCGAAAACTTGTCCACGGTAGATCCAGACTTTGATACCGATAGCTCCGTAAGGAAGTCGAGCGGTGACGCGAGCAAAGTCGATATCAGCGCGAAGTGTTTGTAGTGGAATTCGACCTTTCTTAAGTTCTTCTCGACGGGCCATATCAGCGCCACCAAGTCGACCTGAAAGCGTAATACGTACTCCTTCTACATCACGATTAGCCATGACCTTTTCAATGGTCTGCTTCATGACGCGACGGAACGTGAGACGTTTCTCCAGACCCTCAGCAATCATTTGACCAACGATGTTAGCACTTGATTCTGGTGAGCGGATCTCTTCCACATCAAGCTTAATCTCTGGCTTATCAGTCACCTTGTTTGAACGAAGGAGTTGATCGATCTCTTTCTTAAGCTTCGTTGCTCCCTCCCCACTACGACCGATAACGAGACCTGGTCGTGCAGTCTTAATAATGATTCGAATTTCTTTCTGGTTTCGTTCGATTTCTACCGTATCAACTGACATTCCCTTGAGCTTCTTCCCGAGGAACTTGCGAATGACGGCGTCAGTACGAAGGTATTCACGGAACTTACTTGCATCGGTAGTAAACCAGCGACTTTTCCAGTCACGGTTGACGCCAATGCGTTGTACGTATGGATGTGCTACGTGTGTCATAGGAAGATATTATTTCTCACCCAGCTCAACGAGGAGGTGGCTGTTACGCTTATTAATGCGTGACGCAGAACCGCGTGCACGAGGCATGAATCGCTTGATAGTCGTAGCCTTGTCAACTGAAACACTTTTAATAAAAAGTCTCTCTGGTTGCTTACCAGCCTGGACAGCATTCGCTACCGCAGAAGCAACAAGCTTCGCAAATGGTAATGCCGCACGCTTATCAACAAACTTCAACACTGCAAGTGCCTGCTCTACCTTCTTACCACGAATCACATCAGCCACAAGTCGAACCTTGCGTGGTGATTGGCGGTAGTTTTTCAAAATGGCTTTCATAAATGTATGGGACTATTTCTTAGTAGCAGTGGTCTTGGCAGCCTTAGCAGCAGCAATCTCAGCCTCTTTCTTCTTCTGTTCTAGTTCTTTCTGCATCTTACCGCCGTGACGATGGAATTTCTTCGTTGGTGAGAATTCACCAAGACGATGACCAACCATTTCTTCAGCGACTAATACTGGTGTATGTACCTTTCCGTTGTGAACACCGAAGGTAAAGCCAACCATCTCAGGAGCGATTACACTGGCGCGAGCCCAGGTATTAATCACACCACCCTCTCCGGGTTTCTTTCCGGCGATCTTTTTGAGCAACTTCTCATCTACGTATGGTCCTTTATAGAGTGAACGTGACATATTTTAATAACTACAGATAAATGAACGCTTGCGCGTCCTTAATGAGAACCTCTTGCAAAGAAAGGTAACGGCCGTCCTTAACAGAGGTTCCCAACTACTTTTATACGTTACTACTGAACATGTGAGTGACACTACTCACTGAGGTTGGAACCCCGGTACAATACCGAAAAAAGCGGAAAAAGTAAAGGGTTTAGGGCAGCCAAACGTACACACAGATCTGCCGGTACACCGATCTCATAAGGTACTTCTCAGTGGTACTATTAAATTGCTATGCCTGCCATTAAAAAAACCATATTTTACTTACTCCTTTTCAGTTTTATCATGGAGTTTCAGATCAATGTCATCCTCGGCGGCACCCCGGGTAATATGATCGGAGTAATCCTTCTCTACTCCCTACTTGGACTAGTTACCCATTATTCTGTCCCAACCATAATCAATTGGTTTGAGTCGAAAAAGCATGGTTTTTGGGCTGCTATAGTCATTCACGGTCTGCTTGGCCTTATCATGATCGAATGGAGCATTATAGGGAACACCCCCTGGAGCACCGAGCCATTTATTGCCGTAATTGCCCAGCTCGGCATGTTTGCCTGGTGGGGTACGATTGCCGCTATGCCCTACCTCCTCCAACATGAAGCGGCTGGAGAGCTGAAGAAAAAGATTCTGTGGCTCTATGGAATCTATGCCATCATTTCAACCGTTCTGACAATACCACTTGGGATGGCACCAGTTATTCTCATGGAACCTCCAGTCTACCTTTCATTCTTCTATTTCTACCACCAATTTGCAGAGCGACTGAGTTAAAAACAAAACCCACTTGGTTGCGAACCAAGTGGGTTTTGCTTACTACGCAACACCAGTAGAGGGTGCTGACACCTCCTTTTTCCGCTTAAATAAGCGATCTAAGAATACAAACCGTAATCCAAGAAACTCAAGTCCAACGAGAAAGAGGAATCCACCAGGGGTGAGCGGAGTCACCAAGGCTACAAAGCCAACGATAATCAAAGCCCAACCAACCACTTTTTTAAAGCGAGGGTGGGTGGCGGTAAATTGTTTGATTTTAGTAAACATGGTGGTTACGTATACTTTGACGGTGGTCGCATCGATATCTTACAAAACCCGTGTATTAGGCCTGATCACTGCGCCAGAGAGTCCTTGCAAAGCGCCAACCGTAACGCACTACCAAGATCAGCACGACGAAGTATAGGGCAAATTTAACTAAGAGTAAGAGGAAGCTAATAAAGCCAATGGTAATGTCCTGGAGAAGAACATTGGTCTCACGAACAAACTGCTGTGTCGCGGCCTTCCATGAAGCAAGCATAGATTCAGTATCCACAAAAACACTCTCGTAGACAGTAACTCGGAAGTAGGTATACGTCGTCTTATCGAGCGCTTCGGCCTTAGCTTTACTCATGGCATCTAGGCGGTTACTGGCTTCAATCCGAGCATTGGTAAGACGCTCAATCATCATGAGTTTACTATCGATCACCTTTACCAAACTCTCGACATCCCCCACTTCAGTCGCAAGTTGACTCAAACTTTCATAGGAAGCAATTGCTTCAGCTAATGTCTTATCTAGCGATGCCAGCTTACCTTCTAAGATAGCCACTTCATCAGCATAGTAGGTAACCTCTGATTTGATAGTGTAGCTCTGCTCTTCAAGAGTCTTAGGGTCAAGACTTTGGAGAAGCGTTAAAATCTCGGCGGCGTCTTTATTGGCAACTTTAAACACATATGAACAACCGGTATCATACGCCCGTGATTGTTCAAAAATTACCTCTGTTCGCTGCTTTAGCCCATAGACAACACCACACAGTTCACCCTTATCACGTGTCTCAATACCGACAGAGTAGTCTTTTACCTCAAAGTCTTCTGCATCATTGCCAACCGAGCCGGTAGGTGGTACGGGTGGATACAGTACCGCTCCCTCACTGTATCTAACCTTGTCATACGAGACACTATTAATCCCTACGCTTGGTGCGTAGCCAGAAATGGAATCATTACTCAATGAAAGACCGGTTGATTCCGACAACAGAGTGATACCGACCCACAACACAAACAAAACAGCGATCGCAAACCCAATGAGTTTGAAAAATTGTTTCATACCCAAGGCCTCAAGCTTCTGTATCCATTCCATATACGTATTATTTATTCACTAACTAAAAACTGTACTTCTATAAATTCTGTCCAACTATCGACCGCAGGGTTTGGTGTGAAGCGATCAACTGCCAAGTCAAACGCTCCGTCAGTATTGGTGTCCTGATACAGAACCGCAGTATAGAGACCACCCGAGGTAAGGGTAAGGTTAGCAATGGTAGTTGAACCTGTTTCGTTTACAGGTAAGAGATCACTAACCCCGACAACGTCCCGCTTAGGTAAACTCATAATCACCACAAATCCGTCCTCTGTAAGCGACTCATATTCAATAGTCACCATGTCTGGCTCCACCGGCTCCACGACAAAAATAGTATCTTCTACCGGATCAGCCATCTCAGTCGGCATTGCCAGACTACGCATCGGAGAAACATCTGATTCAGAATCAGCCTCAGCCTCAGCTGACATCTCCATCATGACTGCAGCATCCATCGATTCATCTTGAGCGGTTGCTGAAAAAGGGGCCGGGACAGCGTCAGCAACCATCTTTGCGACTGGCACTGGCTCTGTACTGTCTTCTCCACTTCCCTGAACTGCATCTGATGCTGATTCTGGAACAGCGGTCGGGACTACAACTGAATACGGCACTGTCGAGGTATACGATGGTACGAGCATGAATACTAAAACCGCCACCGCACCAACCGGCATAAGGTGCCATAACACGGTCTGCCAAGTGAGCGCTGGTTCTGGTGCAGACATTAGTAATTTCCGTCGCAATCGTTCAACAAACACCTGATCGGGTACTGGTTTTGGTTGTTGCGCAATAAGCCCGGCGACAAGAGATCGCACTTCGGTATCATGAGACGCCAGCTCTGGATCGAGCTTATAGAGGTCGGTAATTATGGCTTCCATATCCTGCATATACTATATAGTACGATTAATCATAAAAAGGTAACGGTAGGAGTGCACAGGCAATAACGAGCATACCCAGCGCGGCTGGTCCACACTGTTCTCGTAGGAGCCGGATACTCCGGGAAAAGGCCATTTTAACTGAATCTTCAGTACCACCCACAATAGCGGCAATTTCCCGATACGATCGCTCCTCCCAAACCCGGAGCATAATGATTTCTCGCTGCTTGGCATCAAGAGTCTCCAGGTACGCTGTCACCTTCCCGAGCGCAGCAATGGCATCTAATGTCTCCGGGGTTCGCTCGTCAATCCCAACATCAAAAGCATCATCAATCGGATCAGTTACCTTCTTGGTTCGGTAGTAGTCAATCACCCGGTTGCGAGCAATCCGGTACAGCCAGGTGGAGAAATCTCCTTTACTCTGATCAAACGTTGTTAGTTTTTCGAGTGCCTTATGAAAAACATCACTCGTTAAGTCTTCGGCTGCTTCTTTGGAAAAAGTCTTGTAGTAGACGAATCGATAAATTGGATCGAGATACTTGTCATACAGCACACCAAAGGCTTCAGTTTCTCCTGACTTGCAGCGCGTAACATAAATAGCATCGTCTTTCATTACCTATAGTATGACATTTGGAGTGCGAAATGGTAAGTCAGTGAGTGGTATTGAACTTTTGTACGTTCTGGACAGCACCACTACGGCTTTCGTTCACCGGTCCTCGCTCGTGGCATCATCGCTGCGGATGGCTCACTAAAGCCGTTGTGATACTGTCCCTTCAAGTACAGTTAGAAATCATTAAGTATTCAGGAATTAGATATTACCCTCCTTTTACTGCTACACTGTACTCATGAAAAACCTTCGTGGCGGCACCCATACCACCCTTACTGAAACAGCCGCCTTGGTAGTACGGATCCTTGAGGGTATACCCGGAGTGACCCGTATCTCGCCCGGCATCATTGCCAAAAATGGCGGCCGCACCGGGCAGAGTTATGTTACCGCCGTCTTCACGAACGCTGGACTCGAACTCATCATTACCGGCCAAGGTGTCCAAAAAGTCGCCGTTCATAGTGACCCACTTGAGGCAAAGCAAATATTACAAACCTTGCGAACTCACAAACGCCTCACCGCTCTCCAATTTAAAACCCGACAAAGGAAACCCGGTATCTAGCCAAGCCCGAGCTGGAGACGAATCACCTGTTCAAGTAACGCCATATCAGACGCACTGATCTTCTCTATTCGCTTTACCAGGCGACTAGTACTTACCGTTCGCATTTGGTCAGCCATAGCCTTCCCAGTCTGCTTGGTAAGTGTCACTAAACACTCACTCGGATACACATTCCTAATATTTGAAGTAAGCGGCACCACCTGCACCCGATCAAGGTAGGTATTTGAAATATCATTACTTACCACTATCGCCGGTCGACATGTACTAATTTCAGTACCTAAGGCCGGATCAAATGTCACCCACCATACCTCACCCCGCTTTGTTCGATTTACAGTCGCCATACATTTGGTGCCACTATCACATCATCCACAAAATTTGCCACCTCATTGGTATTTAAAATATCTGCGGCCTGCGCTTTGTATGCATCTTCCAAATGGTGAGTGATCACGTGTGGTCGTGCCAGCTGACTTAAGTAGGCACCAAGCTTGCGCTTACCCACTTTCTGGCGCAGACCCTCATGTACATCAGTATCAAGCATGAGGGTTACTTTTGTTTTTCTAGCTGTTTTCATAATACGTATTATATTACTTATTATTGTATGCTGTCAAATAGAAACGAAAACCACCCGAAGACCAGATAGGTGGTCTTCGGGTGGTCAAGTGAACAAGTGCAACCAGCGGAGCCCAGTAGGTAGCTCCCGCTTCGTGCCAAGTTGCTTTGGCTCAGCTTGGTACCACTTAGTGAACGTGGTTCCAGGGTAAACCCAACTGATGTACCCCCTCAGGATCAACCTGAGTATGTACCAGCTGAGTAGTGTATACCCGGCAAACCACCACCAAGAGGAGGTGACCTGCTGAAATCCACCAAGCAACATCGCTGCAAATCCTGTTAGTGATATGCCGAGAGCAACCTCAAACGGTACCGGATTGGCCTTGACCACATCTGAGCGATCGTCTCGGATGTAGCACTTGGCTATCTCCAGAAATACGAACACATAGATGCCCAAGAAGCACACCAATGCCACGAAATTTGCGAACGCCATAAGCATGACTATCCCTTCAAATGGTCGCAACACAGGCCCCATGCCTGAGTTCCCTATCTAGCTAATCACAGTCAGATGCTATCGTCAAAAAGTTGTACCATAGCCTAAGGCACCATTCCACCAAAGAAGCTTTGCGATAAAAAACGAAAGCCACCAAGGTGACTTCCCTGGTGGCAGGAACCACTGATTTCTTGGAAACATTACCCGACAAAGACAACGAGGAATTCGTCCGACACCACAAGATCAGCGAGGGTGCAAACGATAGAGTCGGGATTGGTTTCCATCATAAGGAGAACCCCATCCGGCAACTCATCTTCAAAAAGCGGTTCATCGACGGGTAATTTTAGTTGTCGAGAAAGAGCTGTTTCTTGCGTAAGGAACAAGTCACCCATGTTGCACGTAACCACCAAGATGGTTTCAAGATCACCCAAAGTATCCATGTAGTCTACTCCCGCAATTAAACCGACAACCGGTCCGTTTGGACTATAACAAATACTAATTGAAAACCCAAGTCGCCAGCTTATCCTTGCAAAGCGGCAGGGTTTTACTAACGTATACAAAAGCACACCCCTTCGGGGTGTGCTTTTGTTGTTTCTATTATCTGATCAGTGCTTTCTACGCTCCACCAATCTTCATGATGCGACCTGGCTTGCGACGAGTCACGATGAATACGTTGGAGTACTTCTTTGGTGAACGAGTCTTTTGACCCTTTCCAGTTGGACGCCCCTGCTTTGTACGAGCACGGCGATGTCCTCGTGGCGCACGTCCCTCACCTCCTCCGTGTGGGTGGTCTACCGCGTTACGCG
>JACCDH010891999.1_pt1 | contig 16705 bp, 17 predicted proteins | sample 7442481 | NCBI WGS metagenome assembly JACCDH01 (sample SAMN15323433, study PRJNA562643) | freshwater metagenome | isolation source: river surface water | place: USA:Blue River Watershed | collected 2017-08-15
CCCCACTGTAATTAGCCGCTTTGGCCACATTAACAGCAGCCTCACCCATTTGCTTTCTCAGCTCTGGCGTTAACACCTTACTTGGTGCCTCTTCCACCAGCTTCTGGTGACGACGCTGAATACTGCAATCGCGCTCAAACAAATAACACACATTGCCGTGGTTATCGGCCATTAACTGAATTTCTATATGTCTTGGTGCTGCTACATATTTCTCGATAAACACGCTGCCATCACCAAAAGAACTTAAAGCTTCACTTTGGGCCATGTGCATCTGAGATTCGAATTCGTCAACATGATTGACTATTCTCATCCCTTTACCACCACCACCGGCACTGGCTTTGATCAACACCGGAAAACCTATTTCAGTCGCTACTTTTTTGGCAGCTTCAATATCGGTGATGGCTTCTTTCAAACCTGGCACCAGGGGTACACCAAAATCTGCCACAGCTTGCTTACTGGCAATTTTACTTCCCATTAAGTCCATGCTGGCGGCACTCGGTCCCACGAAGATGATGCCGGCTTCTTCCAGCTTGGTGGCAAATTCTGATCGTTCTGACAAGAATCCGTAACCCGGATGCACTGCATCTACCTTATGTTCTTTACAGATCTCAATAATTTTATCGGCCAGGAGGTAAGATTCTCTGGAAGGCGGCGGACCTAAACGATAGGCTTCGTCGGCGTAACGCACGTGCAATGCATTGCGGTCGGCGTCACTATATACAGCCACCGTGCGGATACCCATTTCGCGACAGGTACGCATCACTCTGATGGCGATCTCTCCTCTGTTGGCAACAAGAAGTTTTTTAATTTGTTTCATTCGTTGAGGCAAATTTACATTTTTTTTTGATTTCTCTCAGGAACAGTTTACATCCCGAGTGCTTTATGGAGCAGGACGATGAATTCTTCCTGCGGAATCTCTTTGGCACCAAACTGCAGCAGATGATCGTTGATGAACTGACAATCTACCACCTGAATCTCTTTATCTCTCACCCATTCCATGAGATACACCAAAGCAATTTTACTGGCATTGGTGACGGTATGGAACATGCTTTCTCCGAAAAAGATCTTTCCCATTGCGATGCCATACAAACCACCCACCATCTCGTCGCCTTGCCATACCTCAAAGCTGAGGCCATAGCCCATCTGATTGAGACCACAATACACTTCAATGATTTCATCCGATATCCAGGTCTCCTGACGCATCGAGCACATCTCGATACATTTCTTGAAGTCGCGGTTGATATGCAATTCAAAAGGCTTCTTATTGTATAGCCTTTTGAGATTTTTAGGGATATGGAATTCGTTAGGTAAAATAATGCCACGCATTTCCGGCTCATACCAGAAAATGGCATCGTTTTCGTCTGGGTCTGCCATCGGAAAAATCCCCTGAGTATACCCGTGTAATACCTGATGGGCCGTCAGCATAAATAATTAAGACAACATATCTACATAGCTCAGTTCGCGGAAGGCCTGAACACGCTCTTGTAGTAATTTCTCATCGATATGGATGATGTTTTCGGTACCAAATTTTTCGACACAGAAACTGGCCATAGCAGAACCATAGATAATAGCACGTTTCATATTATCGAAACTGATATTATCGGTCATTGCCAACCAGCCAATAAAGCCACCGGCAAAGGTATCACCGGCACCTGTTGGATCGAAGACATCTTCGAGCAACATGGCTGGCGCAAAGAACACCTGCTCTTCGTAAAACAATAACGCACCGTGTTCACCTTTTTTGATGATGAGGTATTTCGGTCCCATGGCACGGATCACTCTTGAGGCTTTTTTCAAACTGTATTCGCCTGACAATTGTCTGGCTTCCTCGTCGTTGATGGTAAGTACATCCACCATCTTGAGGGTTTCTTTCAAATCATCCAAAGCCACATCCATCCAGAAATTCATGGTATCCATGGCGATGAGTTTTGGGCGTTTGCTCAAACGTTTAATCAAAGTACTTTGAACTACTGGCGCCAGGTTACCCAACATCAGGTAATCCGGAGCATCCATACCAGCCGGTACTATCGGATCGAAATCTGCCAGAACATTGAGTTCGGTGATTAAGGTTTCGCGACTGTTCATATCGTTGAAATAACGACCGCTCCAGAAAAACGATTTCTCGCCTTGCTTGATTTGCAAACCATTGGTATTAATACCTTTCTCCCCCAGAAAATCGATGTAAGACTGTGGGAAGTCGTCGCCAACCACCGCTATTAATCCAACCTCCTTAGCAAAGTAAGAAGCCGCTAAACTCACATAAGTGGCAGCACCACCGATGATCTTATCTGTTTTTCCGAAGGGGGTTTCGATAGCATCAAATGCTACGGTACCTGTAACCAATAAACTCATAAATTGCTGCAAAAATGGGCTTATTTTAACAATAAAAAAAATTTACCCGCAATCCTGTCTACTACTCCTCAATATTCTTGTCCACTAAAAATCGAATTTGACAGAATTATGAGATTGAAATGCAATACTTAAACAATTTTTCTGTTAATTGCCCATATGTCAGAATATAAAGACAGAATCCTTGAAGTAAAAGAATGCTTTAGAAACGGCGACCACTCATTGGGTAAACGTCGATTGATTGACTGTGCCCTCGACACTGCCAATACCACGCATTTCAAACGCTGCCTAAACATCATCGACAGACACAACGATGTGGATGCCGCCATCGCCAATGATCCGGACACCACTGCTTTTCTGGAAGAACTATCTAATTTAAGCATCCCGAAAGCACCTACTGATACACCCTTGATGGAAGTCAGAGCCGTAAGCAAATCTTATGTCAACAGCCACTTTAAAATTTCGCCTGTCAGTTTCAATCTGCACTATGGCGAAGTGGTAGGTTTAGTGGGCGAAAATGGCAATGGCAAAACCACCTTGTTGAGATTGCTGGCCCGCGACTTAAAGGAAGATCAGGGAACATTGAGTTTTAAGGCAGAGAAGACCAGCAAGACCCTCTTCGAACTGCGCACCAAACTCATCTATATTCCGCAACGCGTCCCTAAATGGTATGGCACCTTAATGGACAACCTGCATTTCACTTTATCCATGCATGGCATTTACAATGAAGAGAATATTTTAAGGGCCGATTTGATCATAGCCCGTCTGGGATTGCGCCCTTATAAACATTTAGACTGGAACCGAATATCCTCGGGTTACCGCACCCGATTCGAACTGGCAAAGGCTTTACTCAGACAACCCGAATTGATGTTGCTGGATGAACCACTTTCTAATTTGGACATCATCTCGCAACAAACCATCCTTCAGGATTTGAAACACATGAGTAGTTCGATTAGCCGACCATTTGGCATCGTGCTCAGCTCACAGCAATTGTACGAAGTTGAGAAAATTTCAGACATGGTCATCTTCCTGAAACAAGGCGTTGCGCAATACCAATCAAACCGCACCGAAAGCACTGAGACAACGCATACCATTTACGAACTTGAGACCGACGCCAACAGAGATGACATCATGAAAACTTTTGGTGCATGCGGACTGGAAACTATCAGCTTTAACGGCGGTGTTTACATCTTGCACTTTAAAGCGGATACCAGCAGCAAAGACATCTTCGCCAGCATCAGTCAGCACGACCTACCGGTTCGTTATATCAGAAACATCACCCATTCATCCCGCAGATTCTTTATTCAGTAAGCCATGTTTAAACTATCCTTAAAAAATACCCTATTATCAAAGCCACTGGTATGGAATACCAGAATTGTGCAGATGCTGATTTTCGCTTTGATCTTTCATACCTTCTACTTCTTATTAGGATACAGCTCAGTACAAAACCTGAGATACCTGTATGAGCAAGATACCCAATTTGAATTCATCAGTGTAATAGGCTTGCACTTAACTGCTGGGCTGCTGCTCTTTATTGCCGTTATTATATGGCTGTTTCACTACCTGCGCAACAATCCATTCAAAAGCTTCTACCCCATCACCAAAAACTATCTGAGGAAAGAAGCCCTTTTTATCATGATTATTTTAGGCAGTGCTATCACCATCTACCACAGTTATCAATACGGTATTTTGGTGAAGTCTAAACAACTGTCCAAAGGCTTATATGATGTTAAAGATTTAGAAACCATTAGTCTCGCTAATTGCTTCTTGCCTTTCGACAAAGATATGTTCGAAAAGCAACAGTGTTGCGACTCCATAGAAGCGCGTATCAATAGAGGACCTGCATACGACCCAAAGCGCTGCGATTCCAATTCTCAAACTTATAACGAATACGGCGAAACCATAACGGCGACAGACTATGAATATGCTGCGGCTACTGAAACAACGCCTTCAGATCCGGACATCATAAAAGAATACAGCTATTTATACTACTGCAACAGTCCGGGTGTTGGCATAGGCTATGGCACGAAAGACGACCCTAAGTCGCCAAGCTACCATCAGATTGCCAAACGTTGGTTATTAAACAAAGAAAAAGACTCTATCCGTGCGGTTATCAATGATTACATAAAGCTGGCAAAGAAATTAAACATCAGACACTATTTAGATGCTAATGCACTGACTGAATTGTGCTTTCAACCGGGACAGATCCCTCATGAAGTCACCCAAAGTTTATACAACGCCTATTTGGATGAAGAGACCATAACTACCGGAGGTTATTGGGCAGAGTTTTCTTCATTAAACTTTGCACCTGACAAGATAAAGAATGTACAGGAGGCGGGCTTCTTCAGCGTATCCGACTGGGAAGTGTATGGCTATATTTTAATGGTATTAAGTTTCCTTTTACTGAGTTTCAGATTCACCAGATTTAAGCCATGGATAGTATCCGTACTGGGATCAGGAGTTGTCTTTATCATATTTGCTATCATCGCCAATATATTAAAGGACGAAGACGATATTGTATACGTCTATCTGGGATTTGAAGTGTTGTGCATCTTAATGGCCATGCGTCAAATCATGGGTAGCAGAAACAAATTACACGGTGGTGTTTGGCTGAACTGGTCGCTGTTTTCATTGACTGGATTCTTCCCTATCGTCATGAAATTAATTTACGATCAAACCTATCAGGTCAGCAAATGCATCAATAATTACATGGTGGTTGTAAAAGAAGCGCCTCCTATTCACCATTGGATTGGCGCCAATTGGGATACCATACATGTCATGAATATCATTATTTTGCTGAGCTATTTAATGTTCGTGTATATTCCATTGGCCTATAAATGGCAAGCCAATCCAAGCGAATAGACTCAGAAATTGATACAGCCTTGTAGACGTCGACTTCTGAACAGACCGTATCTAAAGCGTTTGCGCTTAAGCTTCTTTTCCTTCTTATCCTTTTTAGTTTCCGGATCTGGTTTTGAGACGGCATGCAGTTTGTCTTTTTGAAAGATATTACCACTTAAAGGACTGGCCTGAATACCGAGAAAAGAAAAGACTGTAAGCACAGCAAAAGCAATGGCTTTGTGAGGGCGCATCTTTTGTTGAGCCCCTAACTGATCGGCATAAAATATTCCACAAATATTCTTGCCGGCAGCCTGAATCTCTTCCAGAGATTTGTCTCTGAAATCGACCACCACTTTATCGCATTTGGAGCAATAATACCCTGTACCACATTGGCGTGAAGATTTAGGCGCAAAGGGGCAAGGTTGAGGGATATGCAAATTGTTCTGCATACACAAATATACTATTTAAATCGGATTAAATAGCGTTGTTGAAACTGACCAACGATGGCACCATAGGCCCCACTGACATTCCCCCTCACGATGGCAGGCTGCGAAAACGGGTCGTTTTGATAGAAGAGATGTTCGTTGACAGAGCTGTAATAATTGTAGGCATTGTCTGAATAGGATGACACAAACAATTCGAGGGCAGTGGTTTGTTGGGATGCCGTTGTAAATAAATCTGCCACCCCAAATTTGAGATACTGCCTGGAACCATTGAAATAGGCATCTTTAAACAGCAGATGCTTATTCGAAAATCTGGTTTGAGGATCTTCTGTTAAGATCAAATCCACGGTTTCCAAACGCGCCCACTCTACCAGCATTTGTGTATCGGTGCCATTGATTTGGTTATAATAGCGACGGACCTTGATGCCGTAAAAATTTTTCTGAGTCAAGGGATCATCCAATCGCAGTTGCAACTGAAAGAAGTTTCTCTTACCCTGAAATACAATTCTGGCTGTATCCTGAATCACACAGTCCATAGAATCTGGCATGCGCTCGTTTACCCAATACGACTTATTATTATGAAACACTTTAAACAAATATTGTTTACCGGCCTGTGGTTTGTTGACTGAAGATTTGTATACCCCATCGCTTACATGCATCAACACATCTATAATACCAGTATCCTTATCAAAAACTTCAATGACCGCATCATCAATAAATTTCTGTCCGGAGTTATCTGTGATGTTTTGGGTATGTGATAACAGCACACTGATAAAACTATCGGTATTCAAATCGGCATCCACCACCAAAACAGATGGTTTGTCTTCTATATTAATGATGATTTCCTGCTTACACGAGATAAGCGACATCAACAACATACCATATAGAATTGCTTGCTTCAAAATACCAGTTTGTAATTAATACTTGGAATAAATGGGAATAAACTAACAGCATCAAACACCCTATCCCCCTTATCGTTGTATGAGGTAGAAATATAGAAAGGATTTAAACGGTTATAGGCATTATAAGCGCCCACACTTAAGTGCCTTGAAAAACGCTTATTGGTATTCTTGAAGTTGACACCAAAATCCAGGCGGTGATAATTCGGAAACTTATAATTATTACGATCGCCGTAAATATAAATCACATTATTAGGTGCTAAACCTGAGTGCAAATAATACACCTGTTCGGGCACCGTATAATTGGCCCCGCTGGTATACACCCAACTGAAACTGGCATCGATTTTTTTATTGAATTCATGCGCAATAAACAAGGCAAGATTATGACGACGGTCGTACTTATAAGGGAATACCCTCCCTTCATTGATTTCATCAAACTGTCTGTTGTTCCAGCTGAGGGTATAACTCAGCCAACCTTTGGTTTTGCCATTGCGTTTTTCGAGCAGAAACTCGTAGCCATAAGCGAAGCCCTTACCTGATGTAATTTTCTGTTCCCAGTTATTATCTATATCAATGTAGTTAGCCAGATTCTTATATTCGATAAGATGATCCATTCGGGTATTAAAAGCTTCTAAACTGAACTGATAATCGCCCTTTTGATAACTGATACCACCACTGATCATTCGGCTGTTTTCAGGTGCCACAGTATTGGTGGAAGGCAACCATAAATCGATTGGAATTCCCGCCGTTGTGCCAGTAAGCAAATGCAAGAACTGCTGATTCTTTTGATAAGCGGCATGAATTAACCAGCGCTTTTTAGGTCGGTAGTTCACAGAAAAACGCGGCTGAATGCCGTTGTAAACTTTATTGCTTAATTGGTATTTTACCAGGTGAGCGCCTGAATTGATGAGCAGCTTGCGTCTGATTTTCCAATTGAATTCAAGATAAGAATTGTATTCGTTGATCGTACTGGAAGATGTCTCAGTTATTTTTTTATTGATGACATTGGCCTCAGAGCTGATATCGCGACTAAAAGTATGTCTTACCATCCCGACGCCCGCTTTCATGCTCAGCCAGTCGGTGTATTTATAATCGATGTTGTAACTTAAAATACTGTTTTGAATGCGCGACACAAAGCGGTAATAGTAGGCATCGTTGAGTTGCTGTGTATCTGTACTCTCTGTGTATTCGTAAGATGATTCATTGCCAAAATCGTATGTGGTGTAAGAAGCATTTACCCATGCAGAAAGTTTCGGATTGATCACATGGTGATCGCGCAAAGAATACACCCGATTGCCCCAGAAAATCGTTTGACGATCGCGTTCGCTGATAGAACGCTCATCAGTTTTTAAGTTGAAAGAATTACGGATGAAGAAATTATCGCGACCGCTGTAAAAAGAGAATGACAATTGGTGTTTATCACTAAAACGGTGATTGACTTTACCATTGGCATCGTAAAAGTAATAGCCCGTTTTTAATGGTGTAATATTCGACCTCAAGAAAGGCGTGGCGATATCGTTATTAAACAAATCAAAATACGATCGTCTTCCAGAAATAAAGAAGGTGGTTTTCTTACGCTTGCCAATGGGACCATCGATGCTTAACTTAGAAGACAAGACACCCAGAGAGGCTTGCACTCTCAGCTTTTTTGAATTGCCATCAAGGGTACGCACATCGATGACACTGCTTAAGCGGCCAGAATATCGAGGTGAGTTACCCCCCTTCATCAATTTAACATCTTTAACAATATCAGAATTGAAAACACTGAAGAATCCAAAAATATGGGATGGGTTATAGATGGGCACATCATCCAACAAAATTAAATTCTGATCAGATCCACCACCCCTGATGTTGAGACCTGTCGTACCATCGTTCCCCGAACTCACCCCAGGCAAAAGTTGCAAACCCTTAAGCACATCCGTTTCTCCGAACAAGACTGGCAATTGCTTAATGGTGCGGGCATTGAGATGCACTTCGTCTGGCTTATAGTTCATCTGATTATCCGGTTTAGAGCTGACGGTATAATTAGGAAAATCGGTATTCACTTTCAACACCACATTCAAACTGGCATCCGAACTGAGCTTTAAAGATTCGATATGCGATTGAAAAGGCTGTAAGGCAAAAACCAGACTAACACTGTCTGCTGCGAGTGTCAACGAATAAAAACCATCTTGATTGGTATGTGTGCCTTTTAACGAATACTGATTATAAACGGAAACACCAATGAGTTTCTCGCCACTGCTATCGTCGTAAACATAACCGGAAATGGTGTATTTAGGCGTCGATTTTTCAATCCGCCCAATGACAATGTAACGGTTGTAAAGCACCGAATAATTGAGCTTATGCGGTGTGAGCAAACCGACCAACACAACACTCAATTCTTCGTTGTAAACATTGAGATTAAACTGCCCCTTAGGAAGGATCTTTTGATTATAATTGAAGGATACACCTGCCACTTTCTCAATTCGCTTGAGAATCTCCGGCATGGATTGTTTGCGTACTTTCAGCGTGATTTTTTGACTGAGAATACCCGACTGGGCCGTGACCGAAATCGCGGTCGTTATTAGGAAAACAACCAAAAAAGCACACCTCAGCATTCAGTGTGCTAAATTAATCTAAAATAAGGAATTTTAAGGAGATTTGAAAGCGGGTGCCCGAAAATTAGATGGGCGCACCTTTACAAGGACTCAATAACAATACATAAAACTTACATAAACCCTTTGAAACGGAACAAGTTAAAGCGCTTACTTGCTCTATTCGACAGACACCTTGGCATTCAAAGTTTTCGACAAAAGTTCAGCTGCCTGTTGAGCCGTAAGATTATCGACGGTTAAGTTGATCTTCTCATCTTTCATTTGAAGATCGTACACAAACTTCACTTTGTAAGTTTCCTCTAATACTTTGATCACTTCGGCCATACTGGTGTTCTCGAAGACCAGTTTATTGTCTATCCAAGCGTAGTTGCGGTTGTCATTCAGAGTGATGAGTTCCAGGTTATGCTGCTTATTTTCTTGTAAACACTGACCAGGCTGAAGGATAATATTGCCATCCTCTAAAGCCATATCAATTTTACCATTCTTAAGGTACACTGAAAACGGTTCTGATTGGTAGGCTTTCACATTGAATTCGGTACCCAGAACACGAATATTACCTTTCTTAGTTTGAACCGTAAAAGGTGTATTGTTATGGATGACTTTAAAGAAAGCCTCTCCTTTTTTAAGAACCAAATCACGCTTGCTCGTGTTGATGGCATTTACCAACAACTCGGTGTTGGCATTGAGTATAACATCAGAGCCATCCGGCAAGTGAATGGTTTGTGTTGTGTTAGTGGTTTTGTATACTGCCGTAAAACCATTGTCTTCAGGTGACAGGTATTGTCTGATACCCAAACCAGCTACCAGGATAACTACCGCAGCAGCCACCCAGCGGAACATAGCGAACTGACGTTTCGGCTGAACCGCAGGCGCATTGCCCTCCAATTGGTTTTTGAAATGTAACCATTGTTGTTCGGTACCGGCGTCAGGATACTTAAAAGATTCGGAAGCAGACCATATCACTTCGTACAACGATTGCTCGCTGTCGGTCAGAGACGATTGCTCACTCAGATTCTGAACGAGAAAGTCTGGCAACTTCTTGTGATTCGGATCGGACATCAATTATTTGGTAAAACGGAGCGACTGTGGGATGTTCTGTTGAACAAAGCCCAAAAATAACTGATTGGCAGGATTACTTTTCAACCATTCTTTCAGGAATGCTTCTTCTTCTGAAGAGCACAGTCCCGCCAGGTATTTGGTAAATAAGTTGGCTTGCAATTGTTCTTTCATACCTATTAATACAATTTGGGAACGCTTACCCCCTAAAAAACACAAAAAAAACACTTTTTGCTTTCTGAAATCAATTTATTTACCTAACAATCTGACGATTAACAATTTTTTGTCAACTGAAAATTGTCCCATCCTTCGTTGAACAGATAATCCAATACAGACAAATTGCCGATAAACCCATTTCTATCTGCAAACACCTGGTAATAGGCCTTTTCTTGCTCTTCGAACTCAGGCTTTTCGAAGTCGCCGCCCTCCGACTCCACAATTTCCACATCCAATTTTAAAGCCTGCACAACAAACTTTAAAAGCGCCATATTGAGATCGTATAAAAACTGAGGCTTAGCTTTTAAAATAGGCTCAAGCCGGTAATCGTAATATTCGTAAAAAGGACTTTTGCCATAAGCGGTTTTTAGCGCATTGATGAGCTGATGGTGCCAGTTGGTTTGATACGATAATTGCACCGACTTATAATCGCCCTTCCTACTCTCTGACACCAGAGGCAATATAAATTGTTGTAAACCTTGCTGACCGGCAAAATCAACTCGCCTAAACTCAGGCTCATCAGGAAAAACCGAATAATTAACAATCTTCAAAACCGCCCCTTCATCCAAGCTCCTGAACCAGGCCAATGTCGGTACACAATACATGGGTAAAACAATCTCTTTTTTCATGGCCAAAGTTTTACTTCTAAAGTGTCCGGACAAGTTTCTAACAATTGCTTAAGTGATTGCTTCAACACAGGATGTTGCCATTGGGGCAGTATTTCTACTAATGGTACCAGAGCAAATCTCCGACCCTGAACCTCTGGATGAGGCACCTTCAATTCGGGATGATCGATAACTTGCTGACCGTAAAATAAAATATCGATATCGAGGGTACGTGGACCGTACTTAATGTCTCTTCTTCTTCCTGCTTGTTTCTCTATTTCCAACAACTGCTTTAATAAATAGCGTGGCGGAAAGTATGTTTCAATCAGCACAGCGATATTGAGAAAGTCAGGCTGCTCTACCGGTCCCCATGCCTTCGTACTATACACCGACGAACGCGTGATGACACGACCCAGGCGGGTATTGATTGTTTGAATGGCCAGTTCGAGCACTTCGCTCACTCGTCCTTGATTTCCGCCCATTAGTAAAATAACCTTTTGTGCTTTCAAAATTTAATCCTAATATTGACTTATTAAACTGAGCGCGAAATTAAACCAATATTTATCATATTGACCATTGTTGGCTACGTTTTATCAACGTGGTACAAAAAAGAACTGGCTAAGCAAAAGGAAAAGCAGATCAACAAACGACCTGTCACCAAAAAATCTTCTGAAGAGATCTTCAAAGAATTACAAAAATCCCTTCAGGAAGCGCGTGGCACCCAGGGTTCACGACCAGTTGTGTTGGAAAAAACTCCGGCACCCGAACCTAAAGCTAAACACATAGCACCAAGTCATACCCCTGCAGCAAAGCCAGCAAAAACGATGACTTACACCCGTCCAGCTCCAAGAAAGGCCATGAAATCTGACGCCTTCGCCGAGTTCAGAGACAAACCAAAACGCAGCTTACTGCAACCATCGGCATTTAAAGAAAGAAACAAAAGGATGAGTGAAAACACCATCACAGAGACCAATACCCAGGAAGGCACAGCTATAGAATTTGATTTGAGAAAAGCCGTATTGTACTCAGAAATTCTTAAGAGACCTCAATTTTAGTCTCATCTTTAGGATCTACCTGAACCTGTTTAAATACCAGGAATTTCTGCCCGATAAAATTGATCACAGCACTCACCACTGTGGCAAAGAAAAAGGCCAGAAACTTATCGCCTTTGATGGCAAAAATTGGCATTTTGTTACCATCTGCAAAATTGAGTTCCAGGTTGATTAAAAAATCTGGAATTAATTGTAAGCCATATTTGTTAATGAGAATATTGAAGACAAAAGATACGGCATACACCACACCAAACTTCAATACCATACCTTTATTGCTGCGCTCGGTATACTTCCATGTCCAACGCTTGTTCAGGAAATAGGTATACACAGTACCGATCATAAACCCGAAGGCTTTTGAAACATCCGTGTTGATACCCATCAAATCCGACATCATGTAGTAGATAATAAAATCAACCAACACGGCAGAAACACCGATGATGAAAAACTTGGTTATTTGCTTAATGACAACTTTCACGAAGTGGCAAAGGTAAGGATTCCATTTTGATATTTTGCAGGCACCCCAAATGGAATTGCCATATTTTCGAGATGATGGCCTGCGTTAACATCCATTATGATTGGGTATCCGTAGCGCTGACAATGGTCGAGCACAATGGCTTCCACATCATAGCCAAACGGCACTGTGTGATCGTGCATTTGTATAAAACTTCCCACCAATAAGGCCTTCAATCCGGATAGTTTACCCGAACGATTGAGGGTTTGCATCATACGGTCTATGTGGTAAAAGTATTCATCCAAATCTTCTATGAACAAAATCTTTCCGTTCAAATCCGGTTCAGATGCCGTGCCCATTACACTCAACAAAACCGACAAATTACCACCCACTACCTGACCTTCAAAATTGGCCTCATTGTACTTTTTGTTGGCACTTAAATCCATATTGACAGTTTCGCCTTTTAGCACCTGCAGCATACTTTTGATGGCGCTGCGCACTTGCTCAAAATCTTCCCCTTCTTTATTCCACATAAAGATCGGCATGGTGGCGTGTAAAGTTGCCATTTGTAATTGTCTACTAACCTGACCATGAATGACGGTATAATCGCTGAAGCCTATCAACCATTTTGGGTGTTGGCGGAGCAGTTCAAAATCAATACCATCCACCATTCTACCGGTACCATAGCCTCCTCTCACATTCCACATGGCTTTAATCTCCGGATTCAAGAGCATCTTATTAAAGAAGTCGGCTCTCTCTATATCACTGCCACCAAACTGGTGATGAACTCTGAACAATTCATCATCTATCAAGACTTTAAAGCCATCCAGTTCCAGTTCATGCACAGCTGCCGCAATCTGATCAGCTGTTATACTGCGGGCAGTAGCGGTTAATGCAATGGTGTCACCCGATTTTAAATAAGGAGGAATGATCATGAGGCTTTATTTCTTAATCATGCACACATACTTTAAAGTCATGGTGCCGCCCAAACCATTAGGCATAGTCATATAAATAATCGTATTGTATTTTTTACCATCTGCTTTACCAGATTCGGTGGCAATCTTGAATTCGCCAGCATTGTATTTGTATACATTGCCCTCATGAGACGTCACCTTCCATACCACCGGTTTCTCAGTTGAACCATCGGCGCTAACCGTAATGGCAGTATCTGTAAAGTTAACAACCCCAGATTTTTCTGACATAATAATACCACCATTGGCGATGGCAAAGAATGGGTACGACTGAGATACACCTGCCTTAGCGATCAATAAAAATATTGTCAATAAAAAAACTCTCATCCTGCAAAAATATTATTTATAAACTGAAAACAACCTTAAATAACACTTATTTAGAATTAAATTAAATTTAATTCTAACTCTCTGTACAACCATTGAAAAAAACAAGCGTCTAAGACCAATATATTTGAAATACATTTTGACAAGAAAAATACAACATCTCATTACCCTTACCACTCTATGTATATTAGGTTTGAGTTTTCCCTATAAAGCTAATGCAAACACCTGCAACTGGAAGAGCCGCAACCCATACATGTTTGCGTGGGACTCATGCAAAAACAATAGTAGCGCTAATGTGAATGGATATATTTCATTTCAGTTTAACACCTCTTGTTTTAAATATAGTTGGACCGTAAATGGCGTTTCTGCAGGAACTGGATTTGTGATGCATAAAAACATTACACAAAATGGCACTTATAACATCTGCGTAAAAGTGACTGATACTTGCAACAATTGTGACACGACATTTTGTTCTACAAAAACAATTTCTTGTTTTGGGAATAACTGCAATTGGAAGAATAAAATTACAGCAATCAATTTTTTTGATTCTTGCAATGGTATTCGTTATAGAAATTCTACCACCGGGTATCTTGCCATGAATCAAAACTCTAATAGCGCATGCCTTAAATATATTTGGAAAGTTGACAGTCAGATGGTTTCTAACACCTACTATTTCATTGCTCCGATTATAAGAAACGGCTACCATAACTATTGTGTCAAAATAACAGATACTTGTAACAATTGCGACACCATTATTTGCCAGTCGCGCTACTACCATTGCAACAATTTAAAAATCAAGTCAGAATTCCTTAATACCTCCATCTTTGTATACCCTTTACCCGCAAAACAATTTATCAATGTTTACTCAGGCTTCGAAAGCAGCAAAGCAGCGATTTATTCAATAGACGGAATATTAATATGGGATGGTACAATAAAAGAAGGTGAAAACATTATCTCAACAGAAAATTGGCCGTCAGGATTGTACATATTAACTGTATTCAGCCATGATGGCAACATAAACAAACAGATTCTAAAAGAATAGTCTATTAATTTTACTTATTATTCTGAAATACTTGATCCTTTCAGGGTATAATAGAAAGTGCATTAATATCCCTCGTACCACCCAAATTCTTTGTGCGCAATATCTAATCGGTTCTGCTTCAAAAACTCCAGATAGGCCAAAGCCAGAGGCGAATGCTTCTTTCCTTTCAACCAAATCAAACTCCAGGTAGTAACAATGGGCAAACCCTTCACCGGAATGATATGCAAATCTTTGCTATGCAATTCGTTTCGTATACCAATCAATGGCATAATGCTATACCCCAGACCGGCCAGAATTGCCTGCTTTACAGCCTCGTTGGTGGTTAATTCCATGGTCTTTAAAACCGGAACAGAATGCTTATCAAAATACGACTCCATGGTTTGTCTGGTGCCCGAACCTGCTTCTCTGAATATAATGGGCAATGACTTAAAGATGTTCAAGGATTTGGTGTTGACCTGAGCAGCATGCTTGCCACCCACCAAATACAATTTATTTTTCAACAAATCCAATTTCTCAATGTTCAACGACTTAGGTAAAATCGACACCAAGGCAAAATCTACTTCATTGTTCTCTAACGACTCCAATACCTTGCTCTTATTCGTTACATCCATTTGCAACTCTATGCCTTTATGTTTGGCCATAAACTCACTTAAGAAATAAGGCATCACATACTTTCCGGTTGATACTACTGACAGCTTTAGCTTGCCCGTTAACTGCCCCTTGAAAGCCTGGGTTCGGAAATTAATGGCATGTACCTCGTTCAAAATCTTCTCAGCGGCCACGGCTATCTCCTTGCCAAAATCTGTGATGTACAACTTACGGCCTATTACTTCCGTTAAAGGAATTTCAAACTGATCCTGAAGATTCCTCAACTGAATTGATACCGCGGGCTGCGTGAGATGCAACTCCTCAGCAGCCTTGGTAACACTCATTGTCTCTACAATCTTTAAAAATATCTGTAACTGATTTAAAGTATAATGCATAAATTTTTTTAATGTTTTACATTGCAAATATAAATATAAATTTATGATTTTGTTATGGCAATTTTGCAGCACTAAAAAAACAACCATGACAAAAATAACTATTGCTAAAGGAGACGGCATCGGGCCCGAAATCATGAACGCTACGCTTAACATCTTGAAAGCGGCCGGCGCTCAGCTCGAATTTGATGAAATCGCCATAGGCGAAAAAGTGTATCTGTCGGGCAACCCTTCCGGCATTTCTGCCGAAGATTGGGCAACCATTCGCCGCAATAAAATCTTTCTGAAAGGTCCCATTACTACACCACAAGGAGGCGGCTACAAAAGTCTGAATGTCTCTACCCGCAAATTCCTGGGCTTGTTTGCCAATGTGCGTCCTTGCCAGAGTTTACACCCTTTTGTTACCACCAAACACCCTGACATGAATGTGGTGATTATCCGCGAGAATGAAGAAGACCTATACGCCGGCATCGAACATCAGCAAACCGACGAAGTGGTGCAATGCCTTAAACTCATTAGCCGTCCGGGCTGCGAAAAAATCATCCGTTACGCTTTCGAATATGCCCGCCAACAACAAAGAAAAAAGGTCAGCTGCTTTACCAAAGACAATATCATGAAACAAACCGATGGGCTCTTTCACAAAATCTTTAAAGAGATAGGCGCCGAATATCCTGAGATTGCGCAAGACCATTGGATCATCGACATCGGTGCCGCCAAAGTAGCTGACAGTCCCGAGCTCTTCGACGTCATCGTTCTGCCCAACCTTTACGGCGATATCCTCAGCGATATTGCAGCAGAAATTACAGGCTCGGTCGGACTGGCAGGCTCGTCCAACATCGGCGAAGAATGTGCCATGTTCGAAGCCATACACGGCTCAGCACC
>JACCDH010952781.1_pt1 | contig 16704 bp, 12 predicted proteins | sample 7442481 | NCBI WGS metagenome assembly JACCDH01 (sample SAMN15323433, study PRJNA562643) | freshwater metagenome | isolation source: river surface water | place: USA:Blue River Watershed | collected 2017-08-15
CCCTGCCCTCTGAAACCTACATGGCCGAACAACTCGAGGTGGTGGACCCTCAACGCATCCACGCCGTGCGCGAAGCCATGCGCGCCCAACTCGCCCGCGAGCTGCACGACGATTGGGCCTGGGCTTTTGACGCCCACCAAGACAACGGTGCATTCCGCCCCGACCCCGTCTCCAGCGGTCGCCGCGCCTTGAGCGGCATGGCCTTGGCCATGCTGTGCTTAGACGCACGCACCTCGGGCGATGAGGTGTGGCCTGGCCGCACCTACCAGTGCTTCAAAGACGCGCACAACATGACCGATCGCTTCAATGCCTTGAACGCGTTGGTGCAAGCGCAATCGGTGAGCAATGGCCACGACTTAGCCGCCGACGCGCTGCAACGTTTTTACAACCAGTTCCGCAACGAAGCCTTGGTGATGGACAAATGGTTTGCCCTGCAAGCCGGTCAGTCTGACCGTGGCGGTCATGTGTTGTCGCTGGTGCGCAACCTCATGTTGCACCCCGACTTCCACATCAAAAACCCCAACCGCGCACGCAGCCTGATTTTCAGTTTCTGCAGCGCCAACCCCGGCGCCTTCCACCGCAGCGATGCAGCGGGCTATGTGTTCTGGAGCGAGCGCGTGTTGGAGCTCGACGCCATCAACCCCCAAGTCGCCGCCCGTTTGGCCCGTGCCTTGGACCGTTGGTCTAAGCTGGCCGAGCCCTATCGCACTGCTGCGCACGAAGCCATCAAACGCGTCGCCGCCAAAACCGATTTAAGCAACGATGTGCGCGAGGTGGTCTCGCGTGCGTTGGCCAACTAAGGACTTGTCATGAGCATTTCTCTCACCCGCTATCTGGTCGAACAACAACGCGCCAAAGGCCTCATTCCCTCTGAGCTGCGTTTGTTGCTCGAAGTCGTGGCACGCGCTTGCAAAAGCATCAGCCACGCCGTCAACAAAGGGGCTTTGGGCGAAGTCATGGGCAGCGCTGGCAGCGAAAACATCCAAGGCGAAGTGCAAAAGAAACTCGACATCATTGCCAACGATGTGTTGATTGAAGCCAACGAATGGGGCGGCCACTTGGCAGCTATGGCCTCTGAAGAAATGGACAGCATCCACGTCGTGCCCAACCGCTACCCCCAAGGCGAATACCTCTTGATGTTTGACCCACTCGATGGCTCGAGCAACATCGAAGTCAACGTGAGCATTGGCACCATCTTCAGCGTGCTCAAAAAAGTTGACCCCAGCAAAGGCGTGAGCGAAGAAGACTTTTTGCAACCCGGCACCCAGCAAGTGGCTGCGGGCTACTGCGTGTATGGCCCACAAACCACCTTGGTGCTGACCGTGGGTGATGGCGTGGCCATGTTCACCTTGGACCGCGAGCAAGGCTCGTTTGTGTTGACCCAAGAAAACGTGAAGGTGCCGGCTGACACCAAAGAGTTCGCCATCAACATGAGCAATATGCGCCACTGGGACGAACCCGTGAAGCGCTACATCGACGAATGCTTGCAAGGTGAAGAAGGCCCACGCGGCAAAAACTTCAATATGCGTTGGATCGCGTCTATGGTGGCCGATGTGCACCGCATCCTCACCCGCGGTGGTGTGTTCATGTACCCCTGGGACAAACGTGAGCCAGACAAAGCCGGCAAGTTGCGTTTGATGTACGAAGCCAACCCCATGAGCTGGTTGATCGAGCAAGCCGGCGGCGCCTCCACCAACGGCCACCAACGTATCATGGAAATCCAGCCCACGCAACTGCACCAACGTGTGAGCGTGATCTTGGGCTCCAAGAACGAAGTGGAACGCGTAACAAGCTATCACGCACAAAAGTAATCACATTCAAACTCAGTTACAAAGGCCCGCTCTCGCGGGCCTTTTCACTTTGTATACGTCTACTTTTTCAAGGTCAGGACAATGGCAGCCATTCCTCACCTTGGTAAGTTCTCATGAAAAAAATCCTCCTCTTGGGCTCTGGCGAGCTCGGCAAAGAATTCGTCATCAGCGCCAAGCGTTTGGGCTGCTATGTGGTGACTTGCGACAGCTACGCAGGCGCCCCTGCCATGCAAGTGGCCGATGAGTGCAGCGTGTTCAGCATGTTGGACGAAGCCGCACTGCGAGCCGCCATTGCCAAGCACAAGCCCGACCTGATCGTGCCCGAGATCGAAGCTATCCGCACCGAGGTGCTGCTGGAGGTGGAAAAAGAAGGCTTTGAAGTCATCCCCAGCGCCCGCGCTGCCAACCTGACCATGAACCGCGACCGCATCCGTGATTTGGCGGTGGGATTGGGCGTGCGTACCGCCAAATTCAGTTACGCCGAATCGGCGGATGAATTGATGAATCAAGCCAAGACGATTGGTTTTCCGGTGGTCATCAAACCCGTGATGAGCTCATCCGGCAAAGGCCAAAGCGTGGCCAAGACCGAAGCCGACATTCAACACAGCTGGGACTACGCCTGCGAAGGCATGCGCGGTGACCGCCGACGTGTCATCGTGGAAGAGTTCATCCACTTCGACTTTGAAATCACCCTGCTCACCGTGCGCCAACGCCATGGCCACACAGTGTTTTGCCAGCCCATTGGCCACGTGCAAGAGCGCGGTGACTACCAATACAGCTGGCAACCCCAGCCCATGAAGCCCGAGTACCTGAAGGCTGCCGAGCAAATGGCTGAAAAAGTCACGTCTGATTTAGGCGGCGCAGGTTTGTTTGGCGTGGAATTTTTTGTCACGAAAGACGAAGTCATCTTCAGCGAACTGAGCCCTCGCCCGCACGACACAGGCATGGTCACGCTCATCAGCCAAAACCTGAGCGAGTTTGATTTGCACGCCCGCGCCATTCTGGGTTTGCCCATTCCCAACATCGACACTGTTGAAGGTGCCAGCGCTGTGGTGCTGGCCACGAAAGAAGGCACATCGCCCACCTTCACCGGTGTGGCCGACGCTATGAGCGAGCCCGGCACCGATGTACGCATCTTCGGCAAGCCCACCACGCGCCCTTACCGACGCATGGCAGTGGCTTTGGCCAAAGGTACGAATGCGTTGGAGCGTGCGCGTGCGGCCGCGAAGAAGATCACGGTCGTCACGCACTAAACCTTGAAGCGTTAAGCGTTGACGCCAAAACCTGCAGGGTGCGCGAGCGTGCCCCCCGCTGTGACGGACACCGCGCAGTACTTGAGCTCGGGAATCTTGCCAAACGGGTCGAGCGCGGGATTGGTCAGCAAGTTGGCCGCTGCCTCTTGATACGCAAAGGGAATGAACACTGCGCCCACGGGCGTGCCTTCATCTAAGCGCACACGCAAACACACTTGACCACGGCGCGAGGCCACAGTGACCACATCACCTGCTTGCACCCCCAAGGCTTTGAGGTCCGCACCGCACATCGACATCGTGGGCATAGGCTCGACAGCATGCAAGACCTCTGAACGGCGCGTCATGCTGCCGGTGTGCCAGTGTTCGAGTTGACGACCGGTGATGAGCACAAACGGGTATTGCGCATCGGGCACCTCGTTGGCTGGAATCAAACCTGCGGGCACCAAATGCACCTTGCCATCGTCGGTGGCAAAGTGATCGGTGAACACCGTATGTTCCCCCGGATCGTCTTCGCTGTGGCAGGGATAGGTCACGCTGCTTTCACGTTGCAAGCGCTCCCAAGTGATGCCGCCGATGGCCGCATGCATGGCTTGGCGCATTTCCTCGTACACCTCGGCCACGCCATGATGCTCACCAGCGTAGTGCCAATTGAGATCCATGCGTTGTGCGATTTGTTGAATGATCCAAAGGTCTGCACGAGCATCACCCGGTGGGTCAATCGCTTGCTTACCCAACTGAACCATGCGATCGGTGTTGCTGACCGTGCCGGTTTTTTCGGGCCATGCGGTGGCGGGCAGCACGACATCGGCCAACCAAGCGGTTTCGGTCATGAAGATGTCTTGCACCACCAAGTGTTCAAGTGAAGCCAAGGCGTGACGCGCATGATTCAAATTCGGGTCGCTCATGGCGGGGTTCTCGCCCATGATGTACATGCCGCGAATTTTGTGTGGATCGGTCTCGTCGGCCAGGATCTTGCCCATGATTTCCACCACGGTGTAGCCGGGCTTGTCGTCGAGTTTGGTGCCCCAAAACTTTTCAAACCAATCGTGCACATCGGGGTTGATGACGCGCTGGTAGTTGGGATACATCATGGGAATCAACCCCGCATCGCTCGCCCCCTGCACATTGTTTTGGCCACGCAGCGGGTGCAAGCCCGAACCGGGCTTGCCCACTTGACCGGTGATGGAGGACAAGGCAATCAAGCAGCGCACGTTGTCGGTGCCGTGCACGTGCTGGCTCACGCCCATGCCCCACAAAATCATGGCGGCTTTGGCAGTGGCATAGGCACGCGCCACTTCGCGCAAGGTGTGTGCATCGATGCCACAAATTGGGGCCATCGCTTCAGGGCTGAAGTCTTGAACATTGGCCTTGATGGCATCAAAGTTATTGACGCGGTTACGAATGAACGCCTCATCGATCAAGCCTTCTTCAATGATGACGTGCAGCATGGCATTGAGCATGGCCACATCGGTATCCGCCTTGAAGTGCAAAGCACGCCATGCGTGTTTGCCAAGGTCGGTACCACGGGGGTCAGCTACCACCACTTTGGCACCGCGCTTGGCGGCGTTCTTCATCCACGATGCAGCCACGGGGTGGTTGGACGTGGGATTAGAACCAATGACAAAGATGAAGTCAGCGTGCTCGACATCATTCACCTGGTTGGTCACCGAGCCTGAGCCCACACCTTCGAGCAAGCCCGCCACGCTAGAGGCATGGCACAAGCGTGTGCAGTGATCGACGTTGTTCGAGCCAAAGCCAGTGCGCACCAACTTCTGAAACAAATACGCCTCTTCGTTGCTGCCCTTGGCTGAGCCAAAACCTGCCAGTGCTTTTTTGCCGTGTGTGTCGCGCAGGTGTTTGAGTTTGGAGGCCGCCAAGTCGAGTGCTTCTTCCCATGTGGCTTCGCGGAACACTTGCGACCAATCAGACGCTTGGATGTTGAGTTCGTTCAAGGCCTCAGGATTTTTAGGCACACCCGCTTTACGAATGAGCGGCACCGTCAAGCGCTGTGGGTTGTGGATGTAGTCAAACCCAAAGCGCCCCTTCACGCACAAGCGGCTGTGGTTGGCAGGGCCATCTCGCCCGTCCACGCTGACAATTTTGTTGTCTTTCACGTTGTAGGTGAGCAAGCAACCCACACCGCAGAACGGGCACACCGAATCCACTTGTTTGTCTACCGCTTGTGAACCCACATGTGCCTTGGGCATCAGTGCGCCCGTGGGGCAGGCTTGGACACATTCGCCACAGGCCACACAACTGCTCAAGCCCATGGGGTCATTCAAATCAAACACGATTTGCGCGTGTGCGCCACGATGTGCGTAACCAATCACATCATTGACTTGCTCTTCACGGCAGGCGCGCACGCAACGGTTGCACTGAATGCAGGCATCCAAGTTCACCGCCATGGCAGGGTGTGACACATCGCACACAGGTTGCTCACGACGCAGCGCACGCAACTCAGGGCGAACAGAAACATCCATACGTGCAGCCCAGTAGCTCAACTCGCCATGCTCACCCACACACGCTGCGATGGGGGATGCGCCGGGCAAGGATTTTGACTCGCCGCATGAAGCACCCGGCGTATCCCCCCTCGCAGCAGCGAGAGAAGAATCCAAAGCAGCATCGTTCCACTTGTACCCAACATCAGGCATATCAGACAGCAACATTTCAAGCACCATCTTCTGGCTCTTGACTGCACGCTCACTGACCAACACCTCTAAACCAGCCGTCGCCGTGCGACAGCAGCTGGGCGCCAAAGTGCGTTCGCCCTTGATCTCGACCACACACGCACGGCAATTGCCGTCAGCGCGCAAACCGTCAGTGTAGCACAGGTGAGGAATGTCCACGCCATGGCGTTGCGCAGCTTTGAGAATGCTCTCGCCCTCATAGGCTTGAACAGATTGGTCGTTGAGCTTGAACTCAACCGTGGGAAGGTGTTTCAAGGGTGCATTCATGTCAGGCCACCTCGTGAGGGAAATAGGTTTGCACACAACGCACAGGGTTAGGTGCTGCTTGACCGAGGCCGCAAATGGATGCATCGACCATCACTTGGTTCAAGTCTTCCAGCGTGACGTTGTCCCACTGCGGCGCTTGCATGAGTTGCACCGCCTTGGCTGTGCCCACACGACATGGCGTGCACTGCCCGCAGCTCTCGTGTGCAAAAAATCGCATCGCGTTCAAAGCCGCATCACGCGCTTTGTCATGTTGGCTCAACACCACCACAGCCGCCGAGCCGATGAAGCAACCGTGTTCTTGCAGCGTGTCAAAGTCGAGCGGGATGTTGTTTAAACGAGCAGGCAAGATACCGCCCGATGCCCCCCCCGGCAAATAGGCATAGAGCGTGTGACCATCCAACATGCCACCGCAATACTCATCAATCAAGACCTGCACGGTGATGCCTGCAGGCGCGAGCTTGACGCCCGGTTGTTTGACGCGACCACTCACACTGAAACTGCGCAAGCCCACTCGGCCATTGGCACCAAAACTGGTGAACCACTGTGGGCCTTTTTGCACAATGTCGCGCACCCAATACAGCGTTTCAAAATTGTGTTCGAGTGTGGGTTTGCCAAACAACCCCACTTGCGCAATGTAAGGCGGGCGCATGCGTGGCTCGCCGCGTTTGCCTTCGATGCTTTCAATCATGGCGGACTCTTCACCGCACACATAAGCGCCTGCCCCTCGGCGCAGTTCAATGTGCGGCAATGCGCACGGAGGGTTGGCTTGCAAAGCAGCCAACTCGCGCTGCAGCAGTTCACGACAGCCGTGGTACTCGTCACGCAAGTAGATGTAAATGGCCTCAATGCCCACCACCTGCGCAGCCACCAGCATGCCCTCTAAAAACCGATGCGGGTCGCGCTCTAAATACGTGCGGTCCTTAAAGGTGCCTGGCTCGCCTTCGTCGATGTTGACGGCCATGACACGCGGTGCAGTTTGCTCGCGCACGATGCGCCATTTACGCCCCGCCGGGAAACCTGCCCCGCCCAAGCCTCGCAAGCCTGAAGCTTCCATGGCTTGCAGCACGTCATCCACTTTGGCATATCCACTCGCGAGCGAAGCTGCCAAGGCGTAACCACCATCGGTCACATAAGTGGCCATGTCCACATAGTCCGGCAAAGCTTGTCGGGTCTGCCCCCCACGGACAGTGACCAACACATGCTCTGGTGTGGCATGCGGCACTGCGTTTTGGTGCACCACAGCGACTGGCGCTTGCTCGCACCGACCGACGCATGGCGCGCTGATCACGCGCACATCTGCGCCCAAGAGGCTGGGCAACTTAGCCAAGAGTTGTTTGGCACCCCCCATCTCGCAACTCAGGCCATCGCACACCCGAACGGTGAACGCAGCAGGCTGAGCGTCATTGGGCAATACCTCGAAGTGGTGATAGAACGTGGCCACCTCAAACACCTCGGCCATAGGCAAACGCATCTCGTGCGCCAAAGCCACCAAGTGACGCTCGAACAAACCACGGTAGGCGTCATTGAGCGCATGCAAGTACTCAATCAACAAATCACGTCGATCAAACGCCGACACCAAGGCCCGCACCTCTTGCAAAGACTGCGCATCGGGTTGTCGACCCTTGAGATGACTGATGCGGCGAAGAGTTTGACGCATATCCTCAACGGTGCTGAGCGTGTGTGTGGCAGCGGGATTCATAGTGAGAAACAGACAAAATCAGTTAGCTATCATTCTCCACCATGAAATTCCTCACTTGGCCCGTTCCCGCCCTGCTTGCATGGGGTTCGTCTTGGCTCATTTTCAAGGGCTTGTACAACGTTGGCCTGAGTGAAACCATGGCCTTGGTATTGGCTGCATTCTGGGGTGGTTTTCTAAGCCGTCTGGGCCACACGCCCATGCGCAAGGCCTTGATTGTTTTGGGTTTTCCTATGTCGATGGTGGTGTCGTCGAGCACCATCAGCATTCCACCCATCGCATGGTTGCTTTTGCTCGGATTAATCGTTTTGGTTTACCCACGCAAAGCTTGGCGTGATGCGCCACTCTTCCCAACCCCCAAGAAAGCGCTGCGTGAATTGCAGCAACACATCGTGCTGCCCGCAGGCGCGCGCATTTTGGATGCAGGCAGCGGCATGGGCGATGGCCTATTGGCTTTGCGTGACGCGTTTCCTCGTGCCGAGTTGCACGGCGTAGAAATGAGTTGGCCACTGCGCGTACTCAGCGCCATGCGCTGCGCATTTGCACGCATTCGTCAAGGCGATATTTGGCTGGTGGACTGGCGCAGCTTTGACATGGTCTACATGTTTCAACGCCCCGAGAGCATGCCTCGCGCCGTGGAAAAAGCAGAAGCTGAATTGCGCCGCGGCGCTTGGCTGGTGAGTCTAGAGTTTGAAGCGCGAGAGCTGATTCCCAGCGCCATCCTGACCTGCCGTGATGGCCGTCCTGTGTGGATGTATCAGATTCCGTTTAACCGACGCGGCTGACCAGCAATTTGTCAACGCGCCGCCCGTCGAGATCGACCACTTCAAAACGCCATTGATCAAACTCCACCACATCGCCCTCAGCAGGCAACTCGCCTGAAATGGCCATCACCAAACCTGCCACCGTGTTGTAAATGCCACGGTCTTCGTCTGGCAATTCTTTAAGCCCCAAGCGAGCTTTGAACTCGGTCACGGGCATCATCCCATCGATCAACCAAGAGCCATCTGGCCGCTGGGTAGCCCACGCTTCGTCTGTCGGCGTTGCTTGCAGCAACTCACCTGTGATGGCCTCTAGCAAATCACGTGGTGTGAGTAAGCCATGCACCACACCGTACTCGTCCACCACCAACACCATACGTCCGTGCGCGGTGGCACGTTCGGCAGGTTTGCGGAATTGTTCGAGCAAATCCATGCCGCTCAATGTTTCTGGCACAAAGGCCACGGGCTTGGCCAAAGTATCCACCGTCATGTCGGAACCCGGCGGCAAACGCAAGAGTTGAGACACACTCACCGCGCCCACCACGTTATCGAGGTCACCACGACACACGGGGTACCACGAGTGCGCGCCACTTGCGCCCACTTGGGCTAGGGCTTGGGGCACGGGCAGCTTGGCATCGAGCCACTCAATGTCCGAGCGATGCACCATGATGGAGGTGAGCGGACGCTCGTCGAGGTTGAACACGTTTTGCACCATCTGGTGTTCGTGCTGTTCAATCACACCCGCGTCCACCCCTTCGACCAAACTGGCAGAAATTTCCTCTTCTGTCACCGTGCGCGCACCCTGTGCATCAATGCGCAAGAGTTTCAACATGGCAGCCGTACTGGCCGACAACAAATGCACAAAAGGCTTGGCCAAAGTTGCCAAGGCCAACATCATGGGGGCAGCCACACGCGCCACAGACTCTGGAAACAACTGACCGATGCGCTTGGGCACCAGCTCGCCAAACAAGATGGTGCTGAAGGTGATGATGGTCACCACAAATGCAGTTGCCAAACCAGCCGCCCAGTTTTCGGGCACGCCTTGAACCAGTAACCAATATGAAAAATCATCGCTGAACGCCGCTTCACCCACAATGCCGTTGAGCACGCCAATCGACGTGATGCCGATTTGCACCGTCGACAAGAACTGGGTGGGCTGCTCCATCAAGCGCAGGGCTGCGTGTGCCCCAGCATCGCCCGTCTCGGCCAACGCTGCCAAGCGTGCTTTGCGCGCAGAGGCTAACGCCATTTCAGACATGGCAAACACGCCGTTGAGCAGCGTGAGAAAAACGATCAGCAGGACATCCATCGAGAACTTAATTAGAGACAATCAACACATGGCACTTTACTTGATTGGCGACGTACAAGGCTGCGACGAAGCCTTAGAACGTTTGTTGACGCATATCGCGTTCTCCCCCAGTCGCGACACCCTCTATTTGCTAGGCGACCTAGTCAACCGCGGGCCAGACAACGCAGGCGTGCTGCGACGCCTCATGGCACTCGGCAGCAGCGCCCAGTGCTTGCTGGGCAACCACGATTTGCATTTACTCGCAGTATCGCGTGGCGTGCGCACGCCCAACGCCCAAGACACCATTCAAGACATCTTGACAGCACCCGACAGCGCCGAGTTGTTGCATTGGCTACGTCATCAACAGATGGCCATGCAAGTGGGCAACGTGTTGATGGTGCACGCAGGCGTACTGCCGCAATGGACAGCGCAACAAACGATAGCGCTGGCGGGCGAAGTAGAAACTGTACTGCGCAGCGACGAATGGGCGGACTTCATGCCGCAGATGTACGGCGGCTTGCCCAATGTGTGGCATGACGACTTGACGGGCGCAGACCGTTTGCGCGTGATCGTCAACGCCCTTACCCGCTTGCGCTTTTGTGATACACAAGGCGCGATGGATTTCAGCGTGAAAGAAGGCGCAGACAAAGCGCCTGCGCACCTGATGCCGTGGTTTGATGTGCCGGGCCGTTTGACCGCTGATGTGCGCATTGCTTTTGGCCATTGGTCGACCGTTCATATCGACAACCGCACTGATGTGATTTGCCTTGACGATGGGTGTGTGTGGGGTGGGTGCCTGAGTGCTGCGAGGCTGGAAAAATCAGACACGTTAGCCAGCGTGGCCAAGACCCCTCCGTGGGAAAGGCTGAGTGTGACGTGTCCTCAAACGATGGACCCACTCGCCTGAAGATAAAAAAACGCGCCATCGGCGCGTTTTCTTTTAACTGGTCGACTTGAACAACGCCGCCACAACCCGCTTGGGCTTGATGTTGGCCGACTTGCGCAGCGGCTCGGGTGAGGCCACTTTGGGTGCATCAGCCGCTCGAGCAGCAGGCTCGTAGGGTTTGTCAAAGAACGGGTCGTTCTTCACGCGTGGTGCGGGCACATAGCCCACTTCGCGGCGGCGCTCTTCGTTATCGCGGCCACCACGCGAATCACGTGACAAATAGCCTTCGCGTGAACGACCAGAAGACTCAGAACGCTCACCACGTGATTCACCACGCGGCTCGCGGCGCTCACGCGAACGGTCTTGCTCGATCGTCACGGTTTCAAGTTTGATTTTGGTCTTGAGGAGTTTTTCAATATCGCCCACCAAGCGTTGGTCGCTGCCCGACACAAAGCTGATGGCATGACCCAAGGCGCCTGCACGGCCTGTGCGGCCGATGCGGTGCACATAGTCTTCGGCGTTGAACGGGATGTCAAAGTTAAACACGGCGGGCACGTCTTTGATGTCCAAGCCGCGTGCGGCCACATCGGTACACACCAACAAGTCCACCTCGCCTTGTTTGAAGCCTTCGAGGGCTTTCAGACGTTCATCTTGGCTCTTGTCGCCGTGCAAGGCGCTGGTGCGAAAACCGTCGCGCTCGAGCGAGCGGGCCAAACGTGCGCAACCAAGTTTGCTGTTGCAAAACACAAAGGCTTGCTTCATGCCATTGGCTTTGATGAGCTGACGCAAGGCGTGGTACTTGTCGTCCGTGCCAACGCTGTAAAACTGCTGCGTGATGGTGGCTGCTGTCTCATTGGGACGCGCCACTTCGATGGTGATGGGGTCTTGCAGATAGCTGCCCGCCAAGCGTTTGATCTCAGGAGAGAACGTGGCCGAGAACAACAAGGTGGTACGGGTCTTGGGCAAGAAGCTCAAGATGCGTTGCAAGTCGGGCAAAAAGCCAATGTCCAACATGCGGTCGGCTTCGTCGAGCACCACATATTCAACTTGGTTAAGCACCACGTTTTTGGCTTCGATGTGGTCGAGCAAACGACCGGGCGTGGCCACCAACACCTCGACGCCTTTTTTCAGTTCGATGGTTTGGGGCTTCATGTCCATGCCGCCAAACACCACGGCACTGCGCAGATTGGTGTGCACCGCGTATTGTTTGATTTGCTGAGCCACTTGGTCAGCCAGCTCGCGGGTGGGCAACAGCACCAAGGCACGCACGGGGTGGCGTGCGGGCGATGTGGAGCTGTTTTCGTGTTTGAGCAAACGCTGCAACAGTGGCAGCGAGAACGCTGCTGTTTTGCCGGTGCCGGTTTGGGCGGCACCCATCACATCCTTACCTGTGAGCACCACAGGAATGGCTTGCGCTTGGATGGGGGTCATGTTTTCGTAGCCCATGTCGGCTACGGCGCGTGCCAGCGTTGGGGCCAGCTGCAGTTGGGAGAAAGAAGTCGTCATGTGCTTGTATTGTCGCATCCTGAGCGGGTGCGGCCCTAGCCCGTTTTTTGCCGCCTAAAACGGCTTGATTCTTGGGTTAGCCTTGCGTGCGACCCGTACGTTTGAGCCGCGTGGCCATGTCGCTCAGCAGCCCATACACCTCACCCGCTTGGCCATGCCACGCCTGCACCACCTCGGCTTGGCGTTGCACCACCGCCATGTCGCCCCGCGCTGCAGGGCCCGTGAGCGCCTCGGCGGGGCCAAGCTTGGCCACATTGGCCACGCTGCTTTGCAACAAGGCCTGCGTCAACGGCGCCAGCAGCTCAGCAGACACTCCTGATTCACGCCACGCCTCTTGCGCCACGCCTTGCAACACCACCGTGAAGTTGCTGCAAAACACCGCCGCTGCGTGATAGAGCGGCTTTTTGGATGACTCGATGTCAAAGCCCTGCCCACCGATGGCAGCGACCCAAGGCCGCAACACAGCCAAAGCCTCGGGCTGGCCTTCTAGCCCACACAAAGTCCCCGCAAACTGCGCCACGGCACTGGCAGGCGTGGCAAAGCTCAACACCGGATGCACGCTGGCGGTCAATGCGCCCACGGCTTGCAAGGGAGCCAACGCCTCGGCACTTAAAAAGCCGCTGTTGTGCCAAACCACGGCATCTTTCAGGGCCTCGCCTTGTGCGATGGCGAGTTGCGCGGCCACCTCGGCAATTTGCCCATCAGGCACGCTGATGAGCCACACATCGGCCGCGCGCATATCAGCCAAAGCACTGGCCACACGGCCTGCGCCCACAAAGCCAGCAGCTTGCTCAGCACTGGCTGCGCTGCGTGAATACAGGTCTTGCACCACACACACGCCGTGCTGATTCAACAAGGCCGCGAGGGTTTGCCCTACGCGGCCGCATCCGATGACGTTGAGGGTCTTCAATCAGGTCTTGGGCAGGGTAACGCCCACTTGGCCTTGGTACTTGCCGCCACGGTCTTTGTAGCTGGTCTCGCACTCTTCGTCGCTCTCAAAGAACAACACTTGAGCGCAGCCCTCGCCTGCATAAATTTTGGCGGGCAGTGGCGTGGTGTTAGAAAACTCCAAGGTCACATAGCCTTCCCACTCGGGCTCGAACGGGGTGACGTTGACGATGATGCCGCAACGCGCATAGGTGCTCTTGCCCAAGCACACCGTCAGCACACTGCGCGGGATGCGAAAGTACTCCACGGTGCGAGCCAACGCAAAGCTGTTGGGAGGGATGATGCACACATCGCTGTGAATGTCGACAAAGCTTTTTTCGTCGAAGTTCTTGGGATCGACCACGGTGCTGTGGATGTTGGTGAACACCTTGAACTCGGGCGCACAACGAATGTCGTAGCCGTAGCTGCTGGTGCCATAGCTCACAATTTTTTGGCCGGCGGCGTTTTGGCGGATCTGACCGGGCTCGAACGGCTCAATCATGCCGTGTTGCTCGGCCATGCGGCGAATCCATTTGTCTGATTTGATGCTCATGGTGTGATTCTAGGGGCTGTGTGAAACGGTCTCTGGCGAATCAATGATCGCCCTCGGTGAAGCGCTCAAAGCACACCTTGAGCTCGTGCAACCACTTTTGGCGCTGGGCTTCGGGCACAAAGCTGGCCTCAAAGCTGTTGCGTGCCAAGGTGTAAGCCTGCTGGGCCGTGAGACCCGTGGCTTCAAAGGTCTGCACAAAGTTGTCGTTCATGTAGCCGCCAAAGTAGGCGGGATCGTCCGAGTTGATGGTGACGCACAGGCCAGCGTCTAGCAGTTGGCCAATGTTGTGTTGCTTCAGGTCGGGAAACACGCACAGCTTTTGGTTTGAGAGCGGGCACACCGTGAGTGGCGTGCGGTCTTTGGCCAAGCGTTGCATCAACGCGGCGTCATGCACAGCTTGCACGCCGTGATCAATGCGCTCGACGTGCAACACATCCAAGGCGCTCCACATATAGGCAGGCGGCCCCTCTTCGCCCGCATGGGCCACCAAATGCAAGCCATGGGCCTTGGCCAAGGCAAACACGTTTTTGAACTTCTCGGGTGGGTGCCCCACCTCGCTCGAATCCAAACCCACGCCAATGAATTTGTCTTTAAAGGGCAAGGCATCGTTGAAGGTTTGCAGCGCGGCCTCTTCGCTCAAGTGACGCAAGAAACACAGGATGAGCTGCGCACTCACACCCAGTTGCGTTTGGGCATCCACACACGCTCGGTGCAAGCCGTTGATAACGGTGGCCATGGGAACACCCCGCTCGGTGTGCGTCTGCGGGTCAAAGAAGATTTCGGCATGCACCACGTTATCGGCCTTGGCGCGTTGCAAGTAGGCCCATGCCATGTCGTAAAAATCTTGCTCGTGCAGCAATACGCTCGCACCCGCGTAGTAAATGTCCAAGAAGCTTTGCAAGTTGGTGAAGGCGTAGGCCGCACGCAGGGCCTCGACGTTCGAATATGGCAACTTCACACCATTGCGCTGGGCCAACTCAAAAATGAGTTCGGGCTCTAACGAGCCTTCAATGTGAATGTGCAACTCAGCTTTGGGCATTTCGCGCAAGAGTTGAGGCAAACGATGGGGCGCAACAGCGTGAACTTTGAACATGGGTTTCTCCTTCGTGGGGCTTCATGCTACCCAAGAATGGGAGCATGCAATCACAAAGACAAAGGCCACCCGAGGGTGGCCTTTGCGATGATGCAAGACGCTTACTTAGCGCCCGGCACTTTACCTTCCACGCCTTTGACGTAGAAGTTGATACCGCTCAAGAACTTGTCGTCGGCGACTTCACCAGCCTTCAACACTTCTTTGCCAGCGTTATCAACGAGTGGGCCTTTCCAAATGGCGAAGCTGCCATCAGTCAAACCTTTTTTCACGTCAGCCACTTTGGCCTTGGTGTCTGCTGGAACGTCTTCGGCGATAGACACGATGTCAATCGCGCCGTCTTTCACACCAGACCAAGTGTGGCCACCACCTGTCCACTTGCCTTCCAAGGCTTCGCGGGTGGCGTTGATGTAATAAGGCGTCCAGTTGATCACGGCAGAAGCCAAGTGGGCTTTGGGGCCGTAGGCGGTCATGTCAGAGTCCCAACCAAAAGCGCGCTTGCCTTTGTCTTGGGCTGTTTTCAACACCGCGGGTGAATCGGTGTTTTGGAACAAGATGTCAGCACCACCGTTGATGAGCGATGTGGCAGCTTCGGTTTCTTTGGGTGGGTTGAACCACTCGTTGACCCACACCACTTTGGTCTTGACTTTGGGGTTGCTCGATTGAGCGCCCAAGGTGAAGCTGTTGATGTTGCGGATGACTTCAGGAATTGGGATTGAGGCCACAACACCCAAGGTGTTGCTCTTGGTCATCTTGCCTGCAATCACGCCCGCCATGTACGCGCCTTCGTAGGTGCGGCTGTCGTAGGTGCGCATATTGGCGGCTTGCTTGTAGCCTGTGGCGTGCTCGAACTTCACATCGGGTGTGTCAGCGGCCACTTTGAGCATGGGCTCCATATAGCCAAAGGTGGTGCCAAACACCAGCTTGTTGCCTTGGCCCACCATGTCGCGAATCACGCGCTCTGCATCGGCAGACTCTGGCACGTTTTCGACAAACGAAGTTTGGATCTTGTCGCCAAATTCTTTTTCCAATGCTTTGCGAGCGTTGTCATGTGCAAAGGTCCAGCCTCCGTCGCCCACAGGGCCCACGTAGGCAAAGGCAATTTTCAAAGGCTCAGCTTTAGCAGCAGAAGCAGGTGCTTCGGCAGGCTTGACGGCCTCTTCTTTTTTGCCACAGCCCACCAACACAGCAGCAGACACGGCAGTCAAAGCTGCCACTTGCAGCCAGCGACGTTTGATCAAATTAGTCATTCAAAAATCCTTGTTTAAAAGAACCAGTACAAAAAGCGAACAAATTATCAACCAGGGAAGAATGGCTTTCCGATGGAAGCCGGCATATTTACCCTGAGCCAGCGCGGATTTTTAGAAATCAAGGCCAGCACCACGATGGTGGACACGTAAGGCAGCATGCTCAAAAACTGACTAGGCACATCCACACCCGTGGCTTGCAAATGAAATTGCAACATGGTCACGCCACCAAACAAATAAGCCCCCAGCAACACCCGCGCTGGACGCCAAGTGGCGAATGTGGTCAGGGCCAACGCAATCCAGCCCTTGCCCGCGATCATGCCCTCGACCCAAAGCGGCGTGTAAATGATTGAGATGTACGCGCCAGCCAAACCACACAAAGCGCCACCTACCACCACCGCCAACAAACGAATGCGTCGCACGGGGTAGCCTAAGGCATGCGCCGATTCGGGCGACTCGCCGACCGCACGCAGCACCAAGCCTGCACGGGTTTTGTAGAAGAAATAAATCAGCCCCAAGGTCAACGCAATCGCGCCGTACACCAAGGGGGGGTGCTTGAACAAGGCATCGCCGAGCACAGGCATATCCGCCAACACGGGGACCTCAAACTGCATGCGCTCAGGCAACTTGGCTTGCACATAGCTTGTGCCCACAAAGGCCGAGAAACCGCCGCCAAACAAGCTGAGCGCCAAGCCCGTGGCGTATTGGTTGGTGTTGAGCCAAATGACCAAC
>JACCDH010135328.1_pt1 | contig 16700 bp, 19 predicted proteins | sample 7442481 | NCBI WGS metagenome assembly JACCDH01 (sample SAMN15323433, study PRJNA562643) | freshwater metagenome | isolation source: river surface water | place: USA:Blue River Watershed | collected 2017-08-15
AAGTACAGGCTAACGCAAGCAATATGGATCACAAGCTGTACTAAATACTTGTGCACCCGGTCACCAGGAAGCGGGTGGTTTCGGTTCGGCAGATGTCTGGAAAGTGGTGGTGCCGCTTACGTGACTCCATCATTTCGAAATTGACGAACGGCGGTCTTTAGCACGAGGATTTCTCCCTCCCCCGGCCCGCTCTGCCGCTTGCGCCAGCCAATCACGGTACAAGGCATAGTCGCCCGGCTCAAAAAACGTCTGCTGCCGACGATTGCCGCGCTGGGTCACATGGTAAGGGATGCCAGGCAGGACAAGGCGGGGGAGGCGAACCATACGAGCAGTTTGATGTAATTGGTGAATTTAGTAATCTGGCACCGTAATTCCGGTACCGTAATTCACCGCGTAATTCACCGTAATTGAGAAGTGGCCTGGGCAGTGGTTAACGGCGACGCACAATGGCATTTTATGGCCTCGCTCCTTAGCGGAATATTGATTTGATATACATTGGCGACGAGAAGGCGGCCCCCATGCCCCACGGCCTTAGGTTTAAATCCAACACCCCGAATGTATGAATCGTCGATAGGGCAATAAATGAAATTGGAAATGCGTAAAAAATAATATACTCGAGCTTGAATGTTATATTTTTTGTAACTTCACTGAAATTAAACATCCTACTTTTAGTAAGAAATGATGAAAATAGCAATATTATTGAAATTGATAATATGTATTCAGTGCTGTAACCCTGACTTTTAATTGATATAAATAACAAAATCATTGCGGAAATGAGTGCGGCGGTGTCCGCCTGTCTTGTTGAAAAATTCAAATTTACTATCCTAAGCAGTAAAATAGAGGCGCCGTCCCGGCTCATAAATCAATTAACGGCTCCTCTATTAAATTATTACCCCATAACGGTTTCGGGTGATGCAAATTGACCTCCGTTAAAATTTATGAACAATGACTTTATCCAGTCCCACATCCAGTCGTAACCATTTTGAACATCATCCCAGAGATCGCCAAACGTGTTCAAGATATCATCGCCATACTCTTCGAGTAGGTCTTCGATCGCCGCTCCAATTTCGCCGCCCAGCACTGCGCCAGCGGTAGCACCGGCTACTGCTCCATGTTCTTTGCCAAAAAAATATCCAACCACTGCGCAGCCAGCAGCCGCTTGCGGCCCAAGGGGGGAGCAGATCGCTCCGCCGATCTCCGCGCCAATGACTGCGCCACTCTGTTGGCCTACTGCTCCTCCGAGCGCTGAACCGATAGTGCTACCAGCAGTTTCAAGTGCTCCGCTGCCAGAAACAAAATCAATTTCCATATCCGTTAAATTTCGCATGCTCCCATCCTTTCATCATCTGTTCCACTCAACTCCAGTGAGCGCCCTCGCTTTCTTGCGTATCGAAGCTTGGAGTGTGAATTGTATCAATAGAGACAGGGCTATCAACCTAAAAAACCTTCAAAATCAATATTATAAGACTGATTCAACGATCAATCGGGACCGTTGTGCATAGGTGGGGCGATCGTGGTGGAGCTTCCGCTGGAGTTGAGGGGGAATTCCCCTCCTACGATGCCACCAAAAACTGGAAGCGCCCGACTGCAATGAGCCAGCGCGCTTGATCGGTGAGCGACCATCACGGCGAGGACGTCGAGACGGTGGATTGCTGCCAGGACTTCTTCCTGGTTCCGCTCATCGAGTTGCGAGGTGCCCTCGTCGAAGAAGAGGGCGGCGGGCCGGCCATAGACCGCCCGCGCCAGCAGGATTCGCTGCTTCTGCCCGCCCGAGAACACGGATCTCATATCCCCGACCAGCGTCTGATAGCGCATCGGCAGCCGGTCGATGTCGTCAGCAATGCAGGCGGTGCGCGCCGCAGCCTCAATCCGTTTCATGTCCGGCTCAGGATCGAAGAACGAAATGTTCTCGGCGATGGTGCCGGCAAAGAGCTGGTCATCCTGCGCCACCGAGCCGATCTGCGCGCGCCAGCGGGCGATGCCGTAAGCCTCCAGCGGTTGCCCATCGATCAGCACCTCGCCGTAGGTGGGCTTGAGCAGCCCCATCATGATCTTCATCAGCGTGGTCTTGCCGCCGCCCGAGGGACCGACGAGCGCGACGGATTCGCCCGGTTCGATCCTGAGATTGATGCCCTTCAGGATCTCGGGCTCGCCGACCCCATAGGAGAAGCGGACATTGCGCAGCTCGATCGAGGGGATGTGACGCTTGCTCGCGTCATCGTGTCCGGCGTGCTTGATCGTGAGGTTCTCGGGCTTGCTCAGCGCAATGTCCGAGATCCGCGAAAGGTGGACCTGCAGCAGGTTGTAGTTGATCGCCTGTTCAACCAAGCGGATCCCGGCATCAAGGAACTGGCGCTTGTAGGACTGGTAGGCGAAGATCATGCCCACCGTGATCTTGGCGTCGAAGGCCATGCCAATCGCCAGGTAAACGAACAGCATGTTCTCCAGGCCCACGACCAGCTGGTTGCCGGCGTCAAAGCCGGCGGTCAGACGCCCCAGCTTGATATTGGCGTTGACCGCCTCGGCCTTTTTCTTCTGCCACAGGCGCTGGCGATTGGCTTCCTGGCCAAAGGCCTTGATCGCGGCGATCCCTCGGATGGTCTCGATAAAGGTGCTGCTCTCCTGCGCGTTGGCCGTTATGACATTGACGTTGCGCAGCTTCATTGCCTGGAGGAAGGCCAGGCGCAGGCCGATGTAAGCCAGCAGCGCACCGATCGCGAGCAGGCTCAGGACCGGCGCATAAACAAACATGAGCGAAAGCGTGATCAGCGCCATGATCCCGTCGATCAGCGAGGCAATCAGCCCTTGCGAGAGCAACGTGGTGATGGGCTGGGTCGAGCCGAAGCGCGAGATGATATCGCCTACGTGCCGCTTCTCGAACCACGGCAGCGGCAGCCGCACGAGATGGCGGAACAGGTTGACGATCACCTGGTAGGACAGCGCATTGTTGAGGGTGAGGAGCACCAGCGAGCGGGTCCAGCTCGTCGCGAACTGGATCACCGCCAGGCCGGCAAAGCCCAGCGCCAGGACCTTGAGCAGGCCTGCATCGAAGCTCGGGAAGACCGTGTCGATCGCAATCTGCATGTAGAATGGCGCAGCCAGCGCCGCCAGCTGCAGCACCAGCGAGAGCAGGAAAATCTGCCGAAGGCTCGGCCAGAGGCCGTTCATCGAGGTCCACAGCTGGGTGATCTTGAGCTTGTTCTGCTCAATCACCGGGCGGAAGGTCTCGGACTTCAGAAGCTCGAGCACGATCCCGGTGAAACGGCGCGACAGCTCTTCGCGGCCGACCACCAGCGCGCCGCGGCCGGGATCGTGGATATGATAGCGCTCGCCGCCAAAGCCCTTGCTGACCTTGGTCAGCACGACAAAGTGGTTGAGGTCCCAGTGCAGCACGGCCGGCAGCTGGACCTCGGCAAGGTCTTCGATCTCGCCCCGCAGCGGCCGACTGTTGAAGCCGATTGCCTCGGCCACCTCCATCAACTGCTTGAGCGTTGCGCCCTTGAGCGAGAACGAGAAGCGCTGGCGCAGCGTGCCCAGGTCAGTCTCATAGCCGTGAAAGGCCGCGACCATGGCGATGCAGGCAAGGCCGCATTCTGCCGCCTCGCTCTGGGCGATGTAAGGCGTGCGCCGCGCGCCAGTAAGGTTGAGGAATTCGGGTCCCCGCATCAGGATGTCCTGTTGGTGACGGCCCGCAAGGGAGCCATCAGCCAGTCCCAGAAGCTGAGCCGCTCAAGAATGACGTTGGCTGTCAGCGTCATGCCAGCCTGGAGTGGATACTGATGATCGAAGGCGTCGATCGCCTGGCGTTCGAGCCGGACCTTGACCTTGTAGACCGGCTCTTCAATCCGCAGCGGCGCATCAAGTTCATTGGGGGCGATGATCACCCGCGAGACGGAGGCGATCTTGCCGGTAAAGCTGCCGAAGCGCTGGTAAGGGAAAGCATCATAGAGCAGGCGCACTTCCTGCCCTTCGCTGACAAAGCCGATTGCGCGCGAAGCGACGTAGACATCGGCCTCAAAGTTGACCGCCTCGGGAACGATTGTCAGCAGCGGCAACTGCCCGCCAACTGTGCGGCCCGCCGCAGTCTGGACAGCCGTGACACGGCCCGAAATCGGCGCGTTGATTGCATAAGAGCGTTCGGTCTCGAGACGCGATTTCTGCTGGCGGTAGCCCTCCAGCGCAGTCTTCGCATCAACCACCTGGACTGCTTGCTCAACCCTTATCCGGCCTAGATCGGCCTGCATCTGAGCAATCTGCGCAACAGTATTGTCGAGCTGGGTCTTGAGCTGGGCTTCCTGCTGCTGGGCATTGATATAGCTCTGCCGCCGCCGCTCGACCTCAAGCTTGCTGACAAAGCCCTTGTCGATCACCGGTCCCAGTTGCTCGAACAGGTTGCGGCTTGAGGCGACCATCTGCGCCTGCAGGGCCAGCTGGCTCGAGAGATTAGCCTGTTGCTGGACCAGGCCATCGAGGCTGGCGACCAGTCTCGCCCGTTGCTGGGCGGCACTGTCACCGGTCAGAGCGATCCGGTCACGCGCTAGGCCCTCCTGCGCACCAAGCGCAGCGACGCCCTCTTCGGTGTAACGCATGCCGTCTTCAGCCGGCTGATCGGATGAGACGATCGCAAGCTTTTGGCCTGCTTCGACCATATCGCCATCGCGCACCAGCAGAGCGCTGATCACACCCGGGCGCAGCGCATAAATCTTGCTCGACTGGCCTGCGGGCACTACGATGCCCTTGGCGGTCTCAATCCGGGAATAGCTTCCCAATGCAACAAACAACGCTGCCGCGAAAACTAGGCCTACAATGGCAGCAGTGAGGATCCGGGTCGGGACCGACTGGCTGAGGACCACCTCGCCGTAGAGTCGGTCAGTCTGGCTGGCCATTACCTCAGGGCGGAATAAGCCAGTCGACAAGCAGCCCCCCTCTGTTCCTTGGCGACCGGGCAAGCCCGCCATCGCGCTGGAGACGAATCTGATCGTAGGGTATTATCTCTTTACGTCAATATGTTAGTCCAAATCTACCGAAGCTAGGACGACAACGAACTGATGACAGGCTCCTGCGTCACGCGCCCTGACTGTGCATTCCAAGCTGTCCTACGCTAGGAATTCACGCACTGCTCCAATGGATAAAGACGTTCGCTTTGCAAATCGCTCAAGGTGAGCCGATGCCAAGCCTCGTTTTCAGCCAGAAGCACTTAGCGAAGAGACCCAACCGCGACCGAAGCTGGACCCAGCTCTACATCATCCGAGCGGCTGGTATTGCCTACAAGGCCTTTGGTTCGGGCGGCCACCAAACGACCGGCCGAACTAATCTTTCAAATGTTGGACTTGCAAAGAAAACATTCACCCCATTGACCAGTCAAATGGGCGGAGTGTGGGCCAGTGGCGGTTCACGGCTGAAAGGGCCATAAAAAGCATCAAACCGGCCTTCCCAGCGGAAGCACCTTTCGCCTTATATCTCTGATTGTCCTTAGGAAAGTGGTGGTGCCGCTTACGTGACTCGAACACGTGACCCCATCATTACGAATATCTGTGAAACAACGCTATTCTGCAGCTTTTAACGCATAGTTGTATAGTTTGTTGTATAGTAAATTCTCAAATAAATCCATATTTAGAGGACCTTGTCGGGTGAAAACGACACTCGGCTAATCCCGTGATTTCAGCACTCTAGATAACCCATGTCGGTTTAACCGACCAGAGTAAAGGTGCGCCGTGTCACCCTTGTCGGGCAACACGACCACCATATCACTTTGCCGCTTTTCGGATCGAACGCGCCAGTCCCATTTGCGCCAGATGTCCATCAAGCTCGCCAGCGTTGATAGCGGCAATCATCGTATCGATTGTCGGGACAAGCTGGTCGGGATTCCCGACAAGGATCGCGGTTTTGCCCTTCTCCAGTTCGAGCACCTTACTCCCATAGCGAATGGCAAGCAGACAATTGCCCGCATCATCCTTCACCCACCAACGCTTGATACGCTTGGGAGCATCGACAGCGGCACGAACACCGTTTTCTGTCGTTACCCACCGACGCTGCATGATGTTCGGTTCACGCCCATCACGATCGGCTTCCGCGATTACCTTCTGCTCCATGAGTTTGCGGATCAGCTTGGCGCGGCGATGCTGTTCAGGAGACATAGTTTGCACGGTCGGGAGAACCGACAGCGATAGGGTTTTCAGAATAGTCGAAGTCATTGTCACACCTCGTTGTTGAGATGTGAATCTTGCTGCCGCTGGACCTTCATTCCTACCGAAACCGAACCAGAAAATTGATTAACCGTGATAAATACTCAAAGCAGGAGTTTGTCACATGGAGGCACGAAAAGAGTTTTCACGCTTGATGGCGTGGTTGATTAAAAACAGCGATGAGGTCGATAGCGATCAGATCAAGGCTGACATCATGCTTTTGCATGGCGCAGCTGGTCAGCTTGTTACGAAACTTGCCGAACGAAATGCTGCGCTCACTAGGCAGTGTCGCCCCAGAAAGTCTAAACCGCCGAAATCCGCTCCTGTAAGCGGTCCTCAGAAGGGAAGCGGGGGTAAGAGCAGCACTGATAAAGCAGATGCTGAAACTGGCACTGAGGACCGTTCTAAAGAGCTTTCAGCAATCCAGCGAGGTATCATACAAGCCGATCCGTCACTTGCTGATCAGCAACGAGCGTTGAGGGGCAAGGTCTACGGCGCACAGAACAACGATGTTGCGTTTCGAAAAGCCGCACAGGCGATAGCAAGATGAAGCGGACTCTCATCCTCGACCTTGAAACTTCCGCGCTGACCCCAGAGCTCGGGGATATTGTTCGCTTTCGTGCTGAGAGTTTTTCCGATCCAGACGATGAGTTTGATGAATGGGTCAAACCTCCGCGCCCATTGTCGCTTGAAGCTGAGCGGATAATCGGCACAACGAATGAACGCTTAGCTCATTGCCGCCCTATGCATGTCGCACTCGAAGACTTCCTCGATTTCGTTGATGGTGCGGAACTGATCGGGGATCGATTGGACTTGGATCTTGCATTCTTGACGGCAGCTGCATCAGCGGAGGGAGAGGCAATTGGACGCTATTTCGATTGATGCAACTTCGCTTTGCCATCAGGATAAATTGTCCCAACCAATTCAAATTCACAAACTGGAGAGCTAACGTCCTCTTCTTTACCTATTTTTACATCATAATAATGCTCACAATCAACGATGTGCGAACCATCTGAAATTGGTAGCAAAACACCTTTTTCATCTTCAACATTTTTATTTCCAACTTTTTGCTTCACATTAACCACAAGGAAATGAAATTTCTTTTCATCGTCGTTCATTATAGTAATTTTATAACGCTGGTTCATGACGAATGTAACATCGCCAATTGATGAATATACATTTCTGTTTTTTGTTTCAACGGCTCCCTCAAGGGAAATTTTATAATTATTTTCTGATTTTCTTTCGACGACTCCACATGCCGATAAGGCAGATGCCATCGTCAGCACTACTAACGGTTTTGCTACATCAATCATTATCGCACCCCTCCCAATAACGTTTCCACGATCTGATGGTGTAGGTGGTGTGAGATTTTGGTCAAGCGTTTGGGCAGCGCGGTATTTATCTAAGAATTTGCTGGATGCATTCATCAGCCCTGTGCCGATAAAACAACTCAAGGGAATGAGCGGAGATCAATCGCATGAAGTCCCCACTCAAGATATTGGTCTTTAATGGTTTTTCAATTCAATGTTGACATGAGTAAGCGTAAGCGAGAGCAATCTGGGCTTGTTCAAGGACTCATACAGGGGGTTTTATGCGGTTTGTTTGGTTGGCGCTCTTATCGGCGTTTTTGCTATCGGGGTGCGCTTCAGCTCCCCCGCTTGATTTCTCGCCAGTGAATGTTGGCATGAGCCGCGTAAAGCATGATGCCGCGCTTGTAAGCACATCAGTTACAGCCGCATCGAAGGCAGATCGGAAAGGTCCAATCGAGATTGCTGGCGCTGAGACCGATGTGACAACAATTTGGAAGACTGCCCTCGATGACACCATCCTTCGCATGGCGGTCTTTAGTGATAATTCTGCGAACAAGCTCAGTCTTGCTGTTAAAATCCTGAAGGTCGACATGCCAAGCTTTGGTTTAGCCATGACAACCAGCACGATTGCGCGGTACGAGCTAATAAATAGAAATACAGGGGATATTGTTTTTTCGACTGAAATTGAAACAGATGGCAAAGTCCCGCTAGGAGATAATTTTATTGGAGCCATCCGTGCCCGCAATTCTCTAAGTTTGTCCGTACAAAACAACATCAGTAATTTCCTGCAGCAGCTGGAAGCAGCAGACCTAACCAAGCCCGTCTTTCCAGCTCAAGTGCAGACCGCACCAAAGCAAAGCGAGCAGCAGGCGGAAGGCAAATGAGAACCGCTTTTGCCCTTCTAGTTGCTCTAGGTTTGTCCGCCTGCGCCCAAAGCATATCGCCAAGCCAGTACAATGTGAGCCAAGTGGGGTCAGTTAATCGCGCCGTTCACGGCACAGTATTGTCGGTCCGTCCTGTCACTGTTGATCGGTCAACAGGAGTGGGCGGAGCTGCTGGAGCAGGAGTTGGAGCTGCTGCGGGTTCAACAATCGGCGATGGAGGCGCAGATTCTGTCATTGGCGCTATCGCAGGGGCTGTAATCGGCGGAATTGCTGGCGCTGCAGTCGAGAAAAGTGCCTCGATGAAGGGCGCTTATGAGTATGTGATTCAAACCTCGAATGGAGCCCTACTAACAATCGTACAAGGCGGCGATCCTTTCAATGAGGGTGCAAAGGTGATTGTGCTGTACGGATCGCCCGCGCGGATAATCGCAGATAATACCCCGCAAATGTGATTCCCAATAAGCACACGGTCACTGCCGCCCCTCACTAATAAGCAATCAAGTTGGTTGATGGAGAATCACACATGAAGAGAGGCTTGCTCGCACTGTCATTATTCGCACTCAGCTTTGGCAGCATTGGAAGTCTCTCGTCCGCCGCCTATGCTCAAGATGGACCTGCAGTAAAAATGTCTAGATCTGGCATCTGCCATCCTCGTGGTGGTAGCTATTATAACCAGACCAAGAATTACACGCCCTATCCAAGCATGGAGGCTTGCATCAAAGCGGGGGGAAGACCGCCAAAACGGTGATGGACTGCTTGTTAGCTTTGTCGCCAGGCTCATAGGACTAAAATAATATGACTTCCAAGAAACACGGCTCGGTCTCTCTGGTGATCATTGCCTTGCTTTTAGCAGTTATTGCAGGGACTTTGATTGTTTCTGAAGTTAGATCAACAACTGCCAACGCCTGCGAGGCAAATGCCATTAAAATGAATCAGCTGGATCGTAATGTCGGTACGACAAGGATTTACGATACTAGACCATCTGGATTATTTGCCTGCGAATACCTTGTTGCGGAGTTCCAAAAGGCTCCCGAGTGGCAAGATGATGCGTGGTTCAAGATGATGATGTCGATATACGACCCGTCGAAATCAAGTTAATTATTTTCAGATCCATCGTCAGATCGTAACTGCTGAAGAGTGAGATTGCTGACTAAGCCGAAACAAGCTTAACTATGCCAGAAATGATTTTTTAAGGTTCTGATTTTATGGGAAACCTCGTTGTCACCCTATTTGTCGTTGGGCTGATCTTTGGTACCTTTGGCGCAATGATCGCAAAAAACAAAGGCGCAGACGGCACGACAGGTTTCTTGCTTGGAGCTTTTCTAGGACCAATCGGCTGCTTGATAGCGGTCTTTTTGAGCCCTGCACCTGCTCAAAGCACGGTTCCCACGCAGTCCAATTCGGCGCCACTCAAGATCCAAAACACCCCCCCGAAAGATCAAAGCCTTGAAAACGCTCAGTACCGCCTTTGGCTCGTAAAAACCTACGGCATTGAGCGTAACGATGTGTTGGAAGAGGTAATCTGCGGCGAACGATCATTCAAAACCATTGATGACGCCCTCCGCTTTGCCCACGAATCTGAATGCGACAAAAAACGAGAAATGGAAAAAGCGCAAATGGTAGCCTTTGAAGAGCTGGGCAACGAAGCTAAGGCTCTTGGCATCACATTTGACGGTGAAATGTATTACTATAAGAACTACCGATACAATTCACTTAATGATGCTGTAAATTATGCCCGCTTGGGGAAAGACTAAAGCTCGGAGAGGCAAGTCAGCAAAGATTGGCACCTTCGGAGATCAGTAGCCTCCCATACAGAGCCTTCGCCATCTGAATTGCTTCGTATGCGTTTGCCGCTGTGACATACTGCTTACCAAAGCCTGAGCCTGGCTCATCCTTGTAGCGAACCAGCACCCACCATTGCCTTGCCTGCGTCATAGTGACCTCCTTCAGATTGTGTTGACCGCGTTTGCCATTTGATCGTCTCGCACCTCAACATAGAGGGCTGTGGTTTGAATGCTGGCGTGACCAAGCAGATGCTGGATTGTGCGAATGCCGATCCCCTTCTCCCCCAGCGCAGATGCGAATGTCCTGCGCCCAGAATGACTGCTGGTTGATATCCCTACCTGTGCGTAGATCGCTTTGAAGCGCAGACTGAGACTGATGCCGCTGAAATGCCGACCAGTGCGACTGCTGCGAATGAATGCCCTGCTGCCATCAAGGTCAGTGATGGTTGCCAGATATTGGTTCAGGGTCTTGCGGAGATCTTCACTGACGAAAACACGCCGCGCACGATTTCCCTTCGTCTGATCACGGCTGAGATTGATCACGCTGACAGCCTTGCCATCAAGACCCCTGACATCGGCAATGGTAAGCGCGGCAATTTCTCCGATGCGCATCCCTGCCAGAATGCTCAGTGACAAAGCCGTGCGATCTCTAAGACCATTTCTGCCCATCTCAGCGATCCGCAACACGGTCCTGATTTCCTGCTTCGTGAGAACCTTCGCTTTTGCCATTTTACCTGTCTCTCATAAGCTTTTCCTTAGAGAGAAAGATAAACTAATCAGTGATTTGGTCCTACCACATTCGTGCCAAACATATATCTATGGCTTCCAGTGACCTGACTGATTTTCGTTAGGTTCTATCTATTTCTTAATGAGGGATCGGCGGTCTGCTATCTCATTGCGTACGAGATTTCCCGCTCTGCCTTGCTGAGTAAGACCTCTTTGGGTTGAGATACCCAGATAACGAAAGCAGTAGCGGTCATACAGAGCAGCAAGATCATCAGTGATGCATTTTGCTTCATAATCACCTCCACCGCTACATTCGCCAAAGCCATTGCTTTTGGAAACGACCGATCAAACTGCCATATCGGTGATAATCTCAGCTGGATAAAGCTGACCATTAGAACATGTCATCATGTGTTCCAGCTTCGCTGTTCCACATTCGCTTGCTGCTGTCGCAGCAGCGATGTTTTTACGGTCATGAAGATTCTGTATTATTTCATTAATATTGATTTGGGGCATTCGTTAGGAAGCCATACCACTGCCCCTTTCGGGGCAATGATGAATATGCACATTCGCTGAGGTATGCTTTTAACGATATGGACGAAACTCGTGATTTGATCACGAGAGAGGCAGGTTTTGCGATGCTCCTATTACTCGCCGTCTTACGCAGATCAGTGCCAGCTCATATCGCGGCTATTTGGCAATGATCTTGTGGGTTCCAGTGTCCTTCCCACTCACTTTGAGCCTATGGGTTTTTGGGTAACTTCAAGACTTTCAACCATTCCGACATCGCAAACGCTACAGACCAAAGGGTCGTCGTTTAGGCATCCATAAAGGGTAGTGCGATGAAGCCGAGTTGTGAGCCCTCGATTTGCGCTAACCGCCACAATGAAGAACGGATTCCGCAGCGCAATACATCGGCGCGCCAACCTTCAATCTCAACTTTGATAAATACATCGTGATTTTTGATCACTCTGCGTCACAAGTCTATTTATCACGGAGTGAAGAAAAATATGAAAAAAGACATTATTTTGGAGGTTTTTGGGTATTTAAAGAGCAAGGGCATTGTCACTGGTGAAAGCGAGTTTTCCGAGCAATGGCTTGGCGCTTCCGAGGGCTACATGCGCAAGCTGAGATCAACCCAATCCGAACCAAGCCTGGGTGCAGTTGCCATTTGCGGAAGCAGGCTGATGAACGCTGCTGAGCAACTTAGCACATTGCCTAGATACCAGCATCTTGCCGAGCAGCTTACCGCTATGAGCAGCAAGTGCCGCGCGCTGGTTGATGCTGATAGCGTGGAGTTCGATCTGGCTTGATTGGTCGGGGATCACGACACGCCTAGAATAGCGAAAGCTCTTCCGCGTCCACCGCTATCACAGTTGGCTCGCGGCACTTTACTAATTTGGAGCGTAACGCACGGGGCGGCTCTGGCGATTTGCCAGACCTTTCATAGTCGGTGTGGTCGGGGAAACGACCTCGCTCGACATTGCGTATCAGTACCTCCGCCCTGTCCAGTAGCCTCTTGAGCGTTGTGTATACTTTGCTGTTGTGATCTGCATCGCCCTCTACACCTTCGATTTTGTCCGTGATGCCCAGCAACTTTGCCAAATCATATTTTTTGAGATTCGGATTTGCCTCTTTCGCTTGCCATGCCGTCAGCACTTTGTGCAGCGATTTAAGGGACGGGTTTCCGCTGGTGACTTCGAACAGCGCCGTACCTTGGGGCTCCCCAAGCTGCCGCATACGGTCTTCGACAAGTGGGCGCATCAACTGCTGAAACTCGGCAGTCAATCGTGCAAGGTCGTTACTAACGGGAATGCTGAGCACAATTCGGTCTGAGCCATGATCATCACCAAGTTTCGGATCGTTAGCTTCGCGGATTGGCTCCCGCGAGCCGTGCGAAAAGATACGACGCCCCGAATGCATCCGTAGCTTGCTGTCGCGCGGGTGACCGCCAAAGCGCCACCACTTCATGAAGTCATCACCACGCACATCGCCAAAGTAGGTGTAGAGGTTGGCTAACTCACCTGTTCCGCCGTTGTCGCAGCACTCCTTGTAACGTTTACTCAGCCGCAAAAACGCCCACCAGTAGTAGTAGACACTGCGCATATAACCTGGCGCGCCATCGAATGGTGGCTGGGTGTCGCGGGCGCTTGTGTCATCGAGCCCCGTCAGTGGTGGAGCATGGCGGAAATACAGGATTTTCCGCCCGTAGAGCATCTTTTCGTACATGACCGCTCCCACCCAACACTTCTGGTTTCTGCGCTCAGCCAGACCTGCTGGTTATTTCAGGTCCCGCGAAATCGTAAAATCAGGTCAGCAGAAGCAATTCCGCTTTCTGCCATCAAAAGAAAGACCTGATACTATGAATACTAACACTCTTGAAGCCGCCGTCACCGCCACCGTCGCTGGCAGCGCCGCTCTGCCCAGCATCACTGTTCCCGCGAATGCTACCATCTCGCTTGATGCTGGTGAAGCTGAATGGGTCGCTCCCGTGATCGTCACTGCCTACATGACCATCACCGACCTCGTCACTGCCCAGGAAGCTTGGCTCAACGGTGTACATCGCACCGCAAACGAGCAGCTCTACCGTCTCCTGCAGCAGTGCTACCACCTCTACACCGTTATGTCGTCGGACAAGGAGCAGAACGCAAAGCTCAAGGCTGCCATCGAACAGCACAACAAGGAGCGCAACCTCGGGATCGCTGAAAAGTCGCATACCATGACCAAAATCATCAAGGTCGTATTCGGTGCAGATCGTCGCCGTGCCAGCGCATACTGCGCGGCACTGCGTGTCGCTCTTAACGAGAAGGTCAAGGTTGAGGACCTGCCGAAGTTCCTGGGTGATGCTGGTGGTGTCGAAGAAGTTCGCCGCAAGCAAACCAACGGCGGTGCTCCGAAGCCCGACAAGGTTGCTGAAGCAATCCGTCACACCTCGAATGTAACCCTGTCTGTCATCAACGATGATTCCATCTCGTCGCTCCTCGATTGCGGGGCGATCGGTAAGCAGGTCGTGCTGCTGGCAACGCAGGACGTCAACGGATCGCTGAACATCAACGCGGTCGTGCAAACCGACGGTGTGGCGAAGGCGGTGCTCACCGCAATCTACAACGCAGATCACAAGGCATGGGCTGAAAAGGGCGTTCAGGAGGAAGCTGCTTCCGAAGCAGACGAACTTGCAGCCCTGATCGAAGCTGCTGCGAACGAAGTTGGCGACGCAGCGGGCATGGCTGCAGCTGCATAAAAACAAACAACTCTTCGGGGGAGTGAAAATCTCCCCCCGCAACTAAACTTTAGGGAATTAAAAATGCTCGATAAAAACGACAATTACAAGCCGACCGACATCGAAGATATCGTTTACGGCGATGCCACGGCTGCTGCAACCATTAAGGACATTGCCACTGGGTCACAGACCTTCCCATTCGCGGGAGTAAACGGGATCATTCTGCATGGTCCGAATGGTACGGGAAAGTCAGCACTGGCGCGTATTCTGCCTGTGGCAATTAATAACATCGGCGCATCCGCAGTCACTGAAACTGACTGGAACTATTACAAAATCAGCGACGCCACGGATGGCAAGGAGCTGATCCAGAAAATGGCTTCGCAAACGCAGTTCGTGCCGTTTGGGCGCTTTCATTATTTCATTTTGGATGAATTCGACAATCTGAAGCCTCGGTTTATGCCATCCATGAAGTCCATCATGAATTGCGATACTGCGGTTTTCATCATGACGACCAACAACATCAGCAAGATCGACAACAGCATCAAGAGTCGTTCGCACCTGATCCATATGCCTTTTGCCGAGGCGTCGCGCTGGGTGCCTGTGGTGAAGTCAGTCCTGTTCGATCAGGGGGTTGTCGTACCGAATGACCAGATGCTGAGCGCCATTGTAGCCGAGTGCAAGTATGACGCTCGTCAGATCATGAATGCTACGCTGAAGCTGGCGAACGCTCTGCGTTCGAAAGGCTTGGTGCTGCCGCTTGCGGCAAACAATGACGCGCCTGAGCAGAGCGCCGCGTAGCTATCACGGTCGGGTTACCCGACACATAACGCATCGCTTAAAAGCCCCGCCATTGCGCGGGGCTTTTTTGTACCCATTCATGGGCAAAGCGCAAGTATTCTATACAACAAATTGGGCGCAAATCCTCGATCTGCCTCACTAAAAAATATTTAAATTAAGGGGGAAATGGTGCCGCTTAGGTGATTCGAACACCTGACCCCATCATTACGAATGATGTGCTCTACCGACTGAGCTAAAGCGGCAACGAGGCGCCCATTAGCGGGAAAGTGACGGATTTCCTAGCCATATTTTGCGCTTTTTGCCCTCAATCCACGATTGCGCCGCTCTGCAATTGCGTGATGTTCATCTCCGCAGTGAGGTGCTTGGCGTAAAACCGATCAATCATCTCGACAGAGGTCCGCGCACTGCGTGCCAAAGTGATCGGATCGATCCCTTCGCCGTGAATCAAGCGGAACATGATGCAGGTGTGGCGCAGGCTATAAAGCGTCCGCGCTTCGCCAGTTGCCGTTTCCTTCAGACCTGCGACTTTCAGCACCTGATCGAACTGGCGCGTAATGTCTCGCAGCGCATAATCACGGTTGGGCTGGTGAGGACAGAACAGATAATCGTCTGGCTTGCCAAAGCCCGCTTCACGCTGCCGTGCCAGCAAGCTGTCGTAGACAACGACAGCCCGCTCCATCGTCACGACTGGTCCGCCATGCCCTTTCGTCGGCGGATGCGTGAGACGCAGATAGGTGTCCTTGCCCCTGATCGCCGACACATGCTTGTGCTGCAGGACCTTAATGTCGGTTGGACGAATGAACGAGTTCGTCATGAAGATGATGAGGTCGTAAACCTCTGGTGTGATCTCCACATTGCGCAGGAACTTGCCTGCCTTGGAAATCACCCTGATCTTTTGCCCAACCAATGAACGGCACTTCGAATGAAGCGCACTGTATTCCGCGCTGTTCAACCAAGGACGCGCCGTATCAACCGTCTTGAGCTTGGGGAACGCAGGCAGTGCGGTGATCACGCCCATGCGCTGAGCATATTTCAGGATCGTCTTGATGTGCGAGAGGTGGATCTTAAGCGAGTTGATCGAGAGCGGTCTATCAGCTGTGCTGAGCTTGTTGATGTAGTCGCTGATCACCCCGTAATCGATGTCCGCAACCTCGTACTTGCCGAAGTGCGGCAGCAAATCCGATTCGAGCCGCGCTGCATCATACTGAACTTTCTGCTTTGAAAGCTCGCCGCGCCCCAACCGCGCCTCGTTCTCTTTCGCCAGCCCACGAGCGCAAACCTCGAACCCACTTGCCTTGGTGAATGGCAGCTTGTTCATCTTGCGATGCTTGAGGTCGACAAAGACCTTCTTGGCAGCCTTGATCGCTTCCTTCTTGTCCGCGACCTTTAAGCTGCGACGGACGATTTTCCCATCCTCGTAGTACCTTGCGTACCAGAAGGGAGACGCTTCCATCTGGTAGATGGTCAGCGTGCCGTATCCTACGACCTTATGCAGCGAACTGGTGATGGGTTGCGTGCGGTGACGCTTGGTCGTGTTGACCCGACTTTTCGCAGGTTTTTTGGACGCTTGCGTCATGCAAGTGTTGTATAGGAAAATCTATACAACAGCAAGCCAGCCTAAAACGCTGAAGTTATTACTAATTTTGTGAAAAATGCTCATTCGCCAACACATTACGAATGATGTGCTCTACCAACTGAGCTAAAGCGGCAACGAGGCGCCCATTAGCTTGATTTCGGCGCCTTTCCTACCCCCTTTCGCAATCAAATTTACGCCTCAATCCTCGCGAGCGCCGCTC
>JACCDH010663913.1_pt1 | contig 16698 bp, 11 predicted proteins | sample 7442481 | NCBI WGS metagenome assembly JACCDH01 (sample SAMN15323433, study PRJNA562643) | freshwater metagenome | isolation source: river surface water | place: USA:Blue River Watershed | collected 2017-08-15
ATTGATGATTACAATTGGTTTTAAATTCAATTGCAATGCTTTTTGTAATACGAATCTTGTTTGAGGCATAGGTCCTTCAAAGGCATCCACCAACAAACATACACCGTCGGCCATTTTCAATACACGCTCTACTTCTCCACCAAAGTCAGAGTGACCAGGGGTATCAATAACGTTGATTTTAACGTCCTTATAGGTAACTGAAGCGTTCTTACTTAAAATAGTAATACCTCTTTCACGCTCTAATTCGTTGCTATCCATGATCAAGTCACCAGTCTCTTGGTTTTCTCTGAATACCTTAGTTGCGTGCAAAATTTTATCAACCAAAGTTGTTTTACCGTGGTCAACGTGTGCAATAATAGCGATGTTTCTTATTTCCATGTGCTGTTTTGAGGCTGCAAAGGTACGCCGTTTACAGTCCTTAAAAAAACATTTGAGAAAAAAGGAGTGAATAGATTTACACCCTTATATATATTTTATATTTATCTAATATATAACCCAATAGCCAGCAAACCAACATAAAGGAGATGGCAAAGGCCAAAGAAGCCCAATAAGGCGCAAAATAAGAGAATCCATGTTGGAAAATCCACTCAAAACTGGTTTGATCCCCAATTTGTACTAGGTTAAGGACGGTGAGCAATAGCTCTGAGAATAGATAAATCACCAATGGGTTCTTTCCAAAAACTTCAAAAAAACTAGAAAATTGTAATTGTCGATGTAATTCAATGCGGTAAATAATGGTTCCAATAATCACCATGTCTAAGCCAACCGTTAACATCACGAAGCTACTTGACCATAATTTTTTATTGATGGGAAATTGATAATTCCACATAAATCCCAAAAAGATAAAGCCAGCACCCCACATTAATAAATGCGTTAAGCCCTCATAGGTTTTACCTTTTTCTTGAATAAGGTTACCTACAATAAATCCAATGAGCACATTCACAATAGATGGCAGCGTACTTAACCAACCTTCTGGGTCAAAGGCGATTCCTTCTCCATGATACATATGTGCTTCCCCCATCAACCATTTATCAAATAAAATACCTGCATTGCCTTGCATGGTCAATTCCTGCCCTGGTAAACCAAAATGCATCGTTAAATACCAATAAACTAAAAGTAATACTGCCGACAATACCATCACTACGCGCTCATGCATGTAATACGCAATGATAGAAGCAAATCCGTAACAAAGTGCGATACGTTGTAATACACCTAAAATTCTCGTATTCCCAATTGGGCCTGTAAATGGAAACCAATACATTAAATAACCTAATAAAAATATAAGTGCAGTTCGCTTTAGTATCTTAAATAAAACAGTGCTATTGGAAAGCTTTTCCCATTTAGGCAACACAAAACTCATTGCATTTCCTACTGCAAATAAAAAAGAAGGAAACACTAAATCGGTGGGGGTAAACCCATTCCACTCAGCATGTATAAAGGGAGCAAAAGTTGCGGCACTGTCACCGGGTGTATTGACAATGATCATTAAACAAATAGTCATCCCCCTAAAAACATCCAGGGATAAAAATCTTTGATTGGACATAGCTACTTTTTTAGACAATCAAGGTACGCAAAAAATTTTTTAATCACCCTCGAATTACTTAGCTTTAATGAAATTAATGAAATGCGTTTGCTTAAAATTACAGGTATTATATTTATTATTTTATCTGGTATTTACTTGCTGGGGCCACACCCTGATGCGCCCGTTTTAACCAATCTTTTACCAACTATAGATGCCAATGCGAATTTAGACAGCTTGGTTGAAGTAGGTGAAAGGCAACATCGTTTAAAGCCTAATAACGAAGCTAAAATCGTTTGGGCAGACAGTACCCACCAGACAACTGAATATGCCATTGTTTACTTACACGGTTTTAGTGCGACTCAAATGGAAGGCGCCCCCATTCATGAAAAAATTGCCAAAAAATTTAATTGTAATTTATACCTTGCAAGATTGGCAGAACATGGTATTGACACCACGGAGGACTTATTAAATTTGACAGCAGAAAAATATTGGGAATCTGCAAAATGGGCTTATGCCATTGGAAAAAAAATTGGGAAGAAAGTAATTTTAATGAGTACATCAACGGGTGGTACTTTATCCTTGCAGCTGGCAGCAACCTATCCTGAAATTGCAGGGCTTATTTTATATTCCCCCAATATTGCTATTAATAATGGTGCAGCCCCTTTGTTAAACAATCCATGGGGGTTACAAATTGCCAGGATGGTGAAGGGAGGAGATTATGCAATTATTCCGTTTAAAAACAATGAGTATCCAAAATACTGGAACACACGTTATCGTTTAGAATCCACAGTTGCTTTACAAAATCTATTAGAAGCAACCATGACCAAGGAAACCTTTAGTAAAATAAATCAGCCCTGCCTAGCTTTATACTATTATAAAGACGAAGCGCATCAAGATAATGTAGTAAAAGTAAGCGCCATTCAAGAAATGCTTGCCTCCATTGCCACGCCAGAAAAATTAAAGAAAGGAGTTGCCATCCCTAATGCAGGGAATCACGTTTTAGCCTCTCCGATAGTTTCTAAGGACATTTTTTCAGTTGAAAAGGAGACTATCCAATTTTTAGAAAGCATCATCATAAAGCAAAAATAAAATCTACCTATTTTCAACTGTTATAAAAAAAAGAACGCTTCTAAGAGCGTTCTTTTTTTTATCGATCATTATTCAACTTCTCTATCATGCTTACTTGAAACATAGGTATATACCGAAGGAATTACAAATAAGGTAAGCACTAATGAAAATAACAACCCCCCCACAATTACTGTTCCCAAAGGTTTACGACTGGTTGCTGCAGCACCTAAACTAATAGCAATAGGCAATGCACCTAAAGCAGTCGCTAAGCTGGTCATTAAAATGGGGCGGAATCTTTGTGCCGCCGCTTCTAATACTGCTTCTCTCATTGGCAATCCGGACGAGCGTTTTTTATTGGCAAACTCAACAATTAAAATTCCATTTTTGGTTACCAAACCAATAAGCATAATAATACCAATTTGAGAGAAAATATTGAGTGTTTGGTCAAATATCCATAAACATAATAAGGCACCCGCTAATGCTAGAGGAACTGTTATCATGATAATAAATGGATCGGTAAAACTTTCAAATTGTGCCGCTAATACTAAATAAATTAATATTAATGCAAGTAATAAAGCTTGAGAGGTATTAGAGGAACTTTCTTTAAAATCTCGTGAAGCTCCACTTAAAGCAGTTTGAAAGCTCTCATCCAATTGTTCTTTGGCAATGCTTTCCATTGCTGCTACCCCATCACCAATGGTTTTGCCTTCGGCCAGAGAAGCAGAAACGGTTGCAGAATTAAAACGATTATAATGGTACAAGTTTGGAGGGTTACTATTTTCTTCGGTTACAAGTACGCTTGAAATAGGAATATTCTCCCCTTTATTATTTCTAACATAAATTTTATTGATATCGGTTGGCTCATTTCTTTCAGACCTCGGGACTTGTGTAATCACCTGGTATTGTCTGTCATTCATAATAAAATAGGCCGAACGAGCCCCACTAAAGGCTGCTTGTAAAGCTTGTGCTACATCGGCAGTTGTTAAACCCAAATCTCTAACACGCATACGATCAATAGATAGGTCTAATTCAGGTTTATTGAATTTTAAATTCACATCAACGTTTTGGAAAGTTTTGTTTTTTCTTGCTGCTTCTAAAAATTTAGGAATTACGGTTTTTATTTTTTGAAAATCCAGGTTTTGAATAATAAACTGAACAGGCAATGAACCTCTGGACATCATCCCTACAGAAATAGTTTGTTCCTCAATAGCAAAAACGCGTACGTTTTTAAAACGTTTCATTTTCTTATTTAAATCCATTGCGATTTGAGACTGTGTTCTTTCACGATCCTCTTTATCCACCAATCCTAAACGTCCACTGGCAGAACTATTGCCACTATTGCCCCCATAACCCGGTACACTACCCCAAGTAAACGCTTGTTCAGGGAATGAATCCTGCATAATCCTAATGGCTTTTGTCAATTCGCCTTTCATATCCTCATAGCTAGTTCCCTCGGCACCAGTCATGGTAATTCTAATGGAGCCCTTGTCCTCCAAGGGAGCTAACTCACTTTGAATCGTTTTGCCAAAAACAAAAATCATTGCAACACAAATAATTACAATCAACCAAGCAACCCAACGCACTTTTAAAAATTTATCCAATAAATTTTTATAGCCTAATTCAATTCCTCTAAAGAAAGGTTCCGTACGCTCATAAAATTTACCATGTGCTCCGTCTTTTCTATTCAAATACACATTTAATACGGGCGTGATGGTTAAAGATACAAAGGCCGAGACCAGCACCGCACCTGCCACGACAACGCCAAACTCTTTAAATAAAGAACCTACAAATCCTTGTAAGAAAATCACTGGCATAAATACCACCGCTAACGTAATAGAGGTAGAAATGACAGCAAAGAAAATTTCCTTGCTTCCTTCACGCGCCGCATCTTTTATAGAAAGCCCTTCTTCCAATTTTCTAAAAATATTTTCTGTCACCACAATACCGTCGTCCACCACCAAGCCGGTCGCCAATACAATCGCCAATAAGGTTAATACATTTATAGAGAAACCTGCCAAATACATGATAAAGAAAGTGGCAATCAATGAAATGGGAATGTCAATTAATGGACGAATCGCAATTAACCAGTTTCTAAAGAAAAAGAAAATTACCAAAACAACAAGTACAAATGAAATTACAATCGTCTCTTTAACTTCTGACAATGCACGACGTACATTTAAAGTATTGTCAATAGGTATTGCAAATTCAATATCCGATTTGTTTTGTTTTTTAATTTCTTCTAATCTTTTATAAAATTCATCGGCGATTTTTATTTGATTGGCACCTGGCTGCGGAGAAACCGTTAACATCACCACTGGTACCCCATTAAAATAAGTACCTTGATCCTCTTGTTCAGGACCCAACTCTACTTTTGCAACATCCCCTATGCGCACTATTCCATTAGCGTCCTCTTTTAAAATTATATTTCTAAAGTCCGACTCTTTGGATAGTCTTCCTAGGGTTCTAATAACGAATTCAGATTTGTTCCCATAAATGCCTCCTGCTGGTAATTCTACATTCTCTTTATTCAAGGCAGTTTGAATGTCATTGAATGCAATTCCATATGCGTTTAATAAATTCGCATCTGGATAGATACGCATGGACTGGCGCTTTCCCCTTACCCCTACACTACTTACTTCGTCAATAGTTTGAAATCTTTGTTGTAAAACATTTTCAGTGTATTCTGTTAACTCTAACAAACCTTTTGTTTTGCTTCGAACAGTTAACATTAAAATGAAATCACTGGCATCCGCTTTTGATACTACTGGCGGACTTGTTAAATCCTGTGGCAAAGACCTTAAAGCCTGAGATACTTTATCGCGTACATCATTGGCAGCAGTTTCTAAATTAACCCCCAAATTAAATTCAACAGTAATGTTAGAATTGCCCACCGAACTAGATGAATTAATGGTTCTAATACCCGGAATACCGTTAATGCCTTTTTCTAATGGCTCTGTAATTTGACTTTGTATCACTTCGGCATTGGCACCCGTATAACTGGTTTGCACCATGATAATGGGCGGGTCAATGGCGGGATATTCCCTTAATGCAAGAAAAGAAAAACCCACTAAACCAAAAATGATAATGGCAATATTCATCACGGTTGCAAGCACCGGACGTTTTAAGGAAAGTTCAGATATATTCATCTAAATAACTTAGTTTTTAAACCTATTTGGTAATATCAATATTGGAGAGGGCTTTCCCAATTTTAAGTTTAGAGCCGTCTTTAACAAACAACATGCCCGCAACAATAACACTGTCTCCTACTTGTAATCCTTTGGTCACTTCCACTGCAGTTTGTGTGCGATACCCGGTTTCAATACTCACGAATTTTGCTTTACCTTCTCTCACAACTACAATTTGTTTTGATTTAGAGTCAGGTATAATTACGTTAGAGGGAACCATGATGGATGCCGCTGCTTTATCTTCATCCGTTAAATACACTTTGGTATAAGAGCCAGGTAATAATTTTCCATTCACCGATGCCCTTACTTTTAAATTTCTAGAGGCAGCAATAATTTGAGGCTCAATTGCGCTAATAGTGGCTTCAAACTTATTTTTATCAGCACCAATACTTTCAATTGAAACTTTATTGCCAACAGCAACTAAATTTTTATACAATTCAGGTACCGTGAAATCCACTTTCAAATCGTTGGTTTTTTGAAGGGTAACAACCGTAGTAGAAGTGCTGATATATGCACCCACACTTATTTGTCTTAATCCTAATTGTCCGGTAAAAGGCGCTCTAATGATTGTTTTTTCAATAAGTGACTGCGTATAGGCCATGTCCGCTTTCAAGCTTTTTAATTGTTGCAATGAAAGGTCATAGTCACTTTGATTAATTCCTTTAATATTTAAAAGCTGTTTATTTCTTTGTTCGTTGATTTGCGCTAATTCAAGTTGTGCTTTTATTTTTTCAAGCTGCGCTTGTAAATCTGCATCATTCAATTTCACTAATACGGTACCTGCACTCACTACTTTGCCTTCTGGAATTTGTAAAAAAACAACCCTTCCATTGGTTTCGGGTCTTAACTCCACAAAGTCATTGGAAATAACGGTTCCATTTACTTCAACCACTTTTTGAACCGCTTGCTTTTCAACAATTGTTATATCTACTGAAACGGCAGCATTAGGATCAAACTTGTCAATGGATTTTTGCTTTTCCTTACAACCTGCAAATACAAAAAGGCCGGCGAAGGCGATAAATGATAATTTTCTCAAGACGTAGCGATTTAGTGACTAAAGGTAGCCAAAAAATGCTTTTTAACCACAGAAAATAGATGAATGGCAGACCTAATTTAGGCCCCTTTACCAAGGATTAATTAGCTCTTTTAAACTCTTTGTATCTATTTTGTATCAATAATCCCAATTCTAAATCATTGAGTAGTCCCAATAATTCATAGCTGGGTCGGCCATAGGCCATGAATTTTTGCAAGGCTTCGCCTTCTAAGTGGGTAATTTTTTGAACAAACCTTTTATTGAATCTACGATCAATATATTTATCCCTTTCTTGGGTTAATAACCTGTTTTGAAGAAATTGCAGGTTTCTATTTCTGTGAAAACGAAACATGTTGATAATTTCAGTTAAGTCAAACCCAACCGATACACCTGCAGGTCCAAACATTTGTTGATTATTGCTTAATTTAATACCAGGCGGTTGATAATTAAAAAATTTAGCATAGTCATTCCTATTTTGAATGGAATCAAATTTGTAGTAATTATTTCGAACCCTCACTTCTGGCAAATCATATCCTAGTACATGAATCATTACATTGAAATTTGATTTATCTGAAATGGTATCAATGGGAAATTTTTGCGTGGTTTTGCCAAATAAGGAAAACCATAAAGAATCCTTGTTGGTTGCTTTGATTCGGTACTTGCCCAATGAATCTGTAACTGCATTAAATTGACCACTACTCACCAACACCGATTCAACAGGTCGGCGACCCGATATATCATATACCGTTCCAGTAATTGTAAATGTTTGCCCACTTAGTTGTGCAGCACTCACTAAACAAAAAAACAGGATAAATAATTTACTAAAATTCATTACGAATGCAATATTATGAAAGGATTGCAATAGTATTGTTGAATTAAGATAAATTAACAGGTTTTTTACCTTTAAAAGCTGCTTTAAAAATTACCTCCCCATTTTTGTAAAGACTGTCTATAAATAAAAGTGCAAAAGTCCTAAACAAACCACACCAAGGACAAGCCAATGAGTAGCCATTTTTCTAGTATATAACAAATAGGTGCACGCCACTAAAATACCTAGATTGGAGAAAATATTAACTACCGAAATGGTGTTCATGGACTGAATTAAATCTTTTGATAAATAAAAGCTGGCACCCAACATAATACCCACTACTGCTGCATTTATCCCTTCCAAGGACCTAAAAACCACTGCATATTTTTTTAGATTTTGCCAAAAAGGGAAGGCAAATAACACAATAAAAAAACTGGGTAAAAAAACACCTAAGGATGCAATAAGCGCGCCAATTATTTGCCAATAAACCGATTTATCATTAACTGCAATAGCCCCCATAAAACTGGTGACTGACCATACAGGGCCAGGTACCGCCCTAACAATTCCTGCACCTGTTAAAAATGCATCACTTGAAATTTTAATTACGTCTCTTTTGCTTTTGATGATTCTTTCTGAGGAGGGTCTGGTCACATACTGTTCATACATTAAAGGCACTAAAACATCCCCTCCGCCAAATACAAAAGTGCCAAAACGATAGTTGGTTTCAAATAAGTTAAATACTTTTTGATGAGGCCAATTATTTCGAGTTGCTTTTTCAGATAAAAATCCTGCAAATGCAAAAAGAACTATAAAAATAAAAAGACCTCTCCATCTTATTTTTGTTTTTTGAAACGGCGTTTGCGGAATTCTTTTTTTACTAAAATTGGTTGCAATGCCTGCAAGGATAATTACTATAGGAATAGTCCAAGGTGATTTAAATCCAATTAACACCAATAGACAGGCACCAATAAAAATGCATTTAGTTATTAAGTTATTCACTGCATTTTTATACATGTGTAAAGTGGCACTTATGATAAATGCAATGGACATAGGTTTTAAGTATTCAAGAAAACCAAAGCCATTGGATAAATTTTGCTGGGAATATAAAATGGCAAATAATGTCATTAAAGTACAGGCAGGAAAAATCCAAAATAACAAAGTAAGTATTGCAAGTGAGTAGCCACCTAGTTTATAACCAATTAACACAATAGTCTGAGTAGAAGAAGCCCCGGGAAGAATTTGGCAAAGGGCATTGTATTCCATTAACTCCGCGGCTGTTATATCCTTTCTAGTATCCACAAATCTGCTTTGTAATAAGCCTAAGTTGGACTGTGGGCCACCAAAAGAAGTTATACTGTGCAGTAGAACATCTAATAAAAAAGAGATATAAGCCTTGATTTTCATAGTGTAACAGTAGGTTAAAATTAAATTATTTTGGCCACAATTACCAACTATCCAATTTAGACCTGCTTCGCCATTTTTTTTGATAACTTTGTCTAATCAAAAAAGCCTCCTATGCGTATTCTCTTTTTCTTTTCTTCTCTACTTATCATTGCCAGTTGTAGTCAAAGCAATTATGCGAAATACGGGCCTATTTATGAAAAAGAGGAATTAAGTTTATTGCCCGATTATAGTAATTTAATTTACTGGGCTGCTCATCCAAATAAAAAAAACCCCTCCGATAGTATTCCAAATGGAGTGGGCGACTATTCAATTGCTGCAAAAAAATCGGTGGATGTGTTTTTTGTATATCCAACAAGTTATTTAGACAAAACAATGCCCGCAGGTTGGAATGCGCCCTTAAATGATCATAAAATAAATGTTTACACAGACTTTTCCTCTATTTTATACCAAGCGAGTGTATTTAATGAAGTAGGTAAAATTTATGCGCCAAGATATCGACAAGCCAATATCAATGCATACTATCCTGTTAATCACGAGGATACATTAAAAGCTTTGGCTGCATTTGACCTGGCTTATACTGATGTAAAAAACGCGTTTGAATATTTTTTAAAGAATAATAATAATGGAAGGCCAATTATCATAGCATCGCATAGCCAAGGATCGACTCATGCAATTCGATTGTTAAAAGAATATTTTGATGGAAAGCCATTGGGTAAAAAATTAGTCGCTGCTTATGTGGTTGGCATGGCGATTGATCCGGCCAATTTTCAAAACATAAAACCTTGCGAACAACCAAATGAAACAGGCTGTATATGCGCTTGGAGAACATTTGAAAAAGGTTACATCCCGCCTTTTGTTGAAAAAGAAAAATACAATTCCATTGTCACTAATCCACTTTCCTGGAGTAATGAAAAGCCCGAAGTAGGAAGAAAAAATAATGAAGGATCGCTATTGTATAACTTTAATAAAGTGATCCCGAAAGTTGCAGGCGCCATTAATCATAATGGTGTTTTATGGACACCTAAGCCTAAATTTTTTGGCAATGTGATGATAAGAACACAAAACTATCATATTGCCGACTATAATCTTTATTATGTGAGTATCCGTAAAAATGCTGCATTAAGGGTTGGTCAATTTTTCGAGCCCATGGAACATTAATTGCCAACTACACTTAAAAATTTAATACGCATAATTTTTAATTGCTCCCAGGTATAATCATTTTCACTTAACTCCTGTTGCGCAATTTGAAGCGATGAGGTTTCACAATTATTAAAATATTCAAGAATTTCTTCTTGATCATATTCATCTAACCATTCGTCTATCGCATAATCCAAATTTAATTTAGTGCCACTTGCTGCGATGGTTTCCATTTCCTCCAATAGTTCATCTAAACGAAGATCCTTGTTTTTGGCAATGGTCTCAATAGGAATTTTTTTATCTACATTTTGGATAATATAAATTTTATTGCTGGACTTATTGGCAACCGATTTCATGACAAAATCATCTGGCTTCTCAATATTATTTTCAGTAACGTACTTATCAATTAATTCTACAAAAGGTTTGCCATACTTAATGGCTTTACCCTTGCTAACGCCCTGACATCTTTCTAATTCCTCTAAAGTGGTAGGATACAAAGTAGCCATGTCTTGCAGGGAATTTTCTAAGAAAATGACAAATGGAGGGAGCTTTCTTTTTTTGGCTTCTTGTTGACGAATTTCCTTTAGCATTTCAAATAAGGGTTCGTCGGTGGTGGCCGTAGCATTCACGCCGCCTTCTGCCTCTTCGTCATCCGCATTGGCGTCATCAAAAACTTGATTCAACACTATTTTAAAACTAGTTGGCTTTTTAAGGAATTTCTCTCCTTTTGGTGTGAGTTTTAAAAGTCCATACTCTTCAATATCTTTTTGAATAATTTGCTCTAGCATGGCCTGACGCACTAAGCTATTCCAAAACAAAGCATCCTGTGCTTTGCCGATTCCAAATACAGGTAATTTTTCGTGGCGATATAAACCTATTTGAGGTGTGTATTCCCCCATTAATATTTGCACTACATAGTCGGCTACAAAGCGCTCATCCAAAGCTTGAATCACTTTTAATAAGCTTACCAATTGTTCTTTAGCTTCAATGCTTTCTTTGGGTTGTAAACAATTGTCGCAATTACCACAATTTTTATTTTCCCAATGCTCTCCAAAATAATGCAACAAACTTCTTCTTCGACAAACACTACTTTCGGCGAAGGCGACCGTTTCATCAATTAATTGCGCACCCACTTCTCTTTCACTCAAAGGCTTGTCTCTTAAAAAATGTTCTAATTTAGTAACGTCTTTATGAGAATAATATAAAATACAATTTCCTTCCAACCCATCGCGGCCAGCACGTCCCGTTTCTTGATAATAGTTTTCAATTGATTTGGGAATATTATAATGAATGACAAAACGAATATCTGGCTTGTCAATACCCATACCAAAAGCAATGGTAGCAACAATTACCTGCACATCTTCGTTTAAAAATTGATCCTGTCTATCGGCCCTTAATTTTTGATCCAAGCCCGCGTGATATGCTACTGCTTTAATGTTATTGGCTATTAAAAGGTCGGCCAATTCTTCGGTCGTTTTTCTATTTAAAGTATAGATAATTCCACTTTTCCGTTTATGGCCTGAAATATATTTTACAATACTTTTTACTGTTGATTCTTTTTTTACTTTAGGTTGCACCTCATAGTATAAATTAGCACGGTTAAAGGAGGAAATTAAAACTTCTGGTTCACGTAATGCTAAGTTTTTAACAATATCAGATTGTACTTTCGGTGTAGCAGTTGCAGTCAAAGCAATAATGGGAACCTGACTATTAATTTCTTCCATCATTTCTTTAAGCCTTCTGTATTCTGGTCTAAAATCATGTCCCCATTCTGAAATACAATGCGCTTCATCTACTGCAAAAAAGGAAATATTTAAATCACTAAAAAAATCGAGGTTCTCCTGCTTGGTTAAAGTTTCAGGAGCAACATAAAGTAATTTAGTTTTGCCGGACAATAAATCAGCTTTTACTTCTTTGATTTGTCCCTTATTTAATGAAGAATTTAAAAAATGGGCTACATCGTCTTTTTCACTATACCCCCTCACTAAATCTACTTGATTTTTCATAAGGGCGATTAATGGAGAAACCACAATCGCACAACCGGGCAATATTAAAGCAGGTAATTGATAACATAAACTCTTTCCACCACCAGTGGGCATAATCACGAAAGTGTCTCTGCCACTTAATAATGACATGATGGCCTTTTCCTGTGTTCCTTTAAACTCTTTGAAACCAAAATGCTGCTCCAAGGCCTGTAAAACCTGCTTTTTATCAAAGGTATTACCCTGCGTATTGGAAATGGGCGCTTTGGGTGCTATTTTTTTTGCTTTTGGCATTTATAAATATCTTAAAATCAATGTTTTCTGAAAAATTTGGTCTAATAAGTTAACGAAATTAACTAAAGAAATGTTCATTCTTACCTAGTATTTTTTAAAAACCTTTTTTTTAAGGTTTTCTTAGAATTAGGGTATCTAAGATAATGAAACATTAACTTTGTCACTCCTTAATACGCCTATGTCAAACAACATAATAGCGATCGCAAAACAAACACTCGCCATTGAAATAGATGCCATCAACGGATTGTCGATTTTTATCGATAAATCTTTTGAGGAAGCGGTAACTGCGATACATCAATCTAATGGTCGGTTCATTGTAAGTGGTATTGGAAAAAGCGCCATCATCGCTCAAAAAATTGTTGCAACCTGCAATTCGACGGGAACCCCTTCTTTATTTTTACATGCAGCAGAAGCAATTCATGGTGATTCGGGAATGATTACGCCCAATGATATCGTTTTGATAATAAGCAAAAGTGGAGAGAGCCCTGAAATAAAAAATTTAGTGCAATTGGTAAAACAATTTGGGAACACCCTTATTGGTATGGTGGGTAATTTAGATAGTTATTTAGCCAAGGAATCAAAATGGGTGTTCAATACCACCGTTTCAAAAGAAGCATGTGTCAATAATTTAGCCCCTACCTCCTCCACTACTGCTCAAATGGTCATGGGGGATTTAATTGCGGTATGTTTGATGGAATTAAAAAATTTCAAAGCAAATGATTTTGCCAAATTTCATCCAGGAGGAAATTTAGGAAAGCGTTTAACCTTAACGGTTGGACAAATTGCCAATAACAATAATAAGCCATCTGTATTTTTGACTACTGGTTTAAAGGAAGTGATTCATACTATTTCTAAAAACAGATTAGGCGCTACTGCAGTATTAGATAACCAAAATAAAGTGGCTGGCATTATTACAGACGGAGATATTCGAAGAATGTTAGAACAACATAATAGCATACATGATTTAACAGCTGAAGCGATCTATCATAAAGCGCCAATAAGCATTTCCCCCAATGCACTTGCAGTAGAAGCATTAGCGTTAATGCAACAAAAAGATATTAGTCAAATTATTGTTGTTGATTCATCCAATTATGTTGGAATGATTCATATGCATGATTTAATGAGGGAGGGTATTTTATAATTTTAATTAATGAAAGGGATGAATAATAAACATCATTATGTAGCTATAATGGCAGGGGGAATTGGAAGTAGATTTTGGCCTATGAGTAGGACTGCTTATCCAAAACAATTCTTAGATGTATTGAACACCGGGAAAACATTGATACAATGGACCTTTGAGCGTTATGCAAAATTCATCCCAGTTGAAAATATATTCATTGTCACTTCCGAAGAATATGTTCCCATTGTAAAAACACAATTGCCTCATTTACCCATTGAAAATATCTTGGCAGAGCCAAGTCGTAAAAATACAGCTGCCTGCATTGCCTACATTTCATTTAAATTAGCACAAAAGGATCCTGAAGCTACTTTTATTGTAGCGCCAAGTGATCATTTAATATTAGAAGAAGATAATTTTCAAAAAATTGTAGAGAATGCGTTGGATTTTGTTGCCAATATTAAAGCATTGGTAACACTTGGCATAAAGCCATCTCATCCAAATACAGGATATGGATATATCCAATATGAAGGACTAGAAGTTACTAAAGGAGTTTATAAAGTAAAAACCTTCACAGAAAAACCAAGTTTAGAAATTGCACAGTCCTTTTTAGACAGTGGTGACTTTTTATGGAATGCGGGTATTTTTGCTTGGAAAGCAACTACTATTTTAGCTGCTTTTGAAAAATTACAGCCAGAAATGTATGAGTTGTTCGATCAAGAAAAAGAAAATTTCAACACCGACAAAGAGCGACAATCTATTTTAAAAATATACCCGCTATGCACCAATATCTCCATTGATATTGCCATTATGGAAAAAGCCGAAAATGTATATGTATTGCCTTCGTCTTTTGGATGGAGCGACCTTGGTACCTGGAATAGCGCATACGATAATATTGAAAAGGATTACTTAGGCAATGCAGTTGCATCAGACAATGTAGTAGTAATTGATGCTACTAAATGTATGATTAACGCTCCTAAAGATAAATTAGTTGTTGTGCAAGGACTAGATGACTTTATTATTGTAGATACAAAGGATGTGTTATTAATATGTAATAAAGAAAAAGAGCAATCAATTAAAGAATATGTTGCAGAAGTAAAAAGGAATAAGGGAGATAAATACATTTAGTTTGGGTTTAATTCGTAACTTAGGACAGCAACGATTGCTTCATATTTAAGATTTCTCCCTATGGGTACAATTATCACTGGTACAGGAAGTTACTTGCCTGAAATCATCAAAACCAATAATGATTTTATTGGGAATACATTTTATGGGGAGAATGAATTGTTGATACCAACACCCAATCAAGAGATTGTAGATAAATTCAAAGACATTACAGGCATTTATGAAAGAAGGTATGCAGGCGCAAACATGAATACCTCAGATATGGCCACAGCTGCTTCCAAATTAGCCATACAGGATGCTGGCATTGATCCCGAAACCATTGATCAAATTATTGTTGCCCATAATTTTGGAAATGTATTACCAGGTACAATTCAAACAGACACTATTCCAGCCATCGCTTCTCGTGTAAAGAATCAATTAGGCATTCGCAATCCAAATTGTGTGGCTTATGATATTTTATTTGGTTGTCCAGGTTGGATTCAAGGTGTTATACAAGCCGATGCTTTTATTAAATCCGGCATGGCCAAGCGTTGTTTGGTGATTGGTGCCGAAACATTAAGTCGTGTAGTGGACCCGCATGATAGGGACAGTATGATTTTTAGCGATGGTGCTGGCGCTTGTATCGTTGAAGGAGATGCCAACACCGATAGTGGTATTTTAGCAGCAAGTGTTCAAAGCCATTGTAACGAAGAAGCATACTATTTATATTTAGGCAAGTCCTACCATCCGGAAGGGGAAGAAGAAACAAGGTATATAAAAATGAAAGGGCGAAAAGTGTATGAATACGCCATTAAAAATGTCCCAATTGCCATGAAAGAGTGTATTGAGAAAGCGGGCGTTGATATAAAAGACGTTAAAAAGTTTTTCTTACACCAAGCCAATGAGAAAATGGACGAAGGTTTTATAAAAGCATTGTATAAGCTATATGGGACCAGGGAAGTGCCAGCGGACATCATGCCAATGAGTATTCATGAATTAGGTAATAGTTCAGTAGCCACTATTCCTACCCTATATGATATGGTGAAACGCGGAAAATATCCAGAACATGAATTACACAAAGGAGATATTGTCATTTTTGCCTCTGTTGGGGCAGGAATGAATATCAATGCGATTTGTTATAGGGTGTAATTAGTATCCGCGAACATTGTTTCCTTCTACATAATTCACAAAGGCTTTATTACAAACCTTATTGCCACCTGGTGTAGGATAATTACCTGTAAAATACCAGTCTCCTGTATTGGTTGGACAACATTCATGTAAATCCTCAATGGTTTGATAAATCACTTCCACAGGAATAGTAACATTACTTGGTGTAATTAACTGCGCAATCTTATCAGAGATTTCTTCAGGCGTAAATGGCTTATATAATTGACGAACCACATTCTCCGTATGCAATGCACCATTCGCTTCCAAGGCTTTTATTTTTTGATACGTTTCATCAACCACATTGTTCATGCCTCTTTCTTCTAATAAAGCAATGGCTGCTTTAAAGGCAATAAAATCGCCCATCTTACTCATATCAATTCCATAACAATCTGGATACCTGATTTGAGGAGCAGAGGAAACAACAATAATTTTCTTAGGAGACAAACGGGATAACATTCGAATAATACTTTCTCTCAATGTAGTGCCACGAACAATACTGTCATCAATCACTACCAAAGTGTCCTCCTCCTTTTTAACTGTACCATAAGTGATATCGTAAACGTGTTGTACCATTTCATTACGATTCGCATCCTCCGTAATAAAGGTTCTTAATTTTACATCTTTGATGGCAATTTTTTCCTGACGAATTTTTCGATTCACCATTTCTTCCAAACGCGCTGCATCCACGTCTTTGCCCCAACTTAAAATTCGTTCTACCTTTATTTTATTTAAGTATTGTTCCATGCCTTTAATAAGTCCATAAAAGGCAACTTCGGCTGTATTAGGTATATAAGAGAAAATTGTATTTTTTAAATCTTTTTCAATACGGTCTAACACTATTTTACTTAAGTGATTCCCTAAGGCAATACGCTCTCTA
>JACCDH010358900.1_pt1 | contig 16693 bp, 12 predicted proteins | sample 7442481 | NCBI WGS metagenome assembly JACCDH01 (sample SAMN15323433, study PRJNA562643) | freshwater metagenome | isolation source: river surface water | place: USA:Blue River Watershed | collected 2017-08-15
GCGATCGGCCCAGCTCTGCTGACCGACGATGCCTCATCGGACACGACGGCCACCTCGTCGTCACGCCTGACCAGCGCGATCTCGATCGCTGCAGCGATCAACCGCAAGACTGAGCTGACAGGTGTGAGCGCCGAGGCAGCGCCGAACGTGCTGCGCGGCATGAGCTTCACTTCAAACACCGCGACGCAACAGGTCTTCCTGAACGGCGTGACGATCTCCGCTTCTGCGGGCGAGACCCGTAACGGCATGATCGACGCCTACAACGCGGTCTCTGACCGTACCGGTGTGACTGCCAGCGCCTGGGGCGATGGTATTGAACTGCGCGCAATCGATGGCCGTAACATCTCCATCGGTACGGATGGCACCGCGGCCAATCTCGGTCTGGGCAGCCTGACGGTGGGTGCCACTGCCGACACCGCCGGCGCTGTCACCTACTACTCGCAGGTCACCTTGCAGTCGGATAACAAGTTCGAAGTACAAGCGGGCAGCCACGGCATCCCCAACCTCGAACTGCTGGGCTTCCGCGCTGGCACCTACGGCGGCGCCGACAATGGTCTGAAGATCAACCAGGTCGATATCTCGACGGTGTCCGGTGCGCAGCAGGGTATCGTCGCCATCGATGCAGCGATCGAGACGATCAGCAAGGCGCAGGCTAATTCAGGTGCGTTGAACAACCGGATGGATTACATCCTGAATAACTTGGCCGAAGGCAGCCAGAACATGTCCGCATCACGCAGCCGTATCCTGGATACCGACTACGCGACCGAGACCCAGGCGCTGGCGAAGCAGCAGATCATCTCGCAAGCAGCGACTGCGATGTTGGCGCAAGCCAACCAGCAGCCGCAGACGGTGCTCTCGCTGCTGAAGTAATAGCTCTTCACCGGTAGTTGTCTGAACAAGGGGAGGCGGAAACGCCTCCCCTTGCTTTTGGTGCTCTGCTTTTCATGGTGGTGATTCCACGGTCTTGCTCGGCTCGCATGAGGTTGGGTGCCAGATCGGGGATGGATCCCGGCCTGCGCCGGGATGACGAGCAAGCAACGAACCAGACAAAATTACGTACTGAGTGAGTGTCCCTTTGCGGGGATAAGGTCCTTACTAAGTGAGTGTCCCTTTGCGGGGCCTCCCTTTGCGGGGATAAGTGTCCCTTTGCGGGGATACTTTTGCTGCTGTCCCTGTGGCACTCTGATTTTAGGGCGGTGATTCCAAGGTCTCGCCTGGCTCGCATGATGGTGGGTGCGGGGTCGGGATCGGGGACGGATCTCGGCCTGCGCCGGGAGGACGCTGTGTGATCTCGCTGGGGTCCATCGTGGCTCACGTGGGACCATCGACACGCAACAAGCCGTCGTGCGGCTCAGAGGAACGCGCGTTCAGCCGTCGACAGCCCCAAAAAAAAGCGGCCACGAGGGCCGCGAAGGTCGCTTGCACTGCTGGTAAAACTATTTGATGTAATCAAAGAGATTCAGTTGGGATATCTTGGCGAAACTGCTTTGCGCCGCTTCCAGCGCCAGCATGTCTTTGTTCATCTTCGTGATGGCTTCGGTATAGTCGGTATCCTCGGCCTGCGACAGCATGGATTTCATGCGCAGCATATTCTCTTCAGCCAGTGATGCCTGGTTCTCTGCCTTGTTGGCAGCCGCGCCAATGCTCGCCAGACTGTCGGACATTCCCTGCTGGAGCTGTTCCACCTCACCTACCGCGCGCTGTATGTCGACTGGCCTGTTGTTCTGCAGCGCGGCTGACAGATCATCGATCACCTGGAAAAAACCGACAGGTTCCTTCTTGCCAGCGGCGTCCGTCCGTACCAGTTTGTCGAAAGGATTGGTTCCAGCGCGGTTGACGTCGACCATGCTCTGGTCGCCTACGCCCACTGCATTGATCGTCTGATCGCCCTGATACACCAGCTTGCCTTCCTGATTGGTCGCGAAGGCCAGCTTGCCTACCCGGCTGCCCGAGAAGATGTAGTTGCCATTGAGATCTTGCGTATTGGCCAGTGAGAGCAATTGGTCACGCAGCTGGCGCACTTCGATATCGATCGACTTCCGATCGGCGGCATTGTAGGTATCGTTGGCCGCCTGAACCGTCAGTTCCTTCAGCCGGTCAATTAGCGTGCTGGCATTGGTTGCTGCCGTCTCCTGCTGAGACAGCTTGTCCTTCACCGCATTGATCGTCTCGACATACGTATCCTGGCGCTCGATCGCCGACTTCAGTCGGGTGATCGTCGCCGATTTGTCCGGCGCATCACTGGGCTTGATGACCTGCTTGGAGGTCGATAGCTGCGTCTGCGTCTTGGCCAGCCTGTCCTGCGTCACTCCCATCTGGGAGATCGCCCGGTCAAAGTACAAATTGGTGGACATTTCCATGTATGAGCCTCTTTAAGCGATAACTACGTGCGATCAGACCTGCAAAATCGCATCGAACAAGGTATTGGCTACCTGCATGGCCTTGGCAGAGGCCTGGTAGGCCTGCTGAAAACGGATCAGATCGGCTGCCTCTTCATCCAGCGATACGCCAGATACCTTGTCCCTGGCCTCGATCGCCTGATCGTTCACCACCTGCAGCGCTTTTTGCGCAATCGTGGCCTGATTGGAGAAGTTACCTACCTTGCCGACGGTTTCTTCATACGATTCGGCAATCGTCCGCCCGCCTGCACCACCAATCACTCGCTTGCTCTGCAGAGCGACCAGGTCCAGCATGCTCTGGTTGTTACCCGTACCATCGTGATTCCCGTCGAGCCGGAAGGTGTCCCCCGCGACGGGTGCCTTGTTCAGCGTGAATTTCAGTCCCTGATACTCGATACCGCGAAGCGGATCGTAATCGCGCTCGGCCAGTACCGTGACCAATCCATTGGCCGGGTTCTTCCAGGTGATCTGATAATGCGATCCCGATGTGAAAGTCACATCAAATTTCTGGGCGCGCAGCGCTGTGATCCTATCCATTGCCAGCGTGGCCGGATCTTTCATGGTGGCGTCGTAGCTGCCGGCGACCGTGCCACTGCCCTCGCCCGTCACCATGACAATCAAGTCCTCAGGCACCGGTCCATCGAAATAGACGCCCGTGCGCAGACCCAGTTTTGCCAGCTCTGCGGGATTACCCTGAGCCGCAAAACTGACGCGAATTTCTTCCTTGCTCTCCAGCTTGAGTGTCCCTTTGTAGGGACCATTGCCGACACCGAGCACGTTTCCACCTAGCGCGGAGCCGACGACAATATCGGCGCCGCTCTTGTTGGCCAGCGTGACCGAACCATCCGGTGTCATCTCGGCTCTTACCTTGGAATAGGTGCCATCCACCACGCCCAGCGCATTCTTGACGCCAACCCGTGGATAGGCACCCTCGGGGGTACCCAGCGCGTTGTAGCTGCCTGCGGGTCCGAGAATGATGTAGGGGCCCGAGCTTTGGGCGAACATCAGCCCTTCATTGTTCTGTGCGACGCTCACCCCGGTGATACTTGCCTTGGCGTTGATCGCCTCAATCAGCTCGGCCTGTGAGGCAAAGCTGCCATCTGGCTGGGTACCGGTGATCGTGGCTCCGTTAATGACCAGCGGCTTGGTCAGATCGACCTGATCGGGGCGCACCTTGAGGCCGCCGCCATCGGGCACATTCGGACCGATGACGATATCGTCACCAATACGATGTTTCAAGACGACAGCCAGCACGTGATACTCCAGATCACCGCGATGCATTTGTTCTGCGCTGACCCCTGTCTCACCGCTGCGGGCATTGATCGCATCGATCATGTCCGTGGCCGAGGTAAAACTTCCATCCGGTCTGCTGCCAGTGATTCGCACGCCATTGATTTCCAGCGGACGGCTCAGATCCAGATGGTCAGTCGTCGTCGTGACATTTCCCGTATCAGCGACATTGATCGCATCCACGAGATCGGCCACGTTGGCGAAGGAGCCTGCCGGTCCGGAACCCGTAATCTCGACGCCATTGAGCTTGAGCGATTTGGTCGCCAGATTATCGCGATACTGCGCCCGAGTGATCTTGATCTCGGTGCTGGCGCTGGCGGTGACAGGAGGCTCCAGCGTCTGGCCGACATCATTCAGCCACGAGGCCATGTCCGACGCCTGCAAAGTACGCTTGAGATCGAGCGCTCCCAGCGTTTTGCCATTGAGCGTGATGGCCTCACCCAGTATCCGGTCTACATTGGAAGGCACACGGACACTTTCAATGATGGCCGTGGTATCCACACGCGGCAGGATTGCGGTGTAGTAGTCGCCTGCCGGTCTGCCGAGCACATCCAGGTCGCCGAGCTTGCCGTCCGGGCCGTAACCGATGGTCACGCTGCCGTCTTCAGGAAATTTCAACACCCCTCTGAAGGTCTGCTCATTGACCAGTGTGCCATTGCTGTCCATTTGCGCGACGCGAATGTCGCGACCTCCGTACCCAATCGCATTCGCAAGGACCAGCTTGCCATCAACGACATCCGCCTCGACATTCGTCAGATTACCGATGGACTGGTTGATATAACTTGCGAGCTGCGTAAGTGTAGTGCGCGAGGTATCCGGAGGGACGGCAACCCCATTGATGTAAAAGCCATCAGAGGGATTCGAAATCTCTAACGTTGTCGTGGTCTGCGCATTCACCGCAACCGTAGGCACCATGCCGAAGGTGGCGCGGTTCATCCAGTTGGCAATATCGCTGGCTTGTATCGTGCGCGAAGGAGCCGTTGGCAACAGCTGGGGTAGCACTTTGCCATTGATCGCCAATGTATTGGCGGCAATTGACTCTAGGGGTTTGTCTGGGGTGCTGACGATCGGTTCGCCATAGTGATCACCAATGATCCAGTGACGCGCCGACGGCAGCACATCATGCTCGGTGTTGAATTGGGTCTCGCGGTCGTAGTGTTCGACCGGTTCGGCCTTGAGGCCATAGAACACGTTACTTTGCTTGTATCCCGTATTACCCGACTGATTCAGGTACTGCGTGGAATACGTCGATCCTGCAAAAAAACCGTTTTTTTCGGTGATGAGCAGTCGTGCTTCATTATCGTCCAACAGCGGAGCACCAATCAGCTGCCGGCCATCACGGGTGAACACCTGCAACTGCTGGTTGCTGGTCGCGTTGTCGAGGTACAGTGTCCAGTTATCACTACCCAGCGGGATCTGGCCAAGTAATTTGTCATTGGGCGCATTGATACCGGCTGATGGGTCGGGGTTATTCTTCAGGATAGCCGACAGCGCGGGGGCCCGTCTCGGGTCGGCATAATTTGCGGCGTAGCTCAGCGTTGCATCCGCGTTCGAGAGATTCATGTCATTCTCGATCACACGGAACAGCGCGCCGGCCGCGACACGTGAGGTATCGTCAATCGACACCTTGATGCCTGCCGATGCACGATCAATCTGTATCGCCTCACCCGAGAGCTGATCAATACGAGTCACGGGATCGACGGTGAACAATTTCTCGCCCACCTGCCCCTCGCGATCAATACCATTGGTGTGTATGGCGTTGACCTCGTTGACGAAAGTAGTCGTCAGAAAATCGAGCTGATCCATCGTCGGCTGCAGCATCTGCTCCCGGAAAGCCAAGAGACCGCCCAGTTCACCACTGGAGATACCTGCGATGGTCTCTGCGGTCTGCTTGTCGTAGGGATCGGCGATGATCGATACGCGCCCCATGTCGGTCTCGTCGAAGCGTGCCACAAGCTCAATGGCTTCCTGACCGCGCACCACGACCCCTACCTTGGCCGAGTTGGTCAGGCTGATATCGACCGCACCGTTGGCGGCGGTCGTGACATTGATCTTGACCAGCTGCGAGAGTTCTTTGAGCAGACGATCGCGCTGGTCGAGCAATTCGGGGGACTGCCGCTCTACCGATACCTCGCGCACCATCTGTTTATTCAGCACGGCGATTTGTTTGGTCAGCGTGTTGATCTTGTCCAGGGTGTTATTGGTCGCCTCCCGTGTTTCGGTATCGACCGTGCCTACTTGTGATGAGAGCTCGCGAAAACGTCCCGCGACGCCATCGGCATCCCTGAGAAATTGAGCTCGCAGAATATTCGAGGAGGGATCCGTGGAGAGCAGTCGTGCTGACTCGAAAAACTGATTCAGCGCCGGCGGCAAGCCGATACTGTCGCTACCCATGATATCGACAATACGGTTGGCAAAATCGACCATGGGCTGCTGCGTGTTCAGCTCGCTGGTGCTGTTGCGCAGATTTTTTTCAAGGAATTCATCATATGCGCGACGTATGCCATCCACATAGACGCCCGTGCCGACGTACATGCGCGCGAGCTTGCGGGGTACCGCCTCGGCCAGTGCTGTCTCTTGGCGGACGTAACCATCCGTACCCACGTTGGCGATATTGTTGCTGACCGTACCCAGCGCACGCTGGTAGGCCATGACCGCACCACTGCTGATGCCAAGCAGGTCACTCATTATTCAGCTCCCGTGCCACCCGTCGCAGTGACGGCACGCGGTTTGATGGTGAATTTTTCGGGACGAATCACAGGCATTGCCTTGGGTCCCTCGATCGCCATGGATTGGGCCTCGGGCTTGAGCTGCATGGGCTCAGCCTTGGCCTTGAACTCTGCACCACCGGCGTTGTTGCGCTCCACGGTCTTGACAATCATGTCAGCCACGCCCAGCGTGTTCCGCTTGGCCAGCTGCATCGACAGCTCTCGGTCGTACATTTCTTCGAACGTGTCCTGCTGTGACGAGCGCATCGGATCATTCTTCTGCACCGCCTCGCGCATGGACTTGAGCATCATCTGGATGAACATCGCCTCGAACTGCGTCGCCGTCTCGCGCGTGGCCTTTTCCTCATGACGCTGCGCCTTGCCGCGCAGGGCGCCCATGCCGGCAAAGTCCAGCGAGCTTTTAGGCAGATCGAAGTCGCTCATCTCGGTATCCTCAGTGCTTGACGATCAGATCACGACCAGCTCGGCGCGCAGGCTGCCGGAGCTTTTCAGTGCTTCGAGAATCGCGATCAGTGCCGACGGCGACGCACCCACCTGGTTGATCGCATCGACAATCTGGCGCAGATCCACACCGGCCTGGAACAGGAACATCGGTTTGTTGGGCTCATTGACAGCGATATTCGCGTTCTGCACACCGGCTGTCTGACCCTGTGCAAAAGCGTTGGGCTGGCTGACTTCATTGGTGGCGGCAATCGCCACCGAGATCGTGCCATGCGAGACGGCGGCTGCCGTGACCTTCACATTGCGGCTGATGACCACGGTACCGGTCCGCGAATTAACCACCACTTTGGCGGGCGCTTCTCCCGGCACGACATCGAGATTTTCGATCATGCTCATGAAGGCCACGCGTTTGGACATGTCAGTGGGCGCGCGCACGGACAACGAGACGCCATCCAATGCTTTGGCGGTGTCAGCACCGAAGGTCTTGTTAACAGCATCAACAATCGCGGTGGTGGTCGTGAAATCCTGATCACGCACATTCATCACCACGGTATCGGATTTGTCGAACGGTGTATCGACCATGCGCTCAACGGTCGCGCCATTCGGAATGCGTGCCGAGGTGGGTACGCCAATGGCTACTTTGGATCCTGCGGCATTGGCATCAATACCGGTGGTCGTCACCAAGCCCTGAGCCAACGCATAGACTTCGCCATCCACGCCACGCAAGCTGGTGAGAATCAGCGTGCCGCCGCGCAGGCTGCTGGCCTTGCCCAGCGTGCCGACATTCACATCAATCCGCTGGCCGGGTTTGGCCATGCCGGGCAACTCAGCAGTCACCATCACCGCAGCGACGTTTTGCACATCCATACGACCAGCGGCGGCTGCAGCCCGCTCAAAATCGGACAGCGGGCCATCAAGGCCGACACCCATTTTGACCAGCATGGAACGCACGGTTTGCACGGTGAACGCGACCTGCGCGCCATCTCCCGTGCCCGGCAGACCGACCACGATGCCGTAGCCGACCAGCTGATTGGTTCGGACCGCCGCCACGCTGGCGAGGTCTTTCACTCGGTCGGCCTGTGCCGGTCCGCACACGCACAGCGCCAGCATCGTGATGCCAGCGAGTTGTTTAAAGAATTGTTGGGTCATGTCTGTTCTCTCCGGCATCAGAAGGGCCACCACTTCCACAGCGCGCTGGTGCCCCAGCCCGCACGGGTCGCATTGGCAAGATCACCGGCCGCCCGGTAAGCAATCTGTGCATTGGCCAATCGACGCGACTGCACCGTGCTGATGGCGCTCACATCCTCCGGGCGTATCACACCGGACACCTGGATGATCTCGCCGCCCTCGGACAGGGATAGCTGCTTCTCGCCGCGAATAACCAAATTGCCGTTGGCCTGTACCTCGATCACCGTGGCCGCGACCGATCCGGTCAGCGAGGCTTGCTGGCCGGCGGTGCCGGTACCTCTATTGGTAATGGTGCCGCCATCAGTCTTCAAGCCGCCGAGTGCGCTGTTCAGGCCCGAGAGGCGATTGGTCAGACCCTGGGGCACGACATCGTTCGTGGATTCACGGCTGGTCTCGTTGCTGAGGGTGCGATTGGCCTGGGCGCGCTCATCAAGCAGCACGGTGATGATGTCGCCGACACGGTAATCGCGGCGCTTGGCCTGCCACATGTCGGTGCTGTCGGCGGCGAAGATCGCGCCGGTGGTCAGTTTCACATTTTCCCGCGGCAATGGCTGCACTGGCGCAAATTGCGGTGAGTGCGCCATCGGCATCGGACCAGCGCAGGCGGCGAGTAACGCAGCCGCCGGTGCAAGCACTACGATTGATTTCATCTTATTCATCAGTGCTCCGATCAGATTTTGTTATTCAGGAACTGCAACATGCCATCGGCCGCCGCAATCGCCTTCGAGTTGATTTCATAGGCACGCTGAGTCTCGATCATGTTGACCATCTCTTCGACGACGTTCACGTTCGATGCCTCGAGCATGCCTTGTCGCAGGGTGCCGGCTGCCTGCGTACCAGGGTTCAGCAACTGCGGCGGACCGCTGGCCAGCGTCTCTTTGAACAGATTGCCGCCCAACGGCGTCAGACCAGGAGGATTGATGAAGCGCGCGATCTGTATCTGACCTAGCTGCTGCGCACCGCCGCCAGCGTAGAGCTCGACGCTGACGATGCCATCTTCACCAATGGTGATTGACGATGCGTTGGCGGGAATGACAATCGCGGGCTGCAATGGCTGGCCCGTCGAGGTCACGATCTGTCCGGTATTGGAGAGCTTGAACGAGCCATCACGCGTGTAAGCGATCGTGCCATCCTGCTGAACGATCTGGAAAAAACCCTCGCCATTGACCGCGATATCCAGCGCATTCTGGGTATTGATCATGTTGCCCTGCGAGTGCAGCTTCTCGGTCGAGATCACGCGAGTACCCGTACCCAGCATCAGACCGGTCGGCGACTGCGTGGTCAGCGCGGTCTGGCCGCCTGCCTGACGCACATTCTGGTAGAGCAGATCTTCGAAATTCGCGCGATCGCGCTTGAAACCTGTCGTATTAACGTTGGCCAGGTTGTTCGAAATGACGTTAAGCCGCGTGTTCTGCGCATCCAGGCCAGTCTTGGCTACCCACAATGAAGCGTCCATGTTTACCTCTCTTTTTTCGGTACCCTCATCGAGGATGAGTACTCAAGTTGAGTTTGCTGCTGCCGATATCTGATCACGGGGGATGTCGGCTTTTTTCTGTTCAGTTAAAAAAATTTAGGTTTTCAATTCCCAAGCATTTATCGTGCCTTCAGCATGCTGCTCCCTGCTTCGTCAAGTTGCTTGGCTTCGCTGATCGTCTTGATCTGTGTCTCGAACGAGCGCGAGAAGTCAATCAGCTTCACCATCGCGGTCACTGGATTCACGTTACTGGCCTCGAGCGCACCCGGCACAATTTGCGGTGTGTTGGGGCCCGGTGCAAAATCGCCATTCGGGCTACGGAACTGAATGTGCGGGGTGTACAGCGTGTCTTCGCGGCGCTGAAGGGTAATTTGACTGGCATCGCGCAGCATCATTCGCCCGATCAGGACCGGCGGCGCATCTACGGGTTGCAAGGGATCGCGCGCAAAGATATCGCCCTCCCGGGTCATCTGGATGTCAAAGCCCACCGGGATGGTGATGGGATTGCCCTCTTGCGATAGCACGACATTACCGGATCCCGTCTCCAGCACGCCTTGTGAATTGACCTTCAGATCGCCTCGGCGAGTAAATGCAAGTTCGCCATTTCTCGCGCGCACACCCAGCACGTTCTTGTCAGTCAGTGCCACATCCAGCTTCTGCCCGGTCACCATCAGGTGCCCCTGATCGAGATTCACGGCATTGAATTTTTCAATGTACGGCTGGATACGTGAGTCCCAGCCGTCACCGGCCGCCTTCACGGCCACCATGGCGTTTTCATAGCTCTTCTTGAAGCCGACCGTGGACACATTGGCCAGCTCGTTATTGAGCTGCTCGCGCAGCAAGCGTCGCTCATTGATTGACGCCATCGAGGTAAAGGCTAAGCGGTCCATGTGGTCTTCTCGTCAGAAATCAGTCGCTATTAATTCCGGATATTGATAATGGCCTGCGTCAGCGTATTGTTGGTTTCAATCGCTTTTGCATTCGCCTGGAACGCGCGCTGCGCGGTGATCAATTCCACCAGCTCATTGGTCAAGTCCACGTTGGCTCGCTCACGCGCACCGGCACGCACTGTTCCGTAACCGGCCGAACCCGCTTCACCGTAGCGCGCATCGCCCGACTTGGAGGTCGCGTAGTAACTGGCATCACCCAACTGTCGCAGCCCGGTAGGGGCAGCGAAGTTGGCCAGCACGATCTTGGCCAACGACTTGGTCGTGCCGTTGGAGTAAGTTGCATTCACGAGACCATCATCCTGGATATCGACGCCGATCAGATCTCCCTCGGGGCGACCATTCTGATCCTGCTTGCGGATGGAAAACGGTGAGGAATACTGTGTCGATGCCGTGAAATCGATGGAGAACTGCAGCGTGGACCCTGAGTCACCCAGGGTGGCGCGATCAAAAGAGATCTGTTCGAAGGGCGACACCAGATCACCCTTGTTGTTAAAGGTGAGTTCACCGTTGTCGTAGTACACCGGCGTCCACAGATCACGGGTTTCATCTTCGGAGAACTGTCCCGGATCCGTCGTCTCTTTGCCATCGCGGCTGACGTAGAGCGGGAAGCCATCCTCATTTCTGGCCTGCGTGGGCTCTTGCCAGGTGCTGGTGGTGCCACGCGCACTGGGCAGATTATCCAAGCCCCAGATACTGTTACCAGACACCTTCAGGAAGGAGTTGTCACCCGTGGTTCCGGTGCTGATCACAAAATACTTGTTCTTGTCACCTTGAATATCGACCTTGACACCATTCACCGTACGACCGTAGCGATCCGCCAGCGAATTAATGCGATTTTCCAGCGTCGAACGGAATTCTTCGATGGTGTAATCAGACTTCATCGGCATTTCGATCAGACCGGTCACGTTATCGACCGTGACCACAAACTGATTGTTGGTGGCGTCGACTCGGAACTTGTTGTCGAGGTTAAGTCCGATGGTGCCGCCTTGGACCACGGCGGGCTCTGACACGATGCCCCGGAAAGGTACAGCCGAGGTCTTGACTTCTTTGGTCGCCAGCCCCAGCAGGTAATACGCATTTGCCGAGGCATGCATGATCTTGACGGATGATTCATCCCCCGTGGTGCCGGAAGAGATAGTGAAGCGTCGGGTCACATCATCATAGGAAACTACGGTGCCATAGCGCTGATCTTTGAGCGGCACCAGCAAAGCGCCATTCGGCAGCACATGCTCGCCATAGCCACCGGTAGAGGGATCCACAATGGCCTCGTTCGCAGTCAGCCCCATCAGACCTTTGACGGCGAGGTTGGGAGCGGTCAGGCGGATCTCGAGATTGTTGTCGTTCTTGAAGGTGAAGGTCTGAAGCACGGGATCGTAGCCGACCTTCAGCGTAGAAAACTTTTTGTAGGCATCCGTGGTCTTGTCGGTGCCAGCGGCGTCATCAATGATGGCCTGCATCGCCTTGACCATGTCCTCGCGCGTCACCTTGGACAGATCGGCGAAAATGAATTCGCCATCTGCATTGAGGCCCACGGCATCGTTGGTCAGATCCAGAGCGCCGGTAGTGGCGATATCTGGATCCGGTCCGAGGGTGACGCCATCCTCGAGCAGCGACGGCGCCACTTGCTGACGGAACTTGAATGAGAGCGTCAGGCCCGCATCCGTATCATCGGCGGGATTGAGCGCCTTCAGACTCATCAGGATGTTGTCATTGACGTTGATGTCACCTTGGGTGAAATCGAAGTACTGCTCATCACCGTAGGTTTTGTTAATGACGTTGGTGATCTCGCGCGCGATTTCGGCGCCGGTATAAGACTGTTTGACCTCTGTGGAGTTCAGATAACTCAGGTCGATCCGCATCGGATTTTCTGATCCATCCACATTCAAGGTAAAAGCCAGGTCGTTAGCGCTGTAGATCTTTCCTGCGCTGGCGGTCACGACGGCACCCGTGCCGCCGGTCGCGGTCTGGACAATGCTGATCGAGGTGGGAATCGGTGCGGCCAGCGGCAGGATGCCGTCCGCCTTCGAATAAGTCACCGATACGGTACCATCGCCATTGTCAGTGACGCTGCGTCCCGGGTAGGTGTCATTCAGAAAAGTGGGGTCGTTGGCAATCAGCGAACGAATCTTTTCAGCGATAGTGAACTTGGTATCGGTGTTATCCACGGTCACCGTGATCGGCGTGGTGACCTGTGTGGTGCCATCAGCCCCAAGAATACCGCTCAAGGTAATCAGCAGCTGTCCGGTGGTGGTCGGGTTCTCTTCGATGGTGATTAACTGGGTATCGCCGCCCATCATCGAAGGTGCCTGATTCTGCAACTGGTCCGCCACGGTCAGGCCATTTTTCCAGGCATTGTTGACACCCGTGGTGAGCTGATCACCGGCTACGGCAGCTGGCGTGGATGACACGGGATTTTTCAAATCATCGAGGTGGACAAGTTTGGTCACGCCACGCGCGATCAGCTCGGGGGGAATATCGCTTTCTTTGTGGACCTGACCATACTTGTTGACGTAGAGCGCATCGGTCCCCTGCTTGGACTGAATCAGCTGCTCTTTCATGCGAGTCTCACCGACGTAGGTGTAAGTCTGCCACTTGGCAGTCGGATCGGCGAGGCTGGCGGTCTGGGTCTTTACGTAGTACACCGTCGCCAGATAATCATTTCCACCCGCGTCATAGACCGTGATTGCGCTGGTCTTGTTGTAGGTGGTGGGATCGGTCTTGTCGAAGGGCTTGGTAATAACCTCGGCATCCGATGGGAAATTCAAACCCAGGGTGATATCCGTCGTTTCATTGGCATCGCCACTGGTCTTGGGTGGTATCAGCAGCTTGGACATGTTGTCCAGATCGGCTTTACCGGAGGAGTCAACCGCCGCTGCAATCAGAGACTGGCCGGCCGAGTTCACCACGTTGAATGATTCATCCAGCAGGAAGGTACCGTTACGGGTGTAGATGTCTTGCAGCCCGTCGGCGGATTTCAAGGGGAAGAAACCGTCACCGGTAATCGCAATGTCGAGCGAGTTTGCCGAGAATTGAATATTGCCCTGACTGAATTCCTGGCTGACCTGCTTGAGCGCGACACCCTGACCGATGGTGGCCGAGGCTTTCTGCAACGGCGAGGTCGCAAAGATATCGCCGAAATCGGCTCGCGAGCGCTTGAAACCGGTGGTGCCGACGTTGGCGATGTTGTTACTGGTGACTCCCAGCGACGCTGTCGCGGCTTGCAAACCTGTCAGGGCGGTATAAAAAGACATGGATGTTTCTCCTGAATCCTGGTGAACTGTCTGTAATTAGCGGATCGTTAAAAACCTACGCGTTTAATCTGTGTCATGCTGACCTTCGAGCCGTCTTCCAGCTCGACTTGCAGATCGCCAGTCGCAGCGTCGGTGGTGACCGACTTGACCATGGCCATGGTCGACACAGGCGCCTTGCTGGATTTGCCGAAGCGTGTCGCGCTGGCCTCCATGCGGTACACACCATCGCCGAGCTGGTTGCCCTGATCATCCTTGCCATCCCAGCTGAACAAGAAATCGCCCTTCTTCTGCGCACCCACCTCGCCCGTGCGTACCAATTGGCCCGAGGATGAAAAGACCTTCAATGTGATCGAGTCGACATCATTCGCCAGCGTCACTGCACCCTCGACGGGCTGAGCACCGGACAGCAAGGCTTTGCCATCACTGATCGCGATCTTCTTGCCTAGCAGGCCGGACATCGAGCTCATGCGCTCATTCGACATGGAGGCGACGAGGTTCTGCAGGTTGTCCGACATCTTGGTCGTCGCTTCCAGCTGCGAGAACTGTGCAAGCTGTGCGACGAAGGCTTCGTTCTCCATCGGATCAAGGGGGTTCTGGTTCTGCAGCTGCGTGGTGAACAAGGTCAGAAACGCCGTCTGCCCCATCGCACCACCATCACCATTGAGGACTTTCTGCTCCTCTTCCTTCTTGGCTTGGTTGGTGGTCTTGATGCTCGAGGGCAGCGTGTAGGTCGAGGTCGTCGCTGCTGCACCGGTCAGATTGGATGCCATCTCAGTGATCCTTATGCCTTGATGATGTCGAGCGAGCGCATCATCAGCTCGCGCGCGGTATTCACGACTTCAACGTTGTTCTGGTACGAGCGGGAAGCGGCCATCATGTCGACCATCTCCGTGACTTCATTCACATTCGATTGAAAGACGAAGCCTTCGGCATCAGCCAGCGGATTGTTCGGGTCATAGACGCGTGGCACGGGCTTGGTATCGTCGACAATCTTGTCGACCTTCACACCACCCACATACGGTGCGCCGGCATGGATCATTTCTTCATCCATGAGCGCTTTGAAGATGGTGCGCTTGCCACGATAAGCCTCTTGCTCGGTTGCGGCCGTCGTGCCGGCATTCGCAAGATTGGATGCGGTAGTGTTCAGGCGGACGATCTGCGCATGCAGCGCGGTACCGCCTATCCCGAAAATGTTATCAATAGACATGGGCATGATGCTTAATCCCCTCTCAATGCTTTGCGTATGCTGTTGACGCGGTTCTCGATGAAGGTCAGCGTCGCCTGATAATCTGCAGCGGCTTTACCGTATTTGGCTTGCTCGACGGTGATCTCGACCGTGTTGCCATCCATTGATGCATTGAATGGCACGCGGTAGCGCAGGCCATCGTCATCGGTCTTGTCATCGCCGTAGTCGAAATGCGTGGTGTGTGTCGAGGCGATCATTTCCTGCGGCTCGAACTTGGCCATGACTTTCTTGAAATCGAGTTCACGCGCCTTGAAGTGCGGCGTGTCCTCGTTGGCGATGTTCCGGGCGAGCAGTTCCATACGCTGGTTGCGGACTCGCAGCGCCTTGTCATGTATGCCTAATGCCGAATTGAGTAAATCCATCACGTGCTCCTTGTGCCAGAGTGCGGACGCCGGAATGCCGACATGTCGCTCAAGTTTCCAGCTGTCGATCCGACCATTGCAAAGGCCGTGCCAGCATGTTTTTTGGCGGAAAAACGTGAGAATTCAGTAAGAAAAGCGGCAAGACTTTGCCGCTTCACATGCGCCCATCGCGATGCCACGCATTGAGCGGCAATGCTTTGCCGCCCACCAGGGTCCCGAAGCGATGGCGCGCTGTCGCGCTTACATCACCTTGCGCTCGACGCGTGCCACGGTCACATCGCTCAGTCGATCGCGCGCATTGAGCTTGAGTCCGTTCACGATCGAGTTACGGGTAATGACACCCGATGGATCGCGCCCCTCATATAAATAAGCGGCCTGCCTACCCGCGATATTCAGCGGCACATCGGGACGAGGTTCATTGCGGGCATTGGGCGTCAGCACGGTCAGATACAGATTATCGAGCGATGCCGGACCAAAGTCCTTGAGTCGCGTATCGGCGAAGTAGCGGTCGACAAGATCCAGCTGCTGCAGCACCGACAAAGACAAGATGTCTTTTGGATTTTTTGCGTAGCCCGCGCTCGCCGCGCCGCGATTGCCACCGGAGCAGAACTGAATGATGCCGTGGCAGCTGCCGTTCGATGCGCGGGGATTAAGGCCATCGGACTCCATCAGCGTGGTTCGCGCGAAATCGTCGGGTGAGAAACCGTGGCGAGAGGCCAGCTGCAGTATCTTGTCCCGCACGGCGCGCTGCTCCTGGGGCGATACATAACCTTTGGATACCGCGCGCGCCAGGGTCTTCTCCAAAATTGGTGCGGCGGTCGGCGTGCTGTCCTCGGACATTTGCACACCTTCCACACCACCCTGCCTCAGCTTGAGCGCAGCCAGCGTCGACATAGGTGCCATATTGATCTGCTGTCCGGGCATGATGCGGTCCGGGTTGTGTATGCCATTCTCTCGGGCGATGTTTTTGGCGAGATCGTAGATCTGGCTATTGTTCAGCTGTGTGGCTGAATCTCCCAGATACTGGCGAGTGAGACTGACCAGGGTGTCGCCGCGCTGTACGCGCACGACATCATTGTTCGCTTCTTGAACAACCTGACGGAAAGACGTCGCCGGCACCGCCTCCCGGATGCGGGACCGCGCCGAGCGCTCATTGGCAGCACTGGCTGCCTGATCATTCACTTTTGTGCGGATTTCCATAATCTGTGGCCTCTGTCGGGCTGGAACTATTCTTGCTGTACTTGCCCTGCCTGTCGGAAGTTCAACAGCAAGGCCTGCGACAAAGACTGATTTAGCAAGGCCTGTACCAATGAATAATTTGACAACGTAAATGACTTCGCGCCGATGCAAAGCAGATACTTGA
>JACCDH010213894.1_pt1 | contig 16686 bp, 17 predicted proteins | sample 7442481 | NCBI WGS metagenome assembly JACCDH01 (sample SAMN15323433, study PRJNA562643) | freshwater metagenome | isolation source: river surface water | place: USA:Blue River Watershed | collected 2017-08-15
CCACCAAATCAGACAACCCCAATATAGAATCAATCTGGGACATCGGTATTACCTCCATTAAACCCGTTCTTCGCAAAAACTAGTTTAATGAATACCGTTGTCCCCCTTTAATGATGAAGAGCCCAAATCCATTCGTTTTCAGTGACCTACGCTTGGTCGCTCAGCTGCCCTATGACCCAAAAGTAGTTAACTTTTTTGTTTACTACTTCTCTGTGATTCTTTTGTTTGGTTTACGAGCAGGGCCTGCCCTTAGAAAGGGCCTGCTTTTGATCAGACCCTAAGAGGCCAACATTGGGCTCAGAAGAGAAAGGCCTCGAGCTGTGGCCACACAAACAAATCCGAGAACAAGAACAATGAGCTGTAAACGAAAGGCTTTCGCGATTCTATTGTTAAGCCCGTTAGCGCGATCTTCGTAAAATTGTGCTCGTTGCTCCTGGAAACCAATTTCACTCTCGATATCAAGGTGCCTACTTGAATCCGTGTCGAAAAGTACGCTGCCTATTGCTCGATGTTGTTTGAGCGCTGAAGACAATTCTTTGCTGTCATTTACGTCTCCAAAGTATGTATGAACAACAGGCCCCCAGATCAGCCGGACAATCCCCGTGATACCGGAGATGAGAAATAAAACCCATGCTCCAACCTCAATTAGCCCAACTATCAATGAGGAAAACTTAGGGACGGTCTGAAGAAAAACGCTCAACGCTCCAAACGTCAAAGCCAAAATAAAAAATTCGACTTTGTTATGAAGCTCCGCAGCTAATAGACGATTGTGCTGTGTACTCATTAAGTTTCAACCCAGGATCCAAGAAGAATCCCATTATCTCTCCCAGGGCCGCGGTCTGCGCTTGCTTTGAAGCTCGGCAACAGCCATCTCACCCATTAGTGGCGCAGCGTAGAAGCGGTCAATCATCTCAGGACTTGTACGGGCATTTCTTGCCAGCTTGAGCGTATCGATGCTGGCCCCATAAAGAAGCCTGAACATGATTGAGCTATGCCTCAGGCTGTAGATCGTCCTTGGGTCGCCCTGCGGTGAGTTCTTGATTCCCAAAAGGTCCAGAATCGCATCAAACTGATGCTGCAAAAGCTTTAGGGCCCTATCTCTGCTTTTGGGCCCACAGTCAGGCATAAACACGTAGTCTTCCGAGCCCGCCTTGCCAAGTTGATCATTACGGGCCTTGATTCGCTCATAGACCCTCACTGCCCAGGGCATCGTAGTAATGGGGTATTTGTGCCCCTTGCTGGGAGGAAGGCTAAGCCTCAAATACTTCCACTCGCCTTTGATGACATCAACATGCTTGTGTTGCATGTTCTTAAGATCCGTTGGTCTGATGTAGCTATTGACCATAAACACGATCATCTCTGGAAGGTCCCGCGTGATTTTTACACTTCTTCGTTTTTCACCACCCCGCTGCTGACCTTTGAGAACATGGTGATAGATGAGATTTCCATCTTCATCGGCGGTGCGAATCCGCTCAATGGTCTTCCCGACCATACGCTTGGAGAATTTGTACAGAGCCTTATATTCGCCGATACGAAACCAGCCTCTTGGACGATCATCAATGCCGACTTTGGGAAACTCTGGGACGTGATGTATCCATTTCTTTCGCGCTGCGTGGGTAAGGACGGCCTTTACCAGCCCCATATATGCCGAGATCGTCGAAACACTCAGAGATGGACTAAGTCCGGACAGATGATTTAAAAATCCCTCGAGAGCCGTGTAATCAATCCGCGAAATGTCACGTCCCTTAAAGTGGGGAACGATGCTCTTCTCAAAGCGGTAACTTCGGTTGTCAAAGGTGATCTTTGTCAGTTGCCTGCGCTCGACTTTGGCCTTTTCAGAGACCAGGAGATCTTTAACTACAGCCTCAAAGGTAACTACACCCTTCTCGACAAGCCCTTGACTGACTTTAAAGTTAATTTCGTCGTAAAAGCGCTTGGCGATCTGTAGGGCATCCCTCCGGACTTCGGTACCGGTACTCCGCTTGAAATAGCGCCCCTTGGCGAAGTACCGGACCCACCAATAGTCACTTGCAGGTATCTGATAGACCACTAGCTTCTTAGGGTAGCCAGGAACCCGCTCCATGGTAGCGCGGATAGGATTCGCCCTATTCATGGGCGACGGGATCATCTCAAAGGAGAAGTGAGGGTCCCTGTTCATTTCAGATACGCCTAAATCACAATTTTATGGTCGGGCAAAAAAAATCGCGACCAATTTAAGCAGCCAGTCGAAACTCTGGGCCAGCTTGATCAACCGCGTTTTCAGCACCCGGACTCTCACCCAATTCAGGTCGCCAGATCATCTTGTTCCAAATGGCTGACATCCTCTCGATGACCTCGCCTTCCTTGGATTTGAACTCGTCTTCGACTGCGGCAATAGCGGCCGTTAAAGGTGCATTAACACTCCGATCCGGGTTGAGGCCCTCGAGCATTAGGGTGTCTTGAAAGTCAGCTATCAATCGCTGGCTGTGAACCAAGCCATTTCGAAGCCTCTTGAGGGAATCTAAGTGAGATTCAAATTTGAGAATCTCTTCCATGTCCGACTGGGCTATCCAAAAGAGTCCCAGCCCATGCCCAACGTATTTGATTTGAGTAAAGACATTGACCTCGGCAGATGGGTCAAATCTCACTAGGACACTATTTTGAGCCTCGTCCCAGTAAGTCATAGGCTGCTGCTCAATTGCGGCCTTTAGCCGATAAAGCATGTAGATGATGTCTGCATAATTGCCCGTGCCTTTGTAAAAGCGCACTTTCTTGGCACCAAACTCCTTCCGGATTGTTGCCTTTGTTGGAAGTGTCCAGGCTGCACTTGGAAGGAGCACAGCAACGCGGGCAATCCGTTCCTTTTTTTCCATTTCTTCCATGAAGCCCACCTTTAATTCGACTCGTTGTCGTTAGCGGCTTTGATTCGATGATTCACCGAAAGCACCACATCAGAGAAGATGCTGCGGGCTGACCCTCTGCCTGCCTGGACCGTCTGGTCCAGAACATGGTCGGCAGGGGGAACCAGACCCGCATCACTAAAAACCCTCTTGAGGATTGGCCGCCACTGGGGTGCTGGTGCCATGTTCATGTCAATGACTACAGAGCGGTTTTGGATCCCTTGGTCAATCTTGTCGAGGTTGTTTGTGGTCATGATGAAAACCACATTTGATCGGTTCATCACCGCCTTGAAACTCGCTTGGGCCAGGTCCGTTAGATTGTCCAGCTCATCCAGGACAACGTAGTGCAGCCCGCTATCGTTAAAGGGGATGAAGCTGGTCTTGTTTTGGATACCCTGTATCAATGAGGCTCCGTTCTGACCAGACGCGCACGGGTGGTAGTCATAGCCAGGATCCTTGGTATCAATGACGTTGCTGGCCGACACCTCTTCCAGCACCTCTGTAGTCCTGGCGGTCTCAATGATCCCCGGAAGGATTCTCGCTAGCGTGGTCTTTCCGGTTCCATACAGTCCGTACAGCAATATTCCGCATACGCCCTGCCCTGGAAACGGAAGCGTCTGGTCCAATATGGACTCCAGGCGATATCGACTGTTGGGCTGGAGCGCAAAATCGTTTAGACACTCAGGGGCCCTTACTCGAGCCAAGTTGAATACTTTTCCCATGATGATTCCTCTCTAGGAAAGTCCCGGGAGATTGACTCCCGGGATCAGTTGGTGAAATTGATCACGCCGCTTTTTTCAACTCTTTTTGAGCCGCAGTTCGAGCGCGGTCTAGCTCAGCTGCCTGAGCCTCAATTTCCTTCTTCTTACGCTCATTGGCCGACAGCTGGGCACAGGCGGCAATCGCTGCCTTGACCACGCTATCTGCCTGAATCACTCTGCGGATGCTGAAGCTGCCGTCATCCTCTCGGGTCGCTAGCAGAACGACTCCCTCTGAGAGCTTTTCATTCGAGAACTGAGCGTTTAGGGCATCACTCCGCACAGAGGCAAGCGAAGGGGCTTCCAACACGATGCTCCCCTCTTTGACCTTGTCAGTGAGGGTCTTGGTCTTTTTGGCAGACGCTGCAGAGCGCTTAACCTCTTCTACGCCCCCTTGGGCCTTCAGCCAACGAGGCAGGTCCAGTACTCCAACCTTCTCTTCTTTGGCAATCTTGAGAGCCGCCACATAGACACTGACCCGCCGGCGATCAACTCCGAAGATGCATCGAACAATCTTGGCAATCAAAGCGGTGCTGTCGGTGAATTGATAGCCTTTTTCTGCGATGTAGTTGGCCAGTCCCTTGCGGAGACTTTTGGCAGTGGCATCGCTGCCAATCATCGTGTTGTTGAGCGTATAGCAGGTTGCAAGCAGCCCATAGAGACGCTCGTTGCTGCTTGAGAACTCTTTGGACTCCCACTGCTCACGTTCAGCAACCAGTCGGTCAATGACCGTGCCAATTGCCTTCTCAGGGTCTTTACCAGTTAGTAGATTTACTAGGCCAGGTTCTGAGGATTGGGATTGAGACGATCCCTTAAGCCCCGAATCTAGAACGTTTTCCTTCTCTAGAACTTCACTCATTTGACACCTCCGATTAGAAATAACGAGGTGGCGGTCGCCACGGAAATGAGTAAACCTCTAAGCAATAGATGGAAATACATACAAATCAACGACACACGAAAATGTAGGTAACTTTCGATGCCCTGGCGCCCACCGCTAGCCCAACAACTGGAGCAAGCCGCTCCAGAGCTAACTGCGGACAGCTATCGCCTCTTCTTCAATTTCCTCAGGATCAGTCCAAGTTATGCGCTGGCCTCAAGGCAAGGAGGCCAAATCAAGGTCACTCGCAAGACTCCCGATCGCACACGACAACTGGTCGCGGTCTTCAACGTACTGGGCAATGTGCACACGACCGACTTTGACAGCTGGCAGGGCCCTGCTTTGATCACGTCCGGAATCCGGACACCAAGAGTCAGGGTCTTGACATCAACCACAGCTGACCGAGTGGTTCTGTCGAGAGACTGCGTCCTGATGGCCGTACCCCGGTCACTCTCCAGGGCAAGGCAATTGGCGGAGTGCAAGGCCCTGCTGGATAAGAATGACGTGAAAGTAGCCACCCCGACCCAAGACACAAGAATTAAAACTCTCTGGAAAGCCTTGGCATGTGTCTATGCGAGGGCCAAAAATCCGGACTTAGAGCTATGGCGGGTTGGATTACTGGCAAATGCTGTCACGAGATTCAAAGGTGTGATGAACCCAGAGGAGACTCGCAAGTTGGCGGCACACGCTGAGATGCGTCGCCACCTTACGCTTATGGTGATCCGACTTCTGTTTACGGCACTTGTGATCTCAGAGAATGCTGCCTTAGGCCGATTTCCAGACAAATCTGTCCAATCAGCATCTCAACTGGCCTTCCCTTTCGAAGCGCACGAATTAGACCGCCTCCTCTCTGCTTCAGGAGACCTTGAGTACAACTACATCATGAACCGGGTAGACAGCCCCTTTTTAATCGCTGGCTAAATGAGCTCTACAGCAGCTCGCTTCATCTCATCGTTTACATCGATGTAGCGCTGAGTCGTAGAGATCGATTTGTGGCCGGCTAGGCTTGCTAGGACCCTCACTCCAACCCCCTTACTCGCCAGTCTTGTGATGTAGGTCCTCCGTCCCGAGTGACTACTAGCCCCATCAATCCCTGCGCCTCTATAGATAGTTGCCAGATGTTGTGCCGCCGTATTGGGCGTAAAGCCCCGCTCTGGACGTTTCTGAGTGGGAAATAGTGGCAAATGACCTGCTCTCTGTTTCATAGCGTTGACATAAGCTGCCAATTCCCTGCGAAGTTTCTCAGGCAGAAATACCGTCCGAGCGTGCTTGTTCTTTACGCGCTCCGAATCCAGCCTTACTTCCTTACGAACCAGTCCTTGATCATCAATGACATCGCACTGGCGAAGTTGGGCTATTTCTCCAACTCGTAGCCCACCATAGAAAGTCATGACAATCATCGCTCGATTCCTAGCAGCATGTTGCCGGGTGGCTACGTGGTCTAAGACTCTCCGCAACTCTTTTTCGTCTAGCGTCTTTGCTTGCTTCATACACAGTCCCCCTAAAATCAATAAATAACTGTGTACAAGTATGTTTTCTGAGGTTTGATCTGGTCGACGGAAACCCGCCAAAACGGCGGGTTTCAAACACTTTCCATCTTTCAATGACTTGCGTATTTAGCTGCGCAAAACACAGGAAAAGTACATTTTCTGTGCTTTTTTGTGGCCCTTTTGCCACTAATTACCATGGTTATCCACAGGGCTGCCAAACCCAATAGATAAAGCCTATTAGGCTCCAACCGAAGCTCATTTACTTGTTTTGATGAGTGCAAGTTTCCCGCTACGAGCACTTATCTTTCTTCGCTGGTGATTTGTGACCAGCATTGATTCATCTGACTACCGTCCAGTATTGAGCACTTCTTGCCATTGGGTTGTTAGGTGAGCGCAGCTCACCTGTGATGTCGCTGGTCGCTCATCACGGATTTTTCTTCTAATGATGTGCTTTTGATGTTTGACTGATTCTGGGGCCAAACGACGGCTATAGGCACATCATGAAAGATTGCACCAACTTCCGTCGCCTGCGCTGCCTGCATGACTGAATTACTGATTCAGTAAGCCTTGCAACGACCTTAGAAAGATTTCTGGAAGACGTATGTATTGAAACTTCCAACCCGCTTTGGCATTGGCTTGCCTGGCGGGAATCTTGCGGCCCACATCTTGGTGCGCTTTCGTCTAAGGCCTACTTACGCGATGTTCAGGGTCATTAGCCGTTTCCTTATTACCCCCTGAGTTTTTGCCCTGTTTGAGAGTGGCTTATCTCTGCGGTGTCTGCCGCCCTTGCCTCCAAACGTCCCTCTTTGCTTGCCTTGTTTCTTCCTTTTTTAAACGCCTATGTTGTTTGAATATTGCTCTGTTCGCCTGCTGGCAGATCTTGAGAACTTCAAAGCACTGGGCCTGTGTGACTCGGGCCCGAGTGCGAGCGGACCGATTGGCGTGACAAAACAGCTTCAGCACCAGCGTCTGCTCAGCGCTTACAAGCCCTACACGCTGTTTGAGCAGATTGTGGGCTGCTGTGACCGCCTGGGCCTGCAGCAACGGTATGCGCGTGAAATAAGCGCTGTGTAGCCCGTTGTCCTTTAGCCACGATTCCGTTTTGTTTCTGTTCATGCACTTATTTAGCAAGACCAAGAGAAATCAACAAAAAAAGTGATTTTCTTTGGTCTTTGCTGCTGCCTACTGGAGATCTAGCGTGTCGGACACTATTTTCGGTCGACCTTTTCCGGTGATTGGCCATAACTTAGTAAACGCTCGTTCAACAACAGAAAGGAATCTCCGATGAGCGTACTTACAAACCTAAAGCTGGTCGCAGCAAAGAAGCCCGCCAAGCAGCCCCCTGTAGTGCAGCGTCGCAACAAGCTCAGCAACAAGCTCTGGGAGCAGCTGCAGCTTGCCCGAGCGGAAATGTCGGGCGAAACCTACGCACCAACTCGTAGACGTACGGTCAAAGATCCAGAGACCGGACTCCGAAAAAGTATCGAGGTACCTAAACGAGTTAAACCTTGGTGGTTTGTCTCAGAGACGGGCAAGGTCTGCCTAAGTGTCAAATATGGGAGCAAAGTGCTTGAGCTGGCAAAAGGAAAAAGCGCCATTGAAGTCGCTAACCCAGATGAGCTAATCAAGACGCTGGAGACGATAAAGGCGGCAACTGATTCAGGCGAGTTAGACACCCAAATCTCTTCCGCTGCAGGTTCGCTTCGAGATGGCTTTCTAAAGTAACTCAATGCGACCGGGGATCTCATAAATAATTTATGCGCATTTATGAGATTTCCCCGTCCAAACCAATTGAACCCCAAACTGCTCGACTCAGGGCCCTCTGCGATGCAGCCAAGAGAGCAAAGAAAGCGGAGAAGGTTGCCCGAGCCCAAGAGAGGGTTAAAAAGGCACAGCAATCGCTATCGAAGGCACAGACCGATCACTAAAATCCTGATAATTGATCAAAAAAGCGGGTATTCGACCGTTTTCGACTTGATCGGCAAAACCATAGGTAGATGGATGGTAGGCATAGCAAAAATGGTCAAACGTCGGCAGGGGTCACAGGTTCGAACCCTGTGCTGTCCACCACCCAGCCCTATTCAATTTGAAAAAAGATGCGCCGACCGAGTAGAAACATCTCGACCAGCGCACCGAGGTCAATACTTGAACCGCGCGGTCGACGACTCGCCGCCAATCTTGAGCTGGACCACCGCCCTGGCCCCTTTGGCGGGAGTCTTTGCAAACTGTCCTGAGAAATAGGCGCCGGCTGGCTTAAGCTGAACCTCGGTCTTTTGAGAGCCCTCCAAGACAGTGAGCTTGGCACTCGCACCGGCCAAGTTCACCACATTGCCATGGTCGGTCACATAGAGGCGTACTTCCCCGTCTTTGATCACCAACTCATAGTCGTGAGCAGCCTGATGAAACAGACCGCCATGCATGGGTTTGTGATCTTTGCCATGATCATGACCCGGTCCAGCCATGACTGACAGCTGAACACCAACAAGCAGTAGTACTGCCAAGAAAACTCTTTTCATTCTGAAACACTCCTTTTTAAAAAATTAAAACTCACCTGACTCTGACTGACGAACAAGTTTCTCTGAATCTCTGCGCCCAAACACCCAGAACATCACCGGCGTCAGAAACGAATCCAACAACGTTGAGCTCAACAACCCACTAAAAATCACCACGGCAACCGGGTGCAGTATCTCGGTCCCGGGTTGCTCGGCCTCAGATAGGAGCGGCGCCAAGGCCAGGGCCGTCACCAGGGCGGTCATCAGGACGGGCGCCAGCCGCTCCAAGGACCCCCGCATGATCATCTTCTGGTCGAACTGCTCGCCCTCCTGCCGCATCAGGTTTAGGTAATGACTCACCTTTAAGATGCCATTTCGAACCGATATTCCAGCCAGCGTGACAAACCCGATCAAAGCAGCAATCGAAAGGGGCTGGCCTGAAATGGCCAAGCCAATCACGGAACCAACCAATGCCAAGGGTATGTTGGCCATGATCAGCGCAGAGAGTCGCCAGGACTGGTAGCGCGCGTGCAGGACCACGAACATCATTACCAGAGACACGATGGACAACAGCATCACCAAACGAGAGGCTCGCTCCTGCGCTTCGAACTGACCGCCAATCGTGATGTAAAAGCCCTCTGGTAGCTTGATCTCTGAGGAGACCTTCCGAATATCGGCAACCACCGAAGAAAGGGCACGGCCCTGGGTGTTGGCCGACAGGACAATCCGCCGCTTACCATCGTCTCGACTGATCTGATTGGGACCGTCACTCTCCTCGATTTCAGCCAACAGAGACAAAGGAACTCGACCTCGGGGCGTGTCAATCATCAGGTTGCCCAAGCCCTGGGGTCCGCGAGATGACTCCGGCACCCGAACCACAAGCGCGAACCGCCGTCCCTGCTCGACAATTTGAGTAACCTTTTCCCCACCGACAAGAGACTGTAAAACCCCCGTCAACTGTGCACTTGACAGCCCGTACTGAGAGGCTCGCTGCTGATCCACCCGAATCTTGATCTGAGGTGCCAACACCTGCTTCTCAACCTCAAGGTCCGCTAGACCAGGAAGCCCAGCGAGGCGACTACGGAGCATCTCCGCTTGAGCCCTGAGCTGATCCAGGTCTTCTCCATAGATTTTGATAGCGATCTGCGCCCTGACACCGGAAAGCATGTGATCGATCCGATGGGAGATGGGCTGACCAATGGCAATCGCCGCCGGTAGGTTTTTCAGTCGATCTCGAATGTCCGCCTGTACCTCTGTCATTGATCGCTTCATCTCGCTACTGGGGATGAGTCCAATATCGATCTCACTCACATGAACGCCTTCAGCATGCTCATCAAGCTCGGCCCGCCCGCTTCGTCGTCCAACGTAAGCCACTTCCGGCACCCTGGCCACCAGACGTTCCGCCTCACTGGCCAGGGCGGATGATTCAGACAGCGTCACACCCGGATTCAGTCGCATGCCAACGAGCAGAGTGCCCTCGTTGAAAGGCGGTAGAAAGGAGGTCGGGAAGAACGGAACTGCCGCAACTGCAACAAGCACACAAACCAGGCCAAGCCGAAGCGCCCGATTTGGGGCAGCCATGACTTTTTTCAAAGCGGCAATATAGTGTCTCTTTAGCCAAGCCAGAAACTTGGTGTCACCGTGATCCAAAGACTTCATCGATGGGATCAGGTAATACGCCAAGACTGGCGTAATGGTGACGGACACCAACAGAGATGCCAGAGTCGATGCAATAAAGGCTACGCCCAGTGGCACAAAGAGACGACCCTCAATGCCTGGCAGAAAGAACAAGGGCAAGAAGACCAGAACAATGATGACGGTTGCATAGAGAATCCCACTTCTAACCTCTAATGACGCCCGTCGGACGACCTCCACGGGATGCAATCGATGAGTTCCCAGAAGCTGATTGTTCATCCGAAGGCGTCGAATGATGTTCTCAACGTCAACAATGGCGTCATCGACCAACCCCCCGATGGCAATGGCCAGACCCCCAAGCGTCATGGTGTTGATCGTCAATCCAAAGTACGCGAAGACCAAAGCGGTGACGCAGATGGAGACTGGAATTGCTGTAAGGGCAATGATCGTGGGGCGCACAGTGCCTAGGAAAACGAACAGAGTCAGGGCTACAAACAGTGAGGCTGCAATCAGTTTGCCGTTTAGATTGCTAATGGAGGCCTCAATGAAGGAGGCCTGCCGAAAGGTGACCCGTGGCGCTTCCATGCCAGCCGGAAGGCCTGCCTTCAACTCGACTAACGCAGCCTCAATCGACTGAGTCAGCGAAATGGTGTCGGCCGTCGGCTGCTTCTGGATACCCAAAATAACCGCAGGCTTCCCACCAAAGCCCCCGTCACCCCGCTTGATGGCGGCAGCAAACTCAACTGACGCAATCTGTTGGAGCTTGATGACCTGACCATCACGTGCGCTAATCGCCAGACTGCGAAGATCGTCAAGTCGTGAGGTCTGACCCAGGTTTCGAATCAGATACTCGCGACCGTTGAGTTCCAAAAAGCCACCCGAGGTATTGGCTGAGAAGCCTTTCAGAGCCGACTCGAGATCGCCATACGAGACACCGAGTCGGGCCATTCGAACCGTATCAGGCTGAACCTGAAACTGTCGCACTTCTCCACCAATCGGAATGACCTGTGCAACACCTGGGATAGACATGAGCCGGGGACGCAGCACCCAGTCAGCATATTCTCGCACCTGCATCAAAGAGATTTTGCTGGGGTCAATCGGAATGGCGATCTGCATAATCTCGCCCATCACCGAGCTAATTGGTCCCATCCGAGGAACTACTCCGCCGGGCAAAGCCTCCTCCATTGAGTTGATACGCTCTGCCACCAACTGCCGCGCTTGATAAAGGTCCATCTCCCAACCGAATGTGACGTAGAGAAAGGACAAACCCGCCGATGACACCGAACGGACCCCTTCTACCCCTGGAAGTCCGTTGATCGTGCTCTCCAGAGGAAATGTAATGAGCTGCTCCACCTCCTCGGCTGCCATCCCCCCAGCCTCCGTCATGATCGTGACCGTGGGCTTATTGAGATCCGGAAACACATCAACACCGGTATGGGACAGAGTGAAGGCCCCATAGACCATCACCACCACACTTGCCAACACAACGAAGAGCCGATTTTTAAGACTGCTCTCTAGGATCCATGTAAACATGTCATGACTCCTAACGAACCTGGTTGACCAAGGATGCGCCGATGATGACCACCCGATCGCGGTCCTGCAGGCCGGAAGTCACCGACACCTGATCCGCACTGATCGGGGTAAACGTCACCAGACGAGGTTCGAATCGCTCTGGATCATGCTTCACCCAAACAATCGATTGATTCGAGGGTCCTCGAACGACTGCCTGGACCGGCAGGACATGGCCCTCAACCTTCCGTGTGAGGCTCGCAAAAATGGTGGTTAACAAATTCAGCTGCACCGCCACTGCGCTGTCACCGTTGACGCGATACTTCACAGGGAGCGCTTGATCGCGGAGGGCGCTAGATACTCCTACCAAGGTCAGGGGGACAACAGTCTGCCCGATCCGCATGGTGGCGTTGCCAATAGATGAGGCTAAACCTGGGTCGTAGAGTAAACCCTCAACCATAAGACGCTTGGGGTCGATGATCTCAAAGAGAATATCTCGAGCTTCAACCACCTGACCAACCGAGGCATTGGCCGTGGCAATCACACCTGAAATGGGTGCCCGCAGCACCTCGTTGGCGACAGCAGCCTGGGCTTCCTCCAGCCTTCTGCGAGGAACTGAGTCGGCTAGATTGCTAAGCCGATCCAATCGAATTTGCGCTAAAGAGCGTCCCTCTGTATCGACCTCGGAGGAGACGTAAGCCAGAACCTGTCCCTTCTGGACCCGTTGACCAATCGTGGGTAAGCCTTTTTCATCTGCTCTAACTCGCCCAGTGATCAACGTCTGTACCTTGCCGCTGGCATTGGGATCCATCACCACACGTCCTGCCAGCTCAATGACCGGACTGCGCTGCTCCTTCTTAACAACCAGCGTTTGGATGCGCAGCTGCCGCTGGGCGGCCTTCGGCATGACGACGGAACCATCCGGCTGACGCTGAGGAAAGGCTCCTGACACCGCGGTCGTTGGTGCATCTCCATGATCGTGTCCGGGGCCAGCCAAGGTCGGTGACTGCGTGGTAAGCGTGGCCAAAATAACCATCACAGGCCACTGATAAGCAACTTGAAATTTTTTCATGATGTAACCCTTCGAGCGCGGTGTGCCTGGAATCGGCGTGTCAAGAAAATCAGCAGCGCAAATAAGCAGACGAGAGCCAATGCGGCCAAGAGATACTCCTCCCAGTGAATCCCATGGGCATCAGCCGAGTCTTGGCTTATCACCAAGTCACCCGCCAACAGATCTATCTCGTCTTTCAAGATAACCGTCGCGACCAATCCAATGCGCTTCTGATCACTCAATTCGCCGAGGGCTGCTTCAAACAACCCCGTCTCCAGCCGCTTTACCGGAACAGAGACGCCATTGAGCTCCAGGCTTAGGGTCGCATCTAAAGGACGATTATCTCCCCAGCCATCTAGGTAGAGCCGCAACTGACGACCCTCTACCACCGCGACCAGCTCGGCCAGGTCTGACTCAAGTACGAGTTTGGGTATTACCGAGACCGGCCCCACTGGTGCAGTGGCTTCTCCATGATCGTGGCCAGGACCGGCGAATACGGTCCCACTGAATAGAACAGTACAAACAAAACTGACGATCATTTTTTTCATGGTTACCTGACTCCACTCGGCTTACGGCCAATCGATTGCAAAAAATCTGAAACGGTCTGGTGATAGTCCACATCGGCATCGAGTGCCGCCAACTGAGCCTCAAAGGCCTGTCGCTCCGCCCGCAAGCGTTCCAAATAGTCAATTTCACCGGCATCAGCCGCCTTGGTTAGGGCCTGCAGAATGACCATCGCATCTAGGCTGCGTTGCTTGGCTAAATCACGTGCGCGCTGCTTTTGGGAGACAAGCTCTAATCCTGTAGACCATCCAAATTCAAACGTCTTTTGGTACCGCATGAGTGCCTGCTCTGCGTTGGCCAAGTCAGATGCGAGATCGGCCAATTCGGCCCGCTGCGCGCCCCCCCCACCGAACGGCACCGAAACAGACAAGGTGGTGGTGTGAGCAAATGGCTCACCCAAGGCGGATCTGGAGCGGGTGGACTCGATGCTGAGTTCAGGACTACCAGACCCACGTTGCTGGATCAGGCGCAGCTGGTCCTGGCCGTGACGAACCCTGGCCAATAGCTGCTCGTACTCAATTGAACTCTCCAGGGCGTACTGACGATCCTCCGCCCGCGGCAACGTCTCGGCCAAACGAATGATCGCTGCACTCAGTGCCGCCACATCCGATCCGAAGCCCATGTCGACTCCTGATAATCCGGTGGCTGCAATGAGCTGTCGCTCTGCCTTCAACCGACGATTCGCCTGTTCAACGAGCGCAGTCTGCAGGCCCTGCGCCGCTATCCTGGCATTTAGCCGATCCACCCGCGAAATATCACCTGCCTCGAAGCGCCTCATCGCGTCCGCATCCGTCTTGAGCGCCTCTTCCAATTGCCTGTTGAGTATCTGTTCACGGAGCGACGCGCGTAGGTAACCCCAGACGCCATCCCGAACCTGACCCGCTAGCGCGTGACGGTGTGCCTCGGATTCCGTCCGGACACTCTCGGACCCAGAGCTCGCAGCTGCCATAGCCGCCTGGCGCTCGCCCCATCGCCAGAGTGGGACTGTCAGCCCCACCGCGTCTTCCTGGTTCCCAGCGTCTTTGTTCCAACGATCAGACTTTTGCGACAGACTGATACTCGGCGTCCCTGCGATCAGTCGACTGGCACTGGCCATGCGTTCGGCTGCAGCCTGCTCGCGCAGAGCCTTCACACGATCAATGGATTGGTAATCCGATGCCTTTTGAAAAATCGCAGCCATGCTAAGGGGGTCGGCCCCCAAGGCCGGACCCGTAAACAACAACAGACAGGTAAAAAAATGTCCACGTAAAGCAACCATCCCACCCTCCTGAATCAAAAAAAGGAAATGGGCGGGGACTCAGGCAAGCGCCTGGACGATCGTTAAGCCAGCAGATCCCCGCCGATTAGGCGCGGGAAGCCCATTGAGGGCGCTCTGGTTGGTCTAGTGGTGGAGAGAGTGCTTGAAGCCGATTAATATCGGCGGGCTCAACCGATTGAACAGATGAGATCTCGGCGCCCTGGGGAAGCAGCAAAGCGATCGACGTACAGCCAGAATGGCAGGTTCCGCATCGGTGTGAATCCTGCGCCTGCTGATAGCTGTGGTCATCAAAGCTGTTTGGGGTCTCGACTGATGTCTTCTGGTGAAGCGATTGATGATCATGATGACCAGAAGCCAAGCTCATCTCTGATGACTGTTGGGGCTGAAACTGCACAGCAACAGTGTGGGCTGAACGCTCTGGGCAATGCCCAAGGGCAGACGCCACGACTGCCTGAAATGGCAGTACGAGTGATACCACAAGGGCGCAGACTTTTTTCATGGGGGGACATTATCACACCTAGAGGCCGATAATCACTCACTTAGGCTAAGCTTTTTCAATCGTTGGGGCCCCAAACCTGAACACCGATCTAAGTGGAGCCAATCACAAGTCGTGTTACGCGATACTTCTCTACGGGGCCCTGCTCCTCGACAGACCCTGCCTTTTAGGTCCGATGCGTCTCGTGACTTAACTACTTTTTAACTACAGCACCTTTGAGGGCTACTAAGTCATTGACCGAATTAAGGAATCGAAAACCACTGGCGTCTTCACACGGCAGGGGTCACAGGTTCGAACCCTGTGCTGTCCACCAGCCAAACTCAGGCTCTTCCCCATTAACGGGGGATGAGGCATTCAGGCTCTTCCCCATTAACGGGGGATGAGGCATTCAGTAAACAGCAGTTAAACACGATTAAAAATACCATTCCAACCGCAGTGGGCTAATACCCTCAGGCGGTAATTTTCGAAGTTTCTAAAGCCGAAGGCACGCCGAGAGATCATTTCCATTTTTGTATGGAACCCCTCGGTGATGCCGTTGGATTTTGAGAAGCGCCACATTCGAACAATGGGCTCCAACCAGTACATCAAAGTCTTTGCCAGGCTGCTGGCCGGACTCTGGGCAAATTGCTCGAGTAAGGCCATAAGCTTGGGCAGCTTTTTCTTGGCATACCGGCTGGTGGCACTCTTGACCAAGAGCAGCTTGATGAGGCGTTGCTTGGCTGCGTAGAGGGCTTGCAAGACCGGATAGCGATCAAGGTAGCCAGCGAGGTTGGCCTGCTGCTCAGGCTGCAGTCGCCACTGGTGTCGGCGCATGAGGCTCAAGAGTCCTCGGTCTTTCCTGCCCGCGGGATCTTGCTGCTGCCAGACCTTTAGGAAGTGCTGATTGACCAGCCGGATGACGTGGAAGCGGTCGGCGACGATCAGAGCGTTTGGGAAGTACTTCTTCGCAATCTGGCGGTAGGTCTCTGAGAGGTCCATGACAACGACTTGGACTCGGTCTCGCCCCGGCAAGCGGCTTAAATAGGCCTGTAGGCTTGCTTCTGAGCGCCCCAAGACCACATCGAAGACCTTGTGGTTCTTCAGGTCCACCAGGGTGGTGGCATAGCCCTTTTTACGGGTGAAGAAGTGCTCATCAATGCCCAGCACCTGGGGGCAGCCCCGGCCCGAGAGCTCCGATACCCGGCGTCGGACGTGGTGCTGATACCAGCGCTCAACGGTTGCACAGCTGATCTCATGGGTGCGGCGAAGCTTGCTCTGGCTCACCCCACCGTCGTGGGCCTCAAAGACCTCGAGCCGAAAGCCTTCGGTGGCCCGCAGGCGAGGACGTATGCCGGTGAACCGGTGGCGAAAGTACCGATTACACGAAGGGCAGTGATACTTTGGCGTGCGCAGGTGCAGAACCATCAGCTCATTGCCTTGCCGGGTGTGCTTGACCGTGCGCTCACTGGTCGCCTTAACCCGCACAGGAGCCTGCTGGCAGTACAAGCAATTGGGCCGCGTCTGGGGCCTCGCCCAGACATGAATGCCTCGGCTGCGCTCCACCCGATCCACCACCAAATCAGACAACCCCAATATAGAATCAATCTGGGACATCGGTATTACCTCCATTAAACCCGTTCTTCGCAAAAACTAGTTTAATGAATACCGTTGTCCCCCTTTAATGATGAAGAGCCCAAA
>JACCDH010979866.1_pt1 | contig 16683 bp, 12 predicted proteins | sample 7442481 | NCBI WGS metagenome assembly JACCDH01 (sample SAMN15323433, study PRJNA562643) | freshwater metagenome | isolation source: river surface water | place: USA:Blue River Watershed | collected 2017-08-15
TAAACTCCCGATACTTCTTAAAGAAAGACAGTAAAGAAATTGGGTATGTAGGGTTAACTTACCGTACATCCGACGCGATTGGTATCATGTTAGGATACAACGCATTCAAGAACTTTACCTGTGGGTATTCATACGATATCACGGTAAATAAGCTTTCAAGCATCTCACGAGGTTCTCATGAGTTCTTTGTAAGATATTGTTTTTATTTAAAAAATCCACCGAAGACGTACTCAACACTTCCTCGTTGGTTAGGTAATTAATTTATAGATGTAACCATTTTTATTGTTCAAACGTTATACCCGAACTCAAATAACCTGTAGCAAGTTTTGTTTGGAAATGACTAGAACCAAAAAAAGGATAAAATGAAAAGAATTTTTGTTTTTGCGTTAGCAGGTTTGTTCTTCGCGTCGTGTGACCCGGTAGATGGAAATCTTGTAGGGGTTAAAGGGCGAGACACCTTCTATCCGGACATTTTAGGTCCAGGAAAAGTGCCTTATGGAATGGTTTACATTCCCTCAGGCGCCTATCAGGCGGGTCAGAATGATAAGGATATCATGGGATTGCATACTACCCGAAACCGAACGGTATCGGTTCAAGCCTTCTATATGGATGCATCCGAAATTTCAAACAACGAATACCGTCAGTTCGTACATTGGGTTAAAGACTCAATCGCGCGTGAGAAGTTGTATCGTCGCATGTCGTCTGAGGATGCGGAACAGTGGGTGAATGTTCCAGATGATTTCTTTAAAGAGCCTTACAGAACAGTTTTAAACATGGGTTCAGATGTTCAGGGTGGAAACAATCCGTTTGATCCGTTTTTAAATACGGAATCTTCTGAAGATTTAGATCGTGCTTATTTAATGTTAATGGGGTACTCGCAAGCCGGAAAAAAAGGATTGGCTCAAGGGTTCTTCAAGTTTAAAGACGAAAAAGGCATTCCAAAAGATCGAGAAAACTTAGATATTACCTTAAATCCTGATGAGGTGTCTGCTATTTTTAGCACATACTCTAGCGTTGAAAAGAAAGGTAAGGTTGACGACAAAGCCAACAAAGACGCTGCTGAATATAAAAAGGTTACAGATGTTCAAGGTGGTCGTGTGGAAAACCGCAAGTATTTCCAATTAAATTGGGAAACTCCGGTGGATTATACCGATCCTGAGACCTTGTTTTTACTTTCTGACATGTATGTGTCGAAAGACGAGCAGTTTTTTAATAATAAGCAAATTGATACACGCTTATTATATTACGATTATGTTTGGATAGACTATAAAGAAGCTGCGAAACGAGGAAAAGTGAAAACCGCGCGTAATGCATATGACGGAACCATTAACGATCCTAACTTGCCTTCAGTTAACAGAAGAGATCCACTTTCGAAAGACGATAAGTCAAATGGCTTACACCGATCTACTTTAACGGATGATGGTACAGAATTAAAATATGATGGAACGGTTTCTCCATTTATTGATCAAGCCACTGGAGAGTACGTTGTTGACACTGCTGGAAGATCAATCCCTAAAGATGATAAGGGAAATGTATTGGTAGACCAAGATTTTTTAATCAATCCAGGACAAGATTTGGATTTAGGTTACACCAACAGTAAAGGGCAGCATAACGCGATTCGCGGGCATTCTGACCGTAGCCGTTACATTATCAAAGAGCGTATTAATGTGTATCCTGATACCTTGTGTTGGGTTAGAGATTACACGTATTCTTACCATGATCCAATGGCTGAAAATTATTTCTGGCATACGGCATACGATAATTATCCAGTAGTAGGTGTTACGTGGTGTCAAGCTAAAGCATTTTCTGTATGGAGAACTCAGTTATATCATAGCTGGTTACTTGCAAACGGTGATTTGTATGTTAATGATTTCCGTTTGCCGTCTGAGGTAGAATGGGAGAGAGCAGCACGTGGTGATCTGGAATTATCTCAATATCCATGGGGTGGTCCATACATTCGAAATGCAAACGGGTGTTTCTTGGCGAACTTTAAACCAATGCGTGGACGTTATTTTGAAGATGGTGGATTCCATACGGTTAAAGTTTACTCATACAATCCGAATGCCTTTGGTTTGTATTGTATGGCTGGCAACGTGGCGGAATGGTGTAATACAGCATTTGATGAGTCTGCGTATGAATTCACCCATGACATGAACTCAGAATATGTGTATGACGCTAAAGATGCAGATCATCCGGTGAAAAAACGAAAAGTGATTCGCGGGGGATCTTGGAAAGATATAGGTTATTATTTACAAAATTCAACAAGAACATTTGAGTATCAAGATACTGCTAAATGTTATATCGGATTCCGTAATGTAATGACGCATTTAGGTCGAGGTGGAAAAGACCTAGACGCTGAAAATGGTGAAGAAATCCAAATGGATATTCAATTAAAGTAAAATCTGTAACAATTAAATAAATCAAAGTTTAACAATTAAATTCAATTATTATGAGTGGTAAAAAAGGTGGTTTTTTTGCATCCAAGGGGTACAAAAATTTAATGAAGTATGTATATGGTTACGGTGCAGCGATCGTAATTATTGGAGCCCTATTTAAAATTCAGCACTGGCCAGGAGCAGACATCATGTTAATTGGTGGGTTGTCAACCGAAGCGATTATCTTTGGATTATCTGCGATGGAACCTTTACATTCTGAGCCAAATTGGGCTGTATATTACCCATACTTATTGCCAGAAGATGAGCGTCCAGAAGGTCAAGATGTTAACGCATTTCCAAAACCACACGAAATCGGTGGTGGGAAAGGTTCAGGTGGTGGTACTACTGAAATGGTAGCTGAAATGATGGAAAAAGCGAAAATTGATCAAGCGTTATTAGATCGTCTTGGAAACGCAATGCGTGACTTAAGCAACAACGCAGAGCAATTAAAAAGTGTTTCTTCTGCTGCCTCAGCAACAGACTCTTATGTTTCTTCGTTGGAAGAGGCATCTAAGAAAATGTCTAGTCTTTCTGAAGCATACGAAAGAGCTTCATCTTCAATAGCCGGATTAACTTCTAACACAGCAGATGGTGCTTCTTTTGGTGAGCAAATGCAAAAAGTATCTACCAATTTGGCGGCACTTAACAATGTGTACGAATTGCAACTTCAAGGTTCATCAGCACATTTAGAGGCTACTCAAGGATTCCAAAAACAAGTTGCGGATATGATGCAAAATCTTTCTGCTTCTGTAGATGACACTAAATTGTACCGTGAGAACATGGCTATGTTGGCTCAAAATCTTACTGATTTGAACAACGTATATGGTAACATGTTGAAGGCAATGAAATCATAACACAACCTATCATTTAGATAATTCTATTATTAATTAATTAACATTAAACAAAATGGCAGGTGGTAAGGAAACGCCAAGGCAGAAAATGATCGGTATGATGTACCTGGTATTGACTGCACTTTTGGCCTTGAACGTAGCAAAAACAATTCTTGATGCCTTTGTGGCGATCGAGGAGAATATTCAAATTGCGAATATCAATGAATATGCTCGTGGTTCGGAGAAGTATGATCTTATTAAAGAAAAAGCAACCGGAAACGAATCCAGCGAGAAAGCAAAGGAGGTGTTAAAAACTGTTCAGAAAATCGATGAATTAGCAGCTAAAAATGTTCAAATGATAGACAAGATTAAGTTACTTGTTTTGATGGAATGTAAAGAGGATGTGAAAATCGGAACAGAGAAAGATGAGGCGATTGTTTTAAAGGATAAAGGAAGAGAAGGGATGACCTTGAATTTAGACCCGAAGAATCCTGGGGTTAAAAATAATCCATACCCTTTATTGCCAATCCGAATGAGTTTACACCATGTGGAAGGTAAAGATAAGTATGACGAAGGGATGCGTGTAATGGGTATCGCTAGTTCTGAAGCCCTAGTTAAACCAGATCCTAAAGCGCATGGTATGGAGATTTGGAACGCTATGCTCGATTACAGAAATCAAATCTGTCAATTAATTTGTGAATCAGGAAATGCGATTTCCAAAATAGATTCAATGAAAGATTCAAAGGGTAAAAACGTGAATTTTACTTTTACTGATCCGAAAATAAATAAATTCAAGGATAAGGATGATTTACTTGCCCAATTGGAGCCGGCATTGAAATCCTTGGCAGTGGATAATAAACCGACGGGTGAAATGGACATAATTCGTGAAGTTTATTTAAGCCTAACGAAGAATGAAATGGTACCAGAAGGTGAGAAAATGTTACATTGGATTGGTAAAACCTTCGACCATGCGCCATCGGTTGCGGTGTTAGCTTCTTTATCTAGCATTCAAAAGGAAATCCTGACAGCAAGAGCAACAGCTGTTGCGTATTTACAAGAGAAAGTTGGGGCCGGTGAGTATTCATTTAATAAAGTAATGGCATTAGCCTATCCGGATCAAGCGGTTGTTAATGGTGGAGAAGAATTTACGATGTCAGTTTTAATGGCGGCTTTTGATACAGAGAGACAACCTATTGTTAAACCTGATCAAGGAACTGCCGCTCAGGCCAAACAAGGTGTTGGTGTGGTAAAACTAAGAGCCCCGAATTCAGGTGAAATGAAGTTAACTGGTACTGTAACCATCAGAAAGAAAAACGGTTCAGAAAAAACAGAACGCTATGAAACTAAAGTAGCTGTGGTTCCACCTATGGGTACAGTAACCCTTCCTGAATTTAGTATCATGTATGCAGGATATTGGAATAAAATTACTGCTGTTGCTGGTGGTTCAAAAGGTGAAACTTCAATTTCAGTTGTTGGCGCAGATTCTAAAAAATCAACGTTCAATGCAAATGGTCAAAATTACAATGGCTGGTTAGTAAAGCCAAGAGGATTTGGAGCGATTACAATAACCGTAAATGGAAAAGACTCACAAGGAAATAATAAGTCTTTCGGGAAATTCTCCTACAAAGTAAAACCTTTTCCTTTGCCTAAGATCAGTACTACTACAATTTCTAAAACAGCGGGCGCAACTTTGTCTGCAAGTTTAGATCCAAGTTCTCCGCTTGCAACTCCTGCGTTTCAAGTTAGAGGTGGTGAAGTTTCTATTGGTGATGGAATTCCGTTCTCTGGAAATAGAATCCCAGGAAACTTGATAGTTAAAGCAAAAGTAAATAAAACGATAACGGTTTTGGTTAGGGTATTTAATCCTGTGACTAATAAAGTAGAAACCGTTTCTCAACCACTTACAGTAAAACCTTAGTAATTATGCTATCTAAAAATGTGCTTTTATTGTTCATTGGTGTTCTTGTCAACACCATGTTACTTGCTCAACCTGATGCATTGAGAGGACCCCAGAATACCCTGCCTGATGGTGTGATTGATGGAGTTGTTGTTGAAGATGAAGTTCCAGTTCGTAGTCGAGTAGAATATGAATATGTACGTTTGGCAGATTATGCACAGTCGTGGAGAGTATTTTCAAGAATAGATGCAAGGGAAAAAGTTAATACGAAGCTTTTTTATCCTTATGATTATTTTAATGATTATAAATTCCCGAAAACAAGACAGGAAATTTCTAATAATGCATGGGTTAAAAATCAAGAGCGTTGGTCTCTGTGGACAATAATTGCAACGCATGTGATTTTAGGTGACTTGACCGTATTTAAAGTAAGTAGTGAAGAGAACCCGCTAGTTGAAGATGGCTATCAACTGAAGTATCCAGTTGTACAAAAAACTAAAGATGACTTTTTTACGAATTCAAAGTATCGAAGTGAAATAACTAAGTGTTTGTCCTATGGGGAGGCAGCTAAACCTTATATTATTCAGCTAAAATCAAGTGGTTCAGATTGGCCAGTAGTTCGTTCTAATAGTAGTTACGAGCGTTGGTTAGACTCTTTGGTTCACCCTGCACCAGGTGGTGATATTTATATTACGGATGACGGTTTGTCTGACTATAACGACATTATTGGATATCATGAAAATGATTCAGCAGCGTTTAAAGCCGCTTGGATAGCGGCCAAAGAAGAAGGCGGAATTATGAAGGCTGAGCCTGAAGTTTCAAATATTAATAGCCAATCTATTACCGCATACAACATCAAGGAGGACTGGTTTTTTGATAAAGAGCGCTCCATGTTAGATAAAAGAATCATCTGTATCGCTCCTGTTGGAAGATTTGTTTACGATCCGAATGAAAATGATAAAAAGAGTGCTGATTACACTGAAATAGATCGTTTTAGTAGTTTCTTAGGTGTTAACAATGTGGGCCGATTAGTTGACGCTGCTGGAACCGAATCCACTGATGAATTCGTTGAGCTAGAGTTATTCTGGCTATACTTCCCTCAATTGCGTCATGTATTGGTTAATTATTATGTCTACAATGAGCAAAATGATGCTTATAGAATGTCTTATGATGATTTATTCTGGAAACGCATGTTCTCTGCGCGTATGTACAAGAAAACAGATCAGTACGATCGCAGTGTGGAAGACTACCGCTACGGTGTAGATGCTTTATATGAGGCAGAAAAGTTCAAAGAAACCATGAGAACGTGGGAAACTGACCTTTGGAATTATTAATTCATTGATAATACACTTTAAACCCCGGCAATCGTCGGGGTTTTTTGTTGCTCAATATCTCGGTTTTATTTACCTTTATAAAAAACCTACGTCATGAGAATTTTTATCCTTTTTTGCCTTGTATCGTCCTTAAGTTTATCTGGTTTAGCGCAGTCCTTTCTGCCAGGTGTTTTGATGTTTCAATTGAAAGGCGATATACAGCCCAATCGCTTGAATCAAAAACAAACAGACCCCAATCAATTTTCCCTCACGGAAGAGTTAAATAACTATCCATTCCTAAAGACAATTTTTCAAGATGCAGGAGTTACGGCCCTAGAGCGTCCGTCGTATTTTACCATGAAACCTTCGTTGATGAACATATATCGCATTTATTTTACTGATGATGCGCACATCAATTCCTACTTAAATCAATTGCAAAAGGTAGCAGATGTGCTTTATGCAGAAAAAGAACCCATTTACTCTACGGGTTTTGTCCCAAATGATCCAAGTCATACGGGAACGAATAAATGGTATCATACCTTAGTAGGTTCTGAAAATGCATGGAACATTACACAAGGGCGCACCCAAGTGAAAGTAGCCATTGTAGATAATGCCGTATATTCAACCCATTCAGACTTGACCGCGTTTAATCAATATGATGTGGCCGATAATGATAATGATGCAACCCCTCCTTTGAATTATACCCAAGACCAAGGCTGGTCTCACGGTACACATTGCGCTGGCTTGGCAACGGCCGACATTAACAATGGCGTTGGTATTGCAGGGTTAGGAGGTAATGTCGAATTAATAGGAGTGAAGTGTACACCAAACAGTGCGACCTCATCTGGTTCAGTGTGGTATGGGTATGCAGGTGTTCAGTGGGCTTGTGAGAATGGGGCACATGTTGTAAGCATGTCCTTTGGTGGAACAAGTCCATCACAAGCGTTTCAAACCCTTATCAACGCATACCCAAATGTTGTATTTCTTGCAGCAGCAGGTAATAGCAATGTTACTACCTTACATTACCCAGGGGCGTACAACAATGTAATATGTGTAGGTTCAGTAGATGCCAACGATCAACGTTCAAGTTTTTCAAATTATAACGGAGCAACACCATATGTTGATATTGCAGCACCAGGAGGTTACTCCAATGGAGGATTATTGAGTACCGTGTATTCTGCTTCTGGAAATTCGTATGCTAAAATGGGAGGAACCTCTATGGCAACCCCATTTGCAGCAGGCTTAGTAGGTTTAATGCTGAGCGTTAATCCAACTTTAACCCCAGCGCAAGTACTTAGCTGTCTACTGAGCACTGGTGTAAATATTAATCAAAATATGGGGCCTCGAATTGATGCGCTCGCTGCCGTACAATGTGCCGGCCAAGGGTTAGCGCCAGGTGCACCAACATCAAATTTCTTCGCCATACCAACCACCCTATTTGAAGGGGACTCCGTTTTGTTCTATGAAAACTGCGCAAATGGAGGAAATAACATTACCTCTTACCAGTGGAGTTTTCCAGGCGGTTCTCCGGCCAGCTATAGCGGGATGACACCCCCTTACATCACTTACGCAGCAGCAGGAACATATAATGTTTCGCTTACTGTAACCAATTCAGTTACTTCAGATACCGAAACAAAAAACGCCTACATCACGGTGAATGTCCCTCCTTATGGAAACTGGATTGTACAAAATTCCGGATTCTCAGCTGCGAATCGCGGTGTACATTGGATTTCTATTGTTGATCAAAATGTGGTTTGGGCCACGGCATACGATGGAAGTGGCGGAAATGCCAACGTTCAACAATTTACCAAAACAACTGACGGTGGAAACACATGGACTCCGGGGAATATAAATGTTGGGAATGCAGGTCTAGGTATTTCAATGGTTCAGGGAATTTCTTCTTCTACCGCGTGGTTAGCCGCTTATCCCAACGCTGCAGGTCAACTTGGAGGTATATGGAAAACAACAAATGGCGGCTCAACATGGACAAAACAAACCACAGCAACCTTTAGTAACGCTGCTTCCTTTACAAACGTTGTTCATTTTTGGGATGCCAATGAAGGCTTTTGTATGGGAGATCCAATCAATGGAGAATTCGAGATTTATCGCACAACCAATGGCGGAACTAATTGGACCTTGGTTTCAGGGGCTAATATCCCCAATCCGTTAAGCGGAGAATATGGTTATACGCGCCAGTTGGATGTCGTAGGGAACAGTGTGTGGTTTTCAACGAATAAAGGGAGAATATTTCACTCAACAGATAAAGGAGCTACATGGGCCGTGTATACCTCACCAATTTTGGATTTTGCAGGTGCTAACATCAGTGCAAATTTTTCGTTTGCTTCTGCCTCAATAGGTTACATCGTCACCAATGGAGGAGCAGTGTATAAATCAACAAATGCAGGTTCTACATGGATTCAATTGGCAACAACTGGTCCTATTTTCTCCAATGGGCTCTGTGCCATCGTTAATACAAATACCATTTTCACCACAGGGGCTGCTACCGGCGGTTCAGGGTCATCCTATTCGCTAGACGGCGGATTAACTTGGTCATTAATTGATAATCAACAGCATTTGTATTGTGAGTTTTTAACGCCTTCTATTGGTTGGTCAGGTTGGTTTAATACGAATGCTACAACTAATGGCATGTGGAAATGGAATAATTTGTCCAGCCCGCTTACAGTTCAGTTTAACGGCAATCCTTCAACTGTTTGTGTAAATACCCCGGTTCAATTTACAGATCAAACCACCGGTGGAGTTATTAATTCATGGAACTGGAGTTTCCCTGGAGGTTCACCCAGCACCGCTTCAATTGCCAATCCCGTGGTAACCTATGCACAGCCTGGAACTTATGCCGTTTCCTTAACCGTTAGTGATGGCACAAACTTGAGTAGTTTTCAAGATACGGCTTACATTACCGTAGAAACCCTGCCCGCGGCACCAGGGGCCATTCAAGGAAATGCCGCTCCATGTCCGAACGCTGTGGAAACGTATTCAGTCGCCAATGACCCTTCTGCATATTACAGTTGGACATTTCCTGCAACCTGGCTGGGCATGAGTACAACCAATTCCATTTCACTAACCTTGGATAATATACCAGGCATACTTTCTGTAACCGCAGGTAATTCCTGTGGCTCAAGTCCGGCAGCTACCTTGAATATTAATCTCGGAGCACAACCTACTGCTGGATTTACATACACCTTAAATGGCGGACAATTATCCTTAATGAATACCTCTCAGAATGCGAACGGATTTGATTGGAACTTTGGCGACGGAACAACTTCAACACAAACTCAACCAACCCATGTGTTTACTACGCCGGGTACTTATGTTGTGACCCTTATCGCCACAAACGCATGCGGTCAGTCGGACACCTTAATTCAAGAACTAACGGTATTGGGATTAGAAGATTTAAGTGCCATGGGAATTACGGCCTATCCTAATCCTACCGCAGGAGTAGTGACGCTTTCAGGATTAGCAAATTATATTTCCGAAGAGTTGAGTATTATTGATTTACAAGGGCGTATTGTGGAAAGAGTCCGGATTGAATCCGATGTACAAGTAATTGCTTTTACCCATGCAGTTAATGGCCTATATTTGATCCGAATTCAAAACGGAGTATTACCTTTGCGACTTCAACGATAATGAATGACAGAGATTAGTGACCGCATAAGTTTCATAGATCACGCATCCAAAACAACGTTTGTAATTCTTCCGAAAAAGCAACCTTGGGTCATAGCACTCATGGGAGCATGGTTAGGCATGTGGATTACAATAGGCTTAATAACATGGTGGGCATTGTTTGCAATGAAGTTAAACCAGCAGGAGCAAATCATACTATGGGTTTTCTTGAGTTTTTGGGCTTATTACACCATTCGCGTTGGGCGATCATTTCTTTGGTTGTTGTGGGGACAAGAACTGCTTAAAATTGATGAAATCGGGTTACACATTAAAAGATCAATTCGCACCTATGGTAAAAGTGTTCCATATTATTTCGAAAACATAAAAGATCTTTCCTATGATGTGCCTGAAGAAAAATCGTTTCAAACCGTTTGGGAATCCTCTCCATGGGTTAGCGGTGGCGAGCGGTTCTTTTTCGGTTACTATGGTAAAATGATTAAATTCGGAAAGAAATTAACCAAAAGAGAAGCCCAACTGCTATCCCAAGTATTAGAAAAACGCCTGCGTAAATATTCAAAAAAATAAACATGTACGGAAAAATTCAACAGCATTTATCTACAGAGCTAACAAGTATCGAAGATAACGGATTACTCAAGAAAGAACGTATTATTACGACGCCTCAAGGCCCCAATGTTCATGTGAGTACTGGCGAAGATGTCGTGATCATGTGTGCCAATAATTACCTCGGACTTTCCTCGCACCCAGAGGTGATTCAAGCTGCGAAAGACGCCCTTGATACCCATGGATTTGGGATGTCATCTGTGCGATTTATCTGCGGTACTCAAGACATTCACAAGACCCTTGAGCGTAAAATCGCCGAGTTTTATGGCACAGAAGATACCATTTTGTATGCGGCAGCTTTTGATGCAAATGGCGGTGTTTTTGAACCCTTGTTTTCTGAAGATGATGCGATTATTAGCGATGAGTTGAATCATGCTTCCATTATAGATGGGGTAAGATTATGTAAAGCGCAGCGATACCGGTATCGACATTCTAACATGGAAGACCTGGAAGAGCAGTTGAAAAAAGCTCAAGCCCAACGGTTTCGAATTATCGTAACAGATGGCGTATTCTCTATGGATGGTGATTTAGCTAAAATGGATGAAATCTGTGCATTAGCTGAAAAATATGATGCGTTGGTGATGACCGATGAATGTCATTCAGCTGGATTTATTGGTAAAACTGGGCGTGGTGTTCCAGAACATTTTGGAGTTCAACACAAGGTGGATATTGTTACAGGAACCTTGGGTAAAGCCCTAGGTGGCGCTATGGGGGGTTATACTACCGGTAAGAAGGAAATCATTGAAATGTTACGTCAGCGTTCCAGGCCATATTTATTTTCAAATTCACTCGCGCCTTCGATAGTTGGTGCAAGCATTAAGATATTTGATTTATTAAGCAGTACAACAAGTCTGCGTGATAGGCTAGAAGAGAATACCTTGTATTTTAAAGAACACATTAAAGCAGCTGGATTCGATATTAAACCGGGCGATTCACCGATTGTTCCAATCATGTTGTATGACGCTGCATTGTCTCAGCAATTTGCAAACGAATTATTGAATGAAGGGGTCTATGCAATCGGGTTCTTTTATCCCGTTGTGGCAAAAGGTCAAGCACGTATTAGAACTCAAATATCTGCGGCCCACACACGCGCAGATTTGGATAAGGCAATTGCGGCGTTTATAAAGGTTGGAAAGAAACTTAATGTAATTTAATTCAGTTGAAGATTCATCGCGTCTTAATTTGGTGTTTTTTGTTTGCCTTTATTGGGCAGCTCAGTGTTCCATTTTGTTTCGATAAGAAAATCACAATTGAATGGAGTGATGCCGATGATGATTCAAGTGATACAGAGGATTTTGAAGAAGATCTAGCCATAGAGGCCTCCGTACTAAATCTAATCTATGAATTCTGCTTTATCAATGCAGATCTTCAGGGTTCCAGATGTTGGTATAATGCCAATGTGAAGAATAAAGAGATATTATTTTCGATTGACTATCCCCCAGAAATAAGCTAACCCTTTTTGCTTATTATCTAATTTAATCATCGAATCTATTTAATTTCTTGTGAAAAACCTTTTTAATTCATGGAGAGCGGATCTCCCTTCTAGTATTGTCGTCTTTTTTGTTGCACTCCCCTTATGTTTGGGGATTGGATTAGCTTCAACTTCGGTTGAAGGCTTTACTCCAATACCTATTTCCGGTTTGATTGCCGGAATCATCGGAGGAGTCGTTGTTGGTTTAATAAGTAATTCCCGACTTGGTGTTTCTGGGCCCGCTGCCGGCTTAATAACGGTTGTTATTTCTTCAATTTCTTCCCTGGGATCTTTCAATGCTTTTTTATTGGCTTTGATATTAGCGGGTATCTTTCAAGTGATTTTCGCACTCCTTAGGGCAGGAATAATTGCAAATTATTTACCCACTGGGGTAATTAAAGGAATGCTCGCCGCTATTGGAATTACTTTAATTTTAAAAGAAATACCCCACCTTATTGGGTACGATAAAGATTATGTCGGCGATGAAGCCTTTTTCCAACAAGATGGTCATAATACCTTAACAGAATTATTATATGCCGTAAAAGCACTAGATCCTGGAATTGCGATGATAGGTATGGTTTCTCTGGGTTTAATTGTATTATTCGAACAATCGAGATTTAAGAATTTTATTGCCTTTAAGTACATTCCATCCATGCTCTGGGTAATCATCATTGGAACATTAATCAATGTGCTATTAACTGCAAGTGGACATGATTTACACATTGCTAAAGAACATTTGGTTCAGATTCCTCAATTGACATCGTGGAAATCCATTGAAATGCAAATGCATTTTCCAGATTTTTCGTTTATCTATAATCCTAAGATTTATATTGTGGCCATAACAATAGCCGCCATTGCAAGTTTAGAAACGCTATTAAGTGTAGAAGCAATCGACCGCTTAGATCCGGAAAAGGCAATTACAAATCCAAACCGAGAGTTGATGGCTCAAGGAGTTGGAAATGCTATTGCTGGCTTACTCGGTGGAATACCGGTTACCCAAGTAATCGTTCGATCAACGGCTAATTTAAATGGTGGGGCACGATCTAAAATGTCGGCTGTCTATCACGGACTTTGGTTGGTTGTGGCTATTCTGTTTATTGCCCCGGTATTAAATCTAATTCCCTTAGCTACCCTTGCCGCTATTTTAATTTCTGTGGGTTATAAGCTAACAAATTTTAAATTAATTAAAGCTCAATTTGTTAAAGGATGGGATCAATTTATACCGTTTATAGCCACCATCGTAGCCATATTATTTACAGATTTACTGAAAGGGATTGGTATTGGATTAGTAATAGCAATTTTCTACATTATTAAACGTAATTTTAAAGGTAATCATGAGGTAATCACTACGGAAAATGGATTGGAAATTGTCCTTGGTGAAAATGTGAATTTTCTTAATATTGCGAGTATAAAAAACACCTTAATGAACATTCCTAATGGCACACACGTGATTATAAATTCTACGCGAAGTAAATCGCTGGATTATGATATTCAGGAACTGTTAATTGATTTTATTTCAGTCACCTCAAAAACAAAAAACATTACGGTCCTGTATCAAGGGCAGCATTTAATTTAAACGAATTAACCATGGAAACATATTATAATAACCTTTTAGAAAACAACAAAAAATGGGTCGCTGATAAATTAAAGGAAGACCCCGATTTTTTTAATAAACTTGCTCATGGACAGAAACCTCCAGTCTTGTGGATTGGTTGTTCTGATTCTCGAGTTCCTGCTAATGAGATTATTGGAGCTCCTCCCGGAGAAGTTTTTGTGCATAGAAACATTGCCAACATGGTTGTGCACTCTGATATGAATCTTTTGTCTGTATTGGATTATGCTGTAAATGTGTTAGAAGTTAAGCACATCATTGTTTGTGGCCATTACGGTTGCGGTGGGGTTCAAACTGCCATGACCAATGCCCATGTGGGATTAATTGATAATTGGATTCGTCACATCAAAGATGTGTATCGTATGAATTATGAAGAATTGCATGTAATTCAAGAATCAAAGGCTCGCGTGGATAGATTTGTGGAGCTCAATGTGTTTGAACAGGTTTGTAATTTAGCGAAAACATCCATTGTGCAAGCAGCGTGGGAACGCAGAGAAGATTTACATTTACATGGATGGGTATATGATGTGGCAGATGGCCTAATAAAGGATTTAGACGTTACCCTTACTAATAATTCTACCCTTCAAAACGTATACAAACTTGATATTTAGTGTGATATCTCCCCGATTTCATTTGGATCGTGTTTGTGTTTAAATAACACCGCAAATAAAATAGCCACTACCAAGGCATACGCTGCAAAAGAAAGCCAAATTGGCTCCCATTGTTGTATCATTATGGCCTTGGTAAGCGTTCCATCTGCTTTGATAGTATTTCCTTTAAGGAGTTCTTTTAACATGGGGTGGTCCATATTAACCCCGTAGTAGCTTGCGACCTCGCTAACTTTTGTTAGGGGTTTTGTAAAAAATGCATCAATCATTCTGCCACTGATTGAACTACCCAAAATGGCTCCGAAGCCGTTAGTCATCATCATAAATAAACCCTGAGCGGATGAGCGCTTATCTTCAGATACTGATGAGTTAACAAAGAGCGAACCGGAGATATTGAAAAAGTCGAATGCCATCCCATAGACTACACATGATAATAATATCATCCATAGTAAATCGCCAGGATTACCATACGCAAATAAACCGAATCGTAAGACCCAAGCAATCATACTCATCAACATCACTTGCTTGATTCCAAATCGACGTAAAAAGAAGGGGATTGCAAGGATAAACAAGGTTTCTGAAACTTGCGAAATTGACATAATTACGGTTGAGTGCTTTACTGCAAAAGATTCCGCATATTTTGGAAATGCTTCAAACGTACTTAAATAGGTATCCCCATACATGTTGGTTAATTGAAGTGCGCCTCCTAACATCAAAGAGAACAAGAAGAAGATAAACATCTTATAATTTAGCATCAATTTAAAGGCATCTAAGCCCAAGATTTGCATCAAATTTTTCCCCTCGTTTGATCCTCTCTTAGGTGCACATTTGGGAAGAATAAATGAAAAAATAGCTAATCCAAACGATGCAATGGCACTGATATAAAATTGATTGGCTGAGGCACTATTTCCCGTTAGATCTGTTACCCACATCGCAATGATAAAGCCAACCGTTCCAAATACACGAATGGGTGGAAAGGTCTTCATGGGATCCAGGTTGAATTGTCCAAGAATGCTATACGACACAGCATTCGATAACGCGATGGTAGGCATATAGAAAATCATCGCAATTAGGGTAATCCAAAAAAACATGCCAGGGTCTTGCACCATCGGAAGGCTCGCGACTGCGATACCACTCAATAAATGTAGGATACCAAGCAAGCGCTCCGCATTAATCCATTTATCCGCAACAATTCCCATAAGACTGGGCATAAAAATTGAAGAAATGCCCATGGTAGTGAAAATGGCACCGAATTCAGTGAAGGACCATTTCATGGTAATGGTACAATATTTTCCTACCGTAATTAACCATGCTCCCCAAACGAAATATTGGAGAAAACTAAGGACAGTTAATTGGAGTTTAATTGAATTGTTTTGCGAAGGTAAGCCAAGTGTTTCCATGGCTTGAAGATACTATTTTTTTCGCTTATTGATTTCGTCGCGAATTTTTGATGCTAATTCGTAGTCTTCATTTTCTAATGCTTCTACTAATTGTTGTTCAAGTTCATCCACACTTACTTCTTCCAAGGGTTCATCCAAATCAGTTTCATGCAGTTGATTTTGTATCTCATCATCTTCTGTTGAGCTTGAATAGCCCTCACTGATGTTATTTACCTCATTAATAACCTGTTTGGTAGTGTAAATGGGCACTTTAAACCGAACTGCAATGGCAACGGCATCAGAGGACCGTGAATCTATATCTGTAGGAATACCATCTTCACCAACCAAGGTTATTTTGGCAATGAATAACCCTTCACGGAATTGATGAATGATAACTTCCTGAACAGTAACATTAAATGCACTAAAAATCGGTTTAAATAAATCATGCGTCATGGGACGGTTTGGCACCATGCTTTCTAATTCAACAGCAATAGCTTGGGCTTCAAAACTACCAATCACAATAGGCATGTGGCGATTTCCATGGATTTCTTTTAGGTGCAGCACATAGGAGCCCGAATGCGTTTGGCTATATTCAATCCCTGTGATTTCTAATTGAACTTTCTCCATGGTTTTACGCTAATTAATTAGCCGCTTGGAATTTTTTGATAGCTTCTGTAAGTTTTGGAATAACCTCGAATGCATCTCCAACCACACCATAATCTGCTGCTTTAAAAAATGGTGCTTCTGCATCGGTATTAACCACCACGATTACCTTTGAACCATTCACTCCGGCTAAATGCTGGATAGCACCTGAAATACCAACTGCAATATAGAGGTTTGGACGAATAGCAACTCCAGTTTGTCCAACGTGTTCGTGGTGTGGCCTCCAACCAATATCA
>JACCDH010881632.1_pt1 | contig 16680 bp, 17 predicted proteins | sample 7442481 | NCBI WGS metagenome assembly JACCDH01 (sample SAMN15323433, study PRJNA562643) | freshwater metagenome | isolation source: river surface water | place: USA:Blue River Watershed | collected 2017-08-15
CTTTACGAATGGCGGACATCACCGATTGCTTTTGGCTTTCTGTGCTTACAAACAGTGGTTGAACAATGCCGGTATTGATGCTGATTATGTGGGCCATGGGTGCAGGTAGAAAAAGTGGGTACACCGATCTTTGATTTGCTGATGCCAGGAGGCCCTAACAAAAAGCTGCTGGCCAGGCGCATCGCCGCAGACAGTACACTTGTACGGCAAGGGTATAGCAGGTGTTTCGTGCCGCATGCTGCAAGCATAGAGGGTTATCGATACTTAGGTGTCGGGTTATTATGCGGGCGATTGTTTTTGCCGGACATCCATGGCCCGTACCCCCTTTCTGCCGACCCGTGATGGTATTTCGCCCAGCCTGGTGTGGCTGCCTCACGGCCCTTGGAAAACGCTGGGTGAATTTTTCGCGTTTCGCTTTCCTATGGTGAACGCTGACAGCTGGGCTGATCGCATGTCGCGGGGTGAAGTTGTTGACGATTTGGGTGTTGCGCTATCGCTCGACAGCGCTTTTCGGGCGGGCGCCTGTGTTTTTTATTATCGCCAGCGGCGAGACGAGACGCCGATACCCTTTGAGGAAAAAATCCTTTTTCTCAATGACCAACTGCTGGTCGTCGACAAACCCCACTTCGTTGCCGTCACACCCGGCGGGCGCTTTCTGCGCGAGACTTTACTCGCCCGCTTGAAGCGGCGCACAGGTCTGGACACGCTTACACCGGTTCATCGACTTGATCGCGAAACAGCGGGTGTCATCATGTTCTCAGTCGAGCCTTCAACGCGCAGTCTGTGGCAATCGCTGTTCAGGCAAAAGCTGGTGCATAAGGTTTACGAGGCGGTAGCGCCGTTTCGTGAGTCGCTTCATTTGCCGCTGGATATCAGCAGCCGCATGGTCCGCGACGAAAAGTTTTTTCGCATGCGGGAGGAACCGGGTGAACCCAACGCATTCACTCGAATCGAGCTGGTTGAACAACGCGGCTCGCGAGCGCTTTATCGTTTATTTCCCCTGACCGGTAAAATGCATCAGCTGCGGTTGCATATGAGCTCGCTGGGCATACCGATTATGAACGATGGTTTTTATCCGGAAGCCCTGCCATCGCAAGCTGACGATTTTTCATCCCCGCTTCAATTGCTGGCGCGTTCACTCGCCTTTACCGACCCGGTCACCGGCGAGCTGCGCATTTTTGAAAGCGACCGCAGGCTCTGAATTTCCCGCACAGTGGATTTACAAAAAGAAGAAGCAATGAACGCCTCCCCAGCCTCACCTGATGATCGTTTTGTTTTGCGTCGCGCGATCATTGCGTTATCAGCGGCTGCGTTTGGCAGCGGCATGTCAATGCGTGTTGCCGATCCGATGTTGCTGCGCTTGTCCTCCGATTTCAATATTCCGCTGGGTTTGGCTGCGTGGGTAGTGACCATATTTGGATTGGCTTATGGTTGCTCGCAGCTATTGTTCGGACCGCTGGGTGATCGCTACGGCAAATACCGCGTCATTGCATGGGGTTGTCTGGCATGCGCAGTGAGCGCGTTATTGTGTGGTTTGATGACTGAGTTCACTGGCCTGTTGCTGGCACGCGGCCTGGCCGGCGCAACCGCAGCTGCGCTTATCCCTTTATCCATGGCGTGGATTGGTGATGTGGTTCGGTATGAGGATCGGCAGTCGGTGCTTGCGCGTTTTCTGGTCGGACAAATTCTGGGTCTGTCAACCGGGGTATTGGTCGGTGGCTGGTGTGCTGATTACCTTGACTGGCGCACACCATTCTTTCTTATTGCTGCCTGGTTTTTTTTGATTGGCGCTTATCTGATTCATTTGAATCATTCGTTACCGGACTATGCGCGGATGCTGCGACGAGCCAACGGCGGAGCACTGGTTAGACTCATCTCTGAGTTTCGTGCGGTATTAGCTGTTCCGTGGGCGCGCACGGTCTTGCTTACGGTATTAATCGAGGGTGGCTTGGTTTTTGTTGCAGTGGCCTTTTTACCGACGCATTTGCATACGGTCTATGCATTGTCACTATCGTCAGCCGGTGCACTGGTGATGTTGTTTGGCCTGGGTGGTCTGATATTTGCGCTGGGGTCGCGGTATCTGGTGCGGCAGATGGGCGAGGCAAGATTGACTCGTTACGGTAGCCGGCTGATGGCGGCTTCACTGCTGGCGATCGCTTATTCACCTCAATGGTGGATCACCTTGCCCGCCTGCCTGTTTTTCGGCTTAGGTTTTTACATGATGCACAACACCCTGCAAATCAATGCAACCCAAATGGCACCTGAAAGACGCGGCGCGGCCGTGGCCGCCTTTGCGTCGTGTTTTTTCCTGGGTCAGTCTGCGGGTGTGGCGCTGGGTGGGGGACTGCTGGTGTTTACCGGTACGGCCCACCTGATTGCTGCAGCGGGTTTCGGGGTGTTACTGGTGGGTGCACGATTTTCCAACCGACTGTCATCCAGACCTGCCTGAATCGACTGTAGCGCTAGTCCACTCAGGATCGCGAAGCAAATGAACGCAGCTCAGCGGCGAGGCTGGGTTGAACCGCTTCCATTTCTTTGGCCATCCGTTGCAGGCTCATTGCGGCACTGACCCGATCATCGCTGGTATCCCGGACTTTAGTCTGGTGCGTAGCCAGGCCAGTGCATAGGTTCAATAAACGATTGGGGAAAGCAAACACCAGGGGTTTGATGGTTTCAGTAGCGGTAAGATAAAAACTTGACATGACGACTCCAACAGAAAAGTTGATTTGTTGCGCCGCAGTATAGTTTCCCAAGAGATATATTTAAAATTTTTATTTAAAATATCTTTTATACGTTTTTCGAATATCATATTTGTTGACGTTCACTTACTATCGCCACCATGAGCTTTCTGACCCTGGATCTGAATCTGCTGCGAGTATTTGACGCGGTCATGACCGAGCAAAACCTGACCCGCGCGGCCAACCGGCTGGCAATGACCCAACCAGCGGTATCAAATGCGGTAAAGCGCTTGCGTGACGCGCTGGGTGATGAACTACTTATTCGCACTGCCCATGGCGTAAAACCTACGGCGCGCGCGGAATCGCTGTGGCCTGCTGTACGACAGGCACTCGCTGATCTGGAAGAGGCGGTGGCGCCGCGTACCTTTGAGCTGGCCAAGGCTCACGCAACGTTTCGGATGGCCATGGCTGATGCGACGGCAGGATTGATGCTGCCGCCATTGGTCAGACTGATAGAAAACGAGGCACCCGGTATCGATATTCGCATGGTGCCTCTGACGACGCGTGAACCACGGCCGATGCTTTTGCGTGGTGATATTGATCTGGCGATCGGTTTTTTCCCGGGAGTGGTTGCACAACTTCAGGGTGCGACCGAAACGCCAATCCGCCACGAACGCTTGTATTCAGGTCAATATGTTTGCGTGATGCGTAATAAGCATCCGCTAGCTAAAACTGATTTGACCGTAGAAAGGTATTGCGAAGCCAACCATCTGCTGGTGAGCTTTTCAGGACGTGCTCGCGGTCTGGTCGATGATGCGTTGTTATCTGTTGGCAGAGAACGCCGCATTTTGTTAACCGTCAACCAGTTCTTCACTGCTGGCAAAGTGGTCGCTGCGTCTGATTTGCTGATGGTGTTGCCACGACACCTGATTGAAGCGACAGGCATGACAGATCACTTGATTGCCAAAGAGTTACCCTTTGCGATGCCAGAAGTTCATATCGATATGTTGTGGCACGAGCGAGATGCGCGCTCCCCTGGTCATCGTTGGCTGCGCGAACAGCTGCGTGAATCTGATGTGCTGGCAAATAGCGGGAAGATGGTCTGACTACCTTTGTTCTGTGTCGTTACAGTCGTTCTAAGAAATAGTCAGCACACCCTCGTCAATCAAGTTGGTTTCACCCGAGTTCCTGGATTAGCTATTCACAATTCATCCATAACTAATCCACAGGTTTATCCACTTCTGACGCTTGGTTTTGCAGCCGCTTTTTTGGCTTGTTGTTTTATATAAGTCTGTATTTATAGATAGTAGTAATAGATAAGGTAAGTCACTTTCTGTGGATAACCTGATATTTTCTATACAGTTCAGTCACTTACGAAAAAGATAAACCCTGAAAATACCGCGTACTCTGACAGGACAGTTTTTGTATAAGAATGAGGTTGTGGCTAAAGATCCCGCTTATCCACTTCAGGCCTGTGAGTTATCCCTAGGCTTATCAACAATCAGATTGCTAACGGTCGGCGCGTTGTCTCCGTAGCGTTTTGCAACTGTCAGCATCGACCGGTTTTCAATGCTGACCTGATGAGAGAAATCCTCACGCTTTCCAAAGAGCTTGCATTAGTTGAAATGTTCGGGCGATCGCTGATTCCTGGCGCCGGCTATTCAGACAAAGGAAAGACAGTTCGGTGGTAACGCTGACAGCATTCGCGATGACCAGGCCGTGCGCTCGTGCTTCTCGCAGGGCAATAGAATCTCGCACCAACGATAAACCAATCCCTGATTTCACCAGATCCAGCATCGAAGCTTCCTGATCAACCATCGCCACCTTGTCCGGATTGACCCCGTGCTGTTCAAAGATGCTGGTCAGCAAGCGGTTGTGTACCGACTCAGGCGGTGACCAGATCCACGGCAAACTCGCTAGTGCTTTCCAATCCTTGTCGTCGACGCGTCTGCGCCAGCCCTGTGGCGCCACCACGTTGTAAACAAACGAGGTCAGGGTCAAGGCATGACAATCTTTCGCCGGCGAGCCCACAAAATAACCGACATCCAGATCGCCAAGACGAATTTGTTGTTCAACCCAGCCCGACATGCCTTGTTGCAGCCGGGTAGATATATTGGGATGCGCTTCGACCAGAAGTTTGAGGAATGCACCAAGTCGGGTGAACTCAGGATCCAGAATGGTCCCGATGGCCAGATGTCCGACCAGGGTTGAGTTCAATGAATGCGCTGCCTGTACCAGTTCAACGCTGCTGCTGATAACACGCTCAGCCAGGGGCAACAGTTTTGCACCATCAGGGGTGAGTGTCATGCCGTTGGGCGCGCGCGCGAACAGTTGTACCCTGAGGCTGTGCTGCAAAGCCTTGATCTGGAGGCTGACTGCCGGCTGGGTCAGATGCAGTTGCGCTGCCGCCCGGGTCAGGTTGCCCTCCCTGGCGACGGTGACAAAGGCTCGCAGTTGCGTCAGATCCATCGTTTATATAAGAAATATTTATGGGTATTTGATAATAACTCATTAGATTTGGGAGTTTCACTCGAATATCCTAGCGGAAAGCCGACCCACTATAAAAGGAAAATTTATGACAACCGCGTCGCTCCCCGAGATTCCTCACTTTATTAATGGCAAGAAGATACCGACCAGCAGTGGTCGTCGTCAGCCGGTGTTCAATCCGGCCACGGGCGCGGCGATTGCCAATGTGGCGTTGGGCAGCGTAGAGGAGGTGAATGCGGCAATTGCTGTTGCCTCCAAGGCAGCGCCAGCCTGGGCAGAGACCGCGCCGCTGAAACGAGCGCGTGTGCTGTCCAAATTCAAGGAACTGCTTGAAAAGCATCACGATGATCTGGCCGCAATGATTACGCGCGAGCATGGCAAAGTGTTTAGCGATGCGAAAGGCGAAGTCGTCCGGGGCCTGGAAATTGTTGAGTTTGCTTCGGGCATTCCACAGTTACTGAAAACACAGTTCACCGATAACATCGGCGGCGGCATTGATAACTGGCAGTTGCGCCAGCCCTTGGGCGTCACGGCCGGCATCACGCCATTCAATTTTCCGGTGATGGTGCCGCTGTGGATGACGCCTGTGGCGATTGGCTGCGGCAATACCTTTGTGCTGAAACCCTCGGAGCGCGATCCTTCTCCCGCGATCTTCATGGCTGAATTGTTGCAGCAGTCCGGTTTACCAGATGGTGTCTTCAATGTAGTCCAGGGCGACAAGCTCGCTGTCGATACGATTATTCAGCACCCCGATGTCAAGGCCGTTTCGTTCGTTGGCTCGACACCGATTGCGGAATACATTTACACGGAAGGTAATCGTCGCAAGGGCGCGTATCCGATGCGCGTGCAGGCATTGGGTGGCGCAAAAAATCATCTGGTTGTCATGCCCGACGCGGATCTGGATCAGGCGGTCGATGCATTGATCGGCGCTGCGTATGGTTCAGCAGGTGAGCGCTGCATGGCGATTTCGGTGGCAGTCGCGGTGGGCAGCGTCGCTGACAAACTGGTCGATGCGCTGGTACCGCGGGTTAAAGCCCTGAAGATAGACAACGGTATGAATCCCGCTTCAGAAATGGGCCCGGTCGTCACTGCAGCACACAAGGCGAAAATTGTGGACTACATCACGCAGGGCGAGAAGGCGGGCGCAAAACTGCTGGTCGATGGTCGTGGTTACACGGTATCCGGTCATGAGCAAGGCTTTTTCCTCGGCGGTTCTTTGTTTGATCATGTGACGCCGGAGATGACAATTTATCGCGACGAGATTTTCGGACCGGTGCTGTGTGTGGTGCGTGTTCCCGACATGGCTGCAGCAATCCATTTGATCAATGCCCATGAGTTCGGTAATGGCGTGTCGCTGTTCACGTCCGATGGCAATACCGCGCGTGAATTCTCGCGTCGTATTGAGGTCGGCATGGTCGGCGTCAACGTACCGATACCGGTGCCGATGGCCTGGCATTCGTTTGGCGGCTGGAAGCGCTCCCTGTTCGGCGACATGCATATTTATGGTGAAGAGGGCATTCGGTTCTATACGCGCTACAAGTCGATCATGCAGCGCTGGCCGGAGTCGATAGGCAAGGGCGCCGAATTCACGATGCCGGTCGCGAAATAAGGGGGCCGTAATGCAATCCGCAGGCACTTACGATTACATCATCATCGGCGCGGGCACCGCAGGTTGTGTGCTCGCTAACCGCCTCACACAAGATCCCGGCGTTTCGGTGTTGCTGATCGAGGCCGGCGGCAAAGATGACTATGCGTGGATTCATATCCCGGTCGGCTATTTGTATTGCATCGACAATCCGCGTACGGACTGGCGTTTTCGGACCGAGCCGGATGCGGGTCTGAATGGCCGCAGTCTGATTTATCCGCGCGGCAAAGTGCTCGGTGGCTGCTCGTCGATCAACGGCATGATCTATATGCGCGGACAGTCACAAGACTATGATGCGTGGGCTGCTCAGACCGGCGACGCAAGCTGGAGCTGGAACCAGGTGCTGCCCTTGTTTCTGCAGACCGAGGACCATCACGGCGGGCGCAGCGAATTTCATGGTGCGGGCGGCGAATGGCGGGTGGAACAGCAGCGCTTGCGCTGGGACATTCTTGATGCGTTCCGGGAGGCTGCGTCGCAGACCGGCATCCCGAAAACTGATGATTTCAATCGTGGCGACAACGAAGGTTGCGGCTACTTCGAAGTGAACCAGCGCAGTGGCATTCGATGGAATACCGCGAAAGCTTTTTTGCGTTCCGTGAAAGGCCGTCACGGCAATCTCGAGATCATGACGGGCTGCCATGTGCATCGTTTGCGTATCGAACAAGGTGAGGGCGGTGCCGTCTGCAAGGGCGTTGAATTTAGCGGTGGTGGTCAGCACTGGCTCGCGCAGGCCACTGGCGAAACTTTGCTGACGGCGGGCGCGATTGGCTCGCCGCAGATTTTGCAAATGTCCGGCGTGGGGCCGGCAAATTTATTACGACAGCACGGAATACCTATCGTGAAAGAGGCGCCGGGCGTGGGCGAGAATTTGCAGGATCATTTGCAACTCCGGATGGCTTTCAAAGTACGAGACGCGAAAACGCTTAACACCATGGCGAACAGCTGGCTGGGCAAGATGCAGATTGGTCTCGAATATCTGCTGAATCGCAGCGGTCCGATGTCGATGGCGCCGTCGCAGCTGGGTGCGTTCGCACGTTCTGATGCGTCCCAGACCAGCGCGAACATTCAATACCATGTCCAGCCCTTGTCCCTCAATAAATTCGGCGAGCCTTTGCATGCCTTCCCGGCGTTTACTGCCAGCGTGTGCAATCTAAGACCGACTGCGCGCGGTCATGTGCGCATCGCATCAGCGGATGCTACTCAGGCGCCGAAAATTACGCCGAATTATCTGAGCACCGAAGAAGATCGTCAGGTCGCTGCCGATGCGCTGCGGCTGACTCGTCGCATTGTGGCTGCCCCGGCCATGCAACGCTATGCGCCCGAAGAATTCCTGCCAGGGCCGGCGTTTCAGAGCGATGCAGAACTTGCGCATGCCGCGGGGAATATCGGGACAACCATTTTCCATCCTGTCGGCACATGCAAAATGGGACGCGATGAGGATGCAATGGCGGTGCTCGATCCCCAGCTTCGGGTGCGAGGTGTCAGCGGATTGCGTGTGGTCGACGGATCGATCATGCCGCTCATTACGTCGGGCAATCCCAACTCACCCATCATCATGATTGCGGACAAAGCCGCACAAATGATTCGCGCCGACCGCAAAAAAGCAGTGAAGCGGGTCCAGCCTGAACTGACCCTTGCCTGAGGGCTTGATGCCAAAGCACAATGGCGATAGTGATCACTAACTTATAACGTGGAAACCTTGCCGCCAGAACTGTTCGTCCTGGCGGCTGCCGCTTTGCTGGCCGGTTTGGTTGATGCGGTCGTTGGTGGGGGCGGGCTAATTCAGGTGCCGATGCTATTCAGTGCCTTCCCATCCGCAGCGCCCGCAAGTTTGTTTGGCACTAACAAACTTGCCTCGGTCTGGGGCACGGCGGTGGCGGCACGAAGTTATGCGCGCCGCTTTCCGTTGGCCTGGCATGTCGCCGTACCGGCATCGCTGGCAGCGCTTTTGTTTGCATTCGTGGGAGCGTGGGCAGTATCGGTATTCCCGCCGATCTTGTTACGCAAGGCGCTGCCCGCTCTTTTGCTGCTGGTGGCTGCTTATGTGCTGATACGCAAGGACTTTGGCAGTTTTCATCAGCCGATTCCAAGAGGGCGTCGAAAAACCTTGCTGGCACTGGCGGTGGGCGCATTGATCGGCTTCTACGATGGCTTTTTCGGCCCCGGCACGGGGAGCTTCCTGATTTTTCTTTTTGTGCGCCTCTTTGGATTCGACTTCCTGCGCGCATCCGCTGTCGCCAAGGTCGTGAATGTCGCTTGCAATCTGGCAGCGCTTGCACTATTCGCCGGGCTGGGCCATGTGTTCTGGATGCTTGGCTTGCTGATGGCGGTCTGCAATATCGCAGGCTCACTGATTGGTACCCGGCTTGCGCTGCGGGGCGGCACGGGTTTTATTCGGGTGATTTTCCTGCTGGTGGTCGGCGCCCTGATTCTGAAAACCGGTACAGACGCATTTTTCTGATGGCGCGATTCGCTGTTTCACGTGAAACAGCGCAAATCGATCGGGCCGGACGTTCCACGTGAAACAAGGCACGGAATTGCCTTTATAATCCAGCCTCTGCTCTGATACTCGCCCGCCTGTTGTCATGGATTTTCCCGCTGAATTTGATGTGATTGTCGTCGGAGGAGGGCATGCCGGGACCGAGGCTGCGCTGGTCGCTGCTCGAATGGGTCAGAAAACCCTGCTTCTGACGCACAACATCGAAACGCTAGGTCAAATGTCCTGCAATCCCTCGATCGGCGGGATTGGCAAAGGTCATTTGGTGCGCGAGGTGGATGCGCTAGGCGGTGCGATGGCGATTGCTACCGACGAAGCGGGCATCCAGTTTCGCATTTTGAATTCCTCCAAAGGCCCCGCGGTTCGTGCCACCCGCGCACAGGCAGACCGGCTGCTTTACAAGCAGGCCATACGCTCACGGCTGGAAAATCAGCCCAATCTCTGGCTTTTCCAGCAGGCAGTCGACGATCTGATGGTCGAGGGTGATCGCGTCACGGGCGCTGTCACGCAGCTCGGCCTGCGGTTTCGGGCTCGTACCGTTGTTTTGACTGCGGGCACCTTCCTCGATGGCAAAATCCATGTCGGCCTGAATCATTACTCGGGTGGCCGGGCGGGGGATCCGCCTGCGATTTCATTGTCGGCGCGTCTCAAAGAGCTGAAGCTGCCGCAAGGTCGCTTGAAAACCGGTACGCCGCCGCGAATTGATGGCCGAAGCATTGATTTTTCCGTCATGACAGAGCAGCCCGGCGACAGTAACCCGATGCCGGTGTTTTCGGTGATGGGCAGTGCGGCGCTGCATCCGAAACAGCTGCCCTGCTGGATCACCCATACCAATGAGCGTACACACGAGATTATTCGAGGGGCGCTCGACAGAAGCCCGATGTTTACCGGGGTAATCGAGGGTGTCGGACCGCGCTATTGCCCGTCCATCGAAGACAAAATCCATCGTTTTGCCGACAAGACGTCGCATCAGATTTTCCTCGAGCCCGAGGGCCTGACCACTCATGAGTTTTATCCGAACGGTATCTCGACCAGCTTGCCGTTTGACGCGCAGCTGGCCTTGGTCAGATCGATGCGTGGCCTGGAAACCGCGCACATTCTGCGCCCGGGTTACGCGATTGAATATGATTACTTTGATCCGCGCGGACTGAAGTTATCGCTCGAGACGCGGGCCATTCGCGGCCTGTTTTTCGCCGGACAGATTAATGGCACCACCGGCTATGAAGAAGCAGCCGCACAGGGCTTGCTCGCCGGCTTGAATGCCGCCCTTCAGGCGCAGGGCCGCGAGCCGTGGACGCCTCGCCGTGATGAGGCCTACCTTGGTGTTCTGGTCGATGATCTGGTGACTCAGGGGGTTCAGGAGCCCTATCGAATGTTTACCAGTCGGGCGGAGTATCGGCTGAGTCTGCGTGAGGACAACGCTGACTTGCGCCTCACTGAAATCGGGCATCAGCTGGGCTGTGTTGGTGATGCGCAATGGGCGCATTTCGAGCGCCGGCGCGAGGCGATTGCCCGGGAGCTCGAGCGGCTGAAATCGACCTGGGTCAGCCCCCGATTGATTGCAGAGGCAGAAGCACAGCGTGTGTTGAGCAAAGGAATAGAACGAGAGTATGCACTCACTGACTTGTTGCGTCGCCCCGATGTCAGCTACAAGCAACTGATGACGCTGGTGGGTATCGATGGCCGGCGCTTTGATGATCCTGAGCTGGATCCTGCCGTGGCTGAACAGGTCGAAATTCAGGTCAAGTACGCGGGTTACATCGACCGCCAGGCGAAGGAAGTCGAGCGACATGACCACTATGAAAACCTGAAATTACCCGAGGGCTTGGATTACCTCAGTGTCAAAGCGCTGTCGATCGAGGTCAGGCAGAAACTCGCGAAGCATCAGCCGGAAACACTGGGTCAGGCCTCGCGGATCGCGGGTGTTACGCCTGCGGCGATCTCGTTGCTGCTCGTCCATTTGAAAAAGGGTGGATTTCGCGACCCGGTCTCCGGATCCGTGCAATCGGACGCTGCCTGAATGCGATCTGAAGACCGCCATGCATTGAGCGTCGCCCTGAGCGAAGCCGCAGCGCAATTACCGCTGAACTTCAGTCCGGCTGTGATCGACAAACTGCTCGATTATCTGGCGTTGCTGCAGAAGTGGAATGCGGTGTACAACCTGACCGCGGTACGCGATCCGGCGCAAATGCTGACCCAGCATTTGCTTGATTGTATGGCCGCATTGCCCGCGTTTGCGCAGGCGCAGCGATTACTCGATGTGGGCTCGGGCGGTGGTTTGCCCGGCATCGTGATTGCGATTTGGGCGCAGCAAGCAGTACCCGGAATGCAGTTACATCTGATTGATACCGTGCATAAAAAGACCGCATTTCTGACCCAGGTCAAAGCCGAGCTGGGCTTGCACCAGGTGACTGTGCACACAGGTCGTGTCGAGCAACTGAGCGGCGACCAGAAGTTCGATGTGATTACCTCACGCGCCTTTGCCGACCTCTCTGATTTCGTGCGCTGGTCTGCTCACTTACTCGACACCGGCGGCGAACTGATCGCCATGAAAGGGCAGGCTGCAACCGATGAACTGGAACGCCTGCCGGCCGAGTGGCGCATCAGCCAGAAAACTCTAATCCACGTTCCGGGATTGAATGCGCAACGGCATCTGGTGCACATCACCCGAGCGGACAATAGCCGCAGAGAAGCCATCGACGAAAGCCAGCGCGCCGTCGGCCAACTCAGTGCCTGACGACCAATACCCTCACTAACGACAACAACGACACTCATGGCAAAGATTTTTTGTATCGCCAACCAAAAAGGGGGCGTGGGCAAGACGACCACCGCAGTCAATCTTGCAGCCGGCCTTGCCAGTCTCGGCCAGCGTGTGCTTCTGATCGATCTTGATCCGCAGGGTAATGCGACGATGGGGTCGGGTATCAACAAATCGGAGCTGCAGACCTCGGTCTATCAGGTCTTGCTCGGCATGGGTGAGCTGCGACCGGCAGTTCAGACCTCTGAGACGGGCAGGTACGATGTGCTGCCGTCGAACCGCGATCTGGCCGGTGCTGAGGTCGAGATGGTCGAACTGGATCAGCGTGAGATGCGCCTCAAGCAAGCCTTGTCCGGCGTGCTCGACGATTACGATTTCGTGCTGATTGATTGCCCGCCGGCGCTGTCGATGCTCACGCTCAATGGCTTGTGTGCGGCACATGGCGTGATCATTCCGATGCAGTGCGAGTATTACGCGCTTGAAGGTCTGTCGGACCTGGTCAACACGATCAAGATCGTGCACGCAAAAATGAATCCTGATCTGAAGGTGATCGGTCTGCTGCGCGTGATGTTTGATCCGCGCATGATGCTCTCGCAACAGGTGTCATCACAGCTTGAAAAACACTTCGGCGACAAAGTGTTCAAGACCATCATCCCTCGCAATGTGCGGCTTGCGGAAGCACCGTCCTACGGCATCCCCGGCGTCATTTTCGATTCCGCCGCAAAGGGTGCCCAGGCCTACACAGCATTCGGCAAAGAACTCCTGGAACGTATCGCTGCGCTCTGAGGCGCGCACCCTTAAAGAAAGTCATTTCATGATCAGTAAAAAACCCAAAGGCCTGGGTCGCGGCCTCGAAGCCTTGCTGGGCGGCTCGCCCGATTTCAGTGAGGAAGCGACTGCCGCAGTCAATGCATCAGTCAGCCTGCCCATCGCCGCTCTCCAGCCCGGCAAATATCAGCCTCGCACCCGGATGGATGAGTCTGCGCTCAATGAACTCGCCGATTCCATCCGAGCGCAGGGACTATTGCAGGCCTTGTTGGTGCGCCCGATTGGCGACGGAAAAAATGGCGCCACCCATGAAATCATCGCCGGCGAACGCCGGTTCAGGGCGGCTCAGCTGGCCGGGCTGAGTGAGGTGCCTGTGCTGGTCAGGGAAGTCGATGACAAAGCAGCTGCGGCCATGGCGCTGATTGAAAACATGCAGCGCGAAGACCTCAATCCGCTTGAAGAAGCGAAAGGCATACAGCGGCTGATCGAGGAATTCAGCTTCACACATGAGCAGGCGGCGGCCTCGGTCGGGCGCTCGCGCAGTGCCGTCTCCAACCTGCTGCGTTTGTTAAATCTGGCCAAACCGGTGCAAACCATGCTGATGGCAGGCGATTTGGACATGGGCCATGCGCGCGCGCTGCTCGCCGTCGACTCGGCCACCCAGATCACACTGGCCACGCAAATCATTGCCAAAGGACTATCGGTTCGGGAGGCCGAAAAGCTGGTGGTTCGCAGTACGACCGGCCAGGACGCCCCGAAACCGGCGGCAAAGGACAAATCGCGTGACATCACCCGTCTGGAAGAAGAGCTCTCCGACGCGCTTGCCACCGCCGTAACGATCCGTGTTGGTGCAAAAAACAAGGGCGAGCTCGTCATCGCCTTCGCCGGACTCGACCAGCTTGACGGCGTGATTGCCCGGCTGCGCACCGAGGCGTGACCGTGTTTGAGCAGCGAGCGTCGGCCATCCGATTTTTGGGTTTTCGCCAGAGCAAACATTTGACGCAAGTAATTGAACCCACTTATAATTCGGCGGCTTTGCGGTACGCGTACCACACCACGGCGACGGGCCAACTTTTCCCGCTCTGTCCGCCAACGCCTCCCGGCACGACTGACTTGTCTCCATGCTGCGACTGCTTCTGACCCAGTTGGCAACCACACTGGCTGCAGCGTCGCTCGCGGGACTGATTGCCGGGCAACATGCGTTGATGTCGGCATTGCTGGGTGGTTTGTGTTGCGTTGTACCCAATGGCTTGTTCGCGCTGCGTTTGTATGCAGGCGCGTTAAAGCCCGCAACACTGAGCCCGATGACTTTTTTCTTCGGCGAGTTCATCAAGATTGCATTGACAGTTGCGCTGCTCGCGGCTGTCGCCTGGTGGTACCGCGACCTGAACTGGCTGGCGCTCATCGCCGCTTTCATCATCGCGCTGAAAAGTTACATCATCTTATTGATTAGGCACTGACAAATGGCAGCAGAAACGGCAGTTGAGGGAGCAGCGCACGCGCCAACCGCTTCCGAGTACATCGTCCACCATCTGGGTCACCTGTCCACGCAGCATCAGGACAAGATCATTGATTTCAGCATCCTCAACATCGACACAGTCATCTTGTCGGTGCTGATGGGTGTCATCGGCTTGTTCTTCATGACGCGCGCTGCGCGAAAAGCCACCTCCGGTGTGCCCGGTCGTTTTCAGGCATTTGTCGAGATGGTCGTCGAGATGGTCGAAGACCAATCCAAGAGCATCGTCCATGGTGACCGCAGCTTCATTGCACCGCTGGCGCTGACCGTGTTCGTCTGGGTTGCGTTGATGAACTCGCTCGACTTCCTGCCAGTCGATCTGTTCTCCGCCATTTTTGGTCTGTTCGGTCTCGACATCCATTTCCGCGTGGTGCCTACCGCCGACCTCAATGGTGCGCTGGGCATGTCTCTCGGCGTGTTTGCTCTGATGATTTACTACAACATCAAGATCAAGGGCGCCGGCGGCTTCGTTCACGAACTCTTCTGCGCGCCGTTTGGCGCACATCCTGCGCTTTGGCTGGCCAATCTCGGCCTGAACATTATCGAATTTGTCGCCAAGACTGTGTCGCTCGGCATGCGACTCTTCGGCAACATGTATGCAGGTGAACTGGTATTCCTGCTGATCGCTTTGTTGGGTTCCACTGCGACCTGGTGGGGTTTTGGCATGCATGTGGTGGCCGGCTCAATCTGGGCGATCTTCCACATTCTGATTGTGTTTTTGCAGGCATTCATCTTCATGATGCTCACGCTGGTGTATCTCGGCCAGGCACATGAAGGTCACTGACAGGTTTTGAAGTATCGAAGTATCCGTTTTGTTTTTTGACTTTGACTATCTAAGGAGTTTTCATGACTAACGTCGCCTTCGTTGCACTCGCTTGCGGTTTGATCATCGGCCTCGGCGCTATCGGCGCATGTATCGGCATTGGCATCATGGGCGGCAAATTCATCGAAGCCTCGGCTCGCCAGCCAGAGCTGATGAACAGCCTGCAAACCAAGATGTTCCTGCTCGCTGGTCTGATCGACGCTGCGTTCCTGATTGGTGTTGGTATCGCGATGATGTTTGCATTTGCAAACCCGTTTGCAGGCTGATTCCGTCATTCTCATCCGGCCGGGGGTGGCCCCGGCAATCGTTAATTTGAGAAGGAAAACACCGTGAACTTGAACGCAACCTTGTTTGCGCAGTTCGTCGTATTTTTCATCCTCGCGCTGTTCACGATGAAACTCGTGTGGCCGCCGCTGATGAAAGTGCTGGACGAGCGCGCAAAGAAAATCTCGGAAGGCCTGGCTGCCGCAGACCGCGGCAAGCACGAACTGGCCGTTGCCGAGAAGCGCGTACAGATCGAACTGGCGCAGGCCCATGAAGAGACTCAAAAGCGCATCGTCGATTCCGAGCGTCGTGCTGCCGAGATCATCGAAGAAGCCAAGAAGCATGCAGCCGAAGAAGCCGCCGGCATTGTCGAGGCAGCTCGTCATGAGGCAGCTGCCGAAGCCATCCGTCTGCGTGACCTTCTGCGCAACGATGTCGCCGCCCTCGCCGTCAAAGGCGCAGAGCAGATTCTCAAGCGCGAAATCGACGCCAAGGCCCACGCTGACCTGCTGAACCAACTGAAAGCAGAACTCTAACTATGGCTGAACTCGCAACGATTGCGCGCCCTTACGCCGAAGCTGTTTTCCGAGTCGCGCAGCCGGCCAAGCTGAACCTGTGGGCGGAAATTCTGTCGGAAATGTCGCAAGTCGCCGCCGTTCCCGCGTTTCGCGAGGTGGCCGGCGATCCGCGCTTTGACCGTACTCAGGTTGCTGACGCTTTTCTCGCGGCGCTGAAGGTGTCTATCGATGCTGAAGCCCGTAATTTCGTCAGCATGTTGGTCGAAAACGGCCGGCTTGCACTGCTGCCCGAAATCGAGCAGCAGTTCCGCGAACTGAAAAACGCATTCGAGAGCACCGCAGACGCGCAAATCGTCAGCGCATTTCCGATGAGCGACGGGCAGGTAAGCGAGCTGGTTGCCGCACTCGAGAAAAAGTTTGGCCGCAAGCTGAACGCCAGCGTGACTGTTGACGCCTCGCTGATCGGTGGCGTGCGCGTCACGGTCGGTGACGAGGTGCTGGATTCATCGGTTGGCGCGCGCTTGCAGCGGATGCAGACGGTACTGGCAGCTTAAGCGACCGGAAAAAATTTTGACTTTGCGAGACAGGCCGAGACGCCGGTCTCAACCTATCAGGAGCTAACATGCAACTCAACCCGTCTGAAATCAGCGAGCTGATCAAGAGCCGGATCCAGGGACTCGGCGCGGGTGCCGAGGTTCGCAACCAGGGCACCGTGATTTCGGTCAC
>JACCDH011569766.1_pt1 | contig 16679 bp, 14 predicted proteins | sample 7442481 | NCBI WGS metagenome assembly JACCDH01 (sample SAMN15323433, study PRJNA562643) | freshwater metagenome | isolation source: river surface water | place: USA:Blue River Watershed | collected 2017-08-15
ATCAAATTGATTATGCCATTAGTAATTATAAAGCTCATGGTAAAAAGCTTAGTGATTTTAATCACATTGTAATTAGTGGACTTGGTGGTTCAGGAATATCTGGAAGAATCATTAAAAGTTATTATGCTGATAAAATCAACATCCCAATTGAAGCGGTATCTGATTACCAATTACCAAAGTTTGTAAACAATAAGACATTAGTTATTCTTTGTTCTTATTCGGGTAATACTGAAGAGACAATTAGTGCATACAAAGATGCTACTAATAAGGGTGCAACTAAATTAGTGTTAACAGTAGGAGGTAAAATTGCTGAATTAGCAGCGAGTGATGGTACTCAAATTTATAATGCAGTAGGCGGATATCAACCGCGTGTAGCATTCGGATATCCTATCACGTATCTGTTTTTAATATTCTCGGAACTATTAGGTTTAAACGAAGCATCAGATTTAGCTACTATTAAAAATCTAGTAAGCAATGTGGATGATTATAAAAGAAGATCACTTCATGTAAAGGATCACTTCCAAGATAGTATTAGAAGTAAATATGTAATTATTGCTTCGCCAGATATGGAAGCTATTGCTATTCGATTTGCACAACAAGTACAAGAGAATGCAAAGTTAGAAGCATTTGTAGTAGTAATCCCAGAAGCGAACCATAATGTAATAGAGACTTATTATGAGAAGTGGGATTCAAATTATATTATGTTGAATTCGGGAGCAAATCCACGAATCAATTTACGTTTCCATTTTATTAAAGAACTTTTATCATCATACGGTTCAAACGTGCATGAAATTACAAGTAAGGAAGCAACAATGAGCCATATTTTTGATACGGTATATTTATTAGATTGGGTAAGTTTACAAATTGCACATTCAGTAAATGCTGTATCAAATCAGATAAAAAACATAATCGATCTAAAGAATTTCTTAAGTAGTAAATAGAATGGTTTATAACTTAGTTTTGTGTGGAGGTGTAGGCAGTAGGTTATGGCCACTGTCGAGGAAAGCGAATCCCAAGCAGTACTTGAAAATATTCAATGATAAATCATTGTTTCAATTAACTGTGGAGAGGAACAAAGCTTATGTTGACGGACTAATTACTGTTGGAAATGAATTGAATAATTTAATTTCTAAGAAACAACTTCATGAGATTGGCTTAGAAGCTAATTATGAAATTATTGAAACCATTGCAAAAAATACGGCTCCAGCAATTGCATTTGCAGCTTTCAGTGTAAACGATGATGATATCATTTTTGTAACTCCATCAGACCACTTAATAAATAACGATTCAAGTTATGCGCAATCAGTTTCGAAAGCAATTGAATTGTCTAAGTTAGGTAATGTTGTAACGTTTGGAATAGAGCCCGACAAACCTGAAACAGGTTTTGGATATATACATTACAATGGTAATGAGGTATTAGCATTTATTGAAAAGCCGAACTTAGAAAAAGCGATTGAATTAGTAAATAGTGGAAACTATTTGTGGAATTCAGGGATGTTCTGTTTTAAAGCTTCTGTGTTTTTAAATGAATTCAAAACACACACACCAGAAATGTACGATCAATGTCTTACTGCATTTAATCAATCACAAAATGGTTTAATGTCGTTAGAGTATTGCGAAAAAATAAAAGGTAATAGCATCGATTATGCTATTATGGAAAAGACTCAAATTGCAAAAGTTATCCCTTCAAAAATCAAATGGTCTGATTTAGGTTCATTTGCAGCACTTTGGGAATACTACGAAACAAACAATCCTGAATTAATTAAAAATGGTAATTTGATTCTTAGTAAAAAGCATGTTGAAATTGAAGGGTATGAAGGTGTTATTTTAGTAGATACTGAAGATGCGCTTTTATTAATTCCTAGAGAAAAAACTCAAGATGTTAAAAGAGTTTATGAAAGAATCGAGAAAAACAATATAGAATTGCTGTAAAAAAATATAAAATGAAAAAAGTTGCATTAATAACAGGTATAACTGGACAAGACGGGGCATATTTAGCCGAGTTCTTATTGAAAAAAGGGTACATGGTACATGGTTTGAAACGTAGAAGTTCGTTATTCAACACTGATCGTATAGACCATTTATATCAGGATAAACATGAAAACAATGTAAATCTAAAATTGCATTATGGTGATTTAACTGATTCTACCAACTTAATAAGAATTGTTCAAGAAACTCAGCCAGATGAAATATATAATCTAGCTGCAATGAGTCATGTGAAGGTTAGTTTTGATACACCTGAATATACTGCAAACGCTGATGGAATTGGAACATTACGATTACTTGAAGCTGTAAGAATTTTAGGATTAACAAAGAAAACAAAAATATATCAAGCAAGTACATCTGAGCTTTACGGGTTGGTTCAAGAAGTTCCTCAATCAGAACGCACACCTTTTTACCCTCGTTCACCTTATGCTGTTGCTAAAATGTATGCATATTGGATTACTGTGAATTACAGAGAGGCTTATGGTATGTACGCTTGCAATGGAATTTTATTTAATCACGAAAGTCCGGTAAGAGGAGAAACATTTGTTACTCGTAAAATTACTCGTGCTGCTGCAAAAATTGCGCTAGGATTACAAGAAAAAGTTTATTTAGGAAATTTAGATGCAAAACGCGATTGGGGACATGCGAAAGATTATGTAGAAGCGATGTATTTAATCTTACAACAAGAAACTCCAGAAGATTTTGTTATTGCAACGGGTGTTACTACAACTGTAAGAGATTTTGTAAGAATGAGCTTTGCAGAATTAGGTGTAGAGGTTGAATTCTCGGGTAAAGAAGAAAATGAGAAAGGTGTTGTTATTGATATTAATAAAGAACGTTTTGCAGAATTAGGACTTAATCCTGATTCAGTTAAATTAGGTCAAACCGTTGTAATGGTTGATCCTCAATATTATCGCCCTACTGAAGTAGAATTGCTTATTGGCGACCCAACAAAATCGAATACTAAATTAGGTTGGACTCCAAAATATGATTTACCAGCATTAGTAAAAGACATGGTTATTTCTGATTTACACTTAATGAAAAAAGATCAATATCTTAAAGAAGGTGGTTACAGAGCAATGAATTATTTCGAATAAACCTATTTACAAAGAGCTAACTAAAATAAAAATACCTTGGAAAAGAGAATTGCAATTATAGGATTAGGTTATGTAGGCTTACCATTAGCAATAGAATTTGGTAAGAAATATAAAGTACTTGGTTTTGATATTAATACTTCGAGAGTAAACGAATTAAAAAACGGAGCAGATAGAACACAAGAAGCAGATTTGGAAGGCATGAAATATGCCATGAGTTTAACAGGTAATGCTGGACTTTCTTTTTCTTCGGATGTTAATGATTTGAAAAGTTGTAATGTATACATTGTAACGGTTCCAACTCCTATCGACCAATTTAAAGCTCCTGATTTAACACCTTTAATCAAAGCATCTGAAATGCTTGGTAAAGTTCTGAAGAAGGACGATATAGTTATTTACGAATCTACTGTATACCCAGGTTGTACCGAAGAAGATTGTGTGCCAGTATTAGAGAAGTTTTCAGGATTAGTATTTAATAAAGATTTTTATTGTGGCTACTCACCTGAAAGAATTAATCCAGGTGATAAAGTAAACACGCTTACTAAAATAAAAAAGGTAACCTCTGGATCTACAGATGAAATTGCAACTATTGTCGATGAATTATATGCAAGCATCATTACAGCAGGAACACATAAAGCGCCAAGTATTAAAGTAGCAGAAGCTAGTAAAGCAATTGAAAATGCTCAACGTGATGTGAATATTTCTTTTGTGAATGAACTTTCATTAATTTTTGATAGAATTGGTATAGACACTCAAGATGTATTGGACGCTGCTGGTACTAAGTGGAATTTCTTAAAATATAAACCAGGATTAGTTGGCGGACATTGTATTGGAGTCGACCCATATTATTTAGCACATAAAGCCGAGTCATTAGGTTACCATCCTCAAGTTATCTTATCGGGAAGACGAGTGAATGACAACATGGGAATGTTTGTAGCGAACAAAGTCGTAAAGTTAATGATTGGTAAAGGTCACGTTATCAAAGGTGCTAACGTGTTAATTCTTGGAATTACGTTCAAAGAGAATTGTCCTGATGTACGTAATACGAAAGTGGTTGATATTTATAATGAATTAATACAATTTGGAATTAATGTCGACGTTTATGATCCATGGGCTGATGCCAACGAAGTTAAACACGAATATGGCATCCAAATTTTATCTGAACTAACTAATAAAAAATACGATTCAGTTATTGTTGCTGTAGCACATAATGAATTTTTAGAAATCGATTTCAAATCTTTACAAGCAAATAATACTGTTATTTTTGACACAAAAGCTTGTATCGATAGAACCCTAGTGGATGGTAGATTGTAGAGATACACTTTAATACTACCTCTACACCATAGTTAATGATTATGAATAATATTGTGATGGTTGACCTTAAGGGTCAGTATCAAAAAATTAAGTCAGAGGTAGACCAATCAATGATTGCTTGCGTAGAGTCTTCGGAGTTTATTAATGGCAAGCAAGTATCTGTATTTTCTGAAAACCTTGCAAAGTATGTGGGCGTTAAACATGTAATACCATGCGCTAATGGTACAGATGCCTTGCAAATTGCCTTGATGGCATTAGACCTAAAACCTGGTGATGAAGTAATTGTTCCTGCATTTACTTATGTAGCCACTGCCGAAGTTATTGCATTATTACATTTAGTTCCAGTAATGGTAGATGTAATGCCAGATGACTTTAGCATTAACCTAGAGCAAGTCAAAAAATCAATAACACCTAAAACCAAAGCGATAGTTCCAGTTCATTTATTTGGACAATGTGCTGGAATGGAAGAGTTATTGCAAATTGCGAGAGAACATTCTATCTATGTAGTTGAGGATACCGCACAAGCAATAGGTGCAAAATATATTTATAAAGATGGTTCTATACATCAAGCCGGTACTATGGGGACCATTGGAACCACGTCCTTTTTCCCTTCAAAAAATCTAGGATGTTACGGTGATGGTGGTGCAATATTTACAAATAATGATGCATTAGCCTCTCGCTTAAAAATGATGGCTAATCATGGCCAATCTAAAAAATATCAACACGATGTTATTGGTGTAAATTCTAGATTAGATACTTTACAAGCTGTTATTTTAGACATCAAATTAAAATACTTAGACGAGTATTGTGCAGCCAGAAATTCTGTAGCCGATTATTATGATCAACACTTGTCGTCGATCGATGAAATAACAATACCTAAAAGAGTAAGCAACTCAACTCATGTATTCCATCAATATACATTAAAAATAAAAAATGGGAAACGAGATGCTTTGAAAAATTTCTTACAGGAAAAAGGAATTCCAACAATGGTTTATTACCCATTTCCACTTCATTTTCAAAAAGCATACGAGTCAAATAGATTTCCAAAAGGATCATTACCCGTTTCAGAGAAATTATGCGAAGAAGTTTTGTCGTTACCAATTCATACTGAAATGACAACCGAAATGCAAGACTATATCATCGGCGCAATTAAGGAGTTTTTGAGGAATTGAGGAATTGACTTTGAGACTAATTGACTTCTAGACTACTTGATTACTTGACTAATTGACTGCTTTTGTAATTTGATTATTTAGATAGTCGTTTTTTAATAGAAGTTTGAAGAGATCTAATCATTTTTTGAATCAAAAGTACCCTTGAACTGTAGTCTTTAGCTTCCTCCTCTGTAATATATTCAACTTCTTTACAAACTGTTAGTAGGGAATCTAATTCACAAGATGAACCATAAGCGATAGCCAAGAAATGAACACATTCTTTCTCACTATTTCTACCACTACCTTCCGCAATATTAGATGAAATTGATATTGTGCATCTTTTTATTTGATCAATTGTGCTAAATTTCTCATCTCTTGGAAATTTCTTAACAAGTTTAAAAATATCTTTTGCTAATAAAATTGAATATTTCCAGACATTTAGCTCTTTATAGTTGTTCATATAATAAAACTCTAAATTAAATGTTGAAAATAAAACTGCATTTATGCAGGTTCTTTTATCAGCAGAATTAATTATTCAAGTTATCAATCAATCAAATAGTCAATTACTCAACAAGTCAAGTAGTCAAGTAATCAAGTAGTCAAGCCGTCAACAAGTCAAGCAGTCAACTAGTCAAGCCGTCAAATAATCATTTTTTCCCTATATTTACCCTATGCAATACTTCAAACACGAAACTGCTTTAGTAGATGAACCTTGCACCATAGGAGAAGGTACCAAAATTTGGCATTTTAGTCATATTATGCCTAATTGTACCATTGGTGAAAAATGTAACATTGGACAAAATGTTGTTGTTTCACCAGAGGTTGTTCTGGGTAACAATGTTAAAGTGCAAAATAATGTTTCCATTTATACTGGTGTAACTTGTGACGACGATGTTTTTTTAGGTCCATCGATGGTTTTTACGAATGTAATAAATCCACGATCGGCAATAAATCGTAGAGATCAATATGCAAAGACACATGTGGGTAAAGGGGCTAGTATAGGAGCAAATGCAACGATTGTATGTGGGCATGATATTGGTGAGTATGCATTTATAGGAGCCGGAGCAGTTGTAACGAAAACTATTCCCGCATTTGCATTAGTTGTTGGTAACCCAGCTAAACAAATTGGATGGGTAGGTGAATATGGTCATCGATTAGAATTCGATTCTAATGGAATAGCAATTTGCCCCGAAAGTAAACAAGAATATAAATTAGAAAACAATATAGTTACTAGAATAAAATGAGTACAAGAATTAAGTTTGCAGTTGTTGGATGTGGTCACATAGGTAAGCGACATGCCGAAATGGTATCGAGGAATCCTCATGCTGAACTTGTAGCACTTGTTGATACCAAAAACAAAGAGCAATTGTCGATCGACAGTTTTAATGTTCCATTTTACAGTAGCCTAACTGAATTATTAAGTTCTGGAATTGAAGTTGATGTAATTAATATCGCAACTCCCAATGGATTTCATGCTTCACAAGCCTTGGAATGTTTAGAAGCACAAAAGCATGTTGTAATTGAAAAGCCAATGGCATTGCGAAAAAGCGACGCTGAAAAAGTAATTTTCAAAGCATTGCAAGTACATAGAAATGTATTTGCTGTTATGCAAAATAGATACTCTCCTCCTTCAGTCTGGATTAAGGATCTAGTGAATTCAGGTACACTTGGTAAAATTTATATGGTTCAGCTCAATTGTTATTGGAATAGAGATGATCGTTATTACAAAGCGGATTCATGGCACGGCAAAAAAGAGCTTGATGGAGGTACACTATTTACGCAATTTTCGCACTTTATAGATATTCTTTATTGGCTTTTTGGAGATATCGAAAACATACAAGCAAAGTTTAACGATTTTAATCATAAAGACTTGACAGATTTTGAAGATTCTGGTTTAGTAAGTTTTGATTTTGTTAATGGAGGGATGGGTTGTCTTAATTATTCTACTTCTGTTTGGAATCAGAATTTAGAGAGTAGCATGACCATTATTGCAGAAAATGGTTCTGTAAAAATTGGTGGTCAATACATGGATAAAGTCGAATATTGCCATGTAAAAAATTACACGATGCCAGAGCTTGCACCAACAAATCCTGGCAACGATTACGGAGCTTACAAAGGCTCTGCACAGAATCACAATTTTGTAATTGAGAATGTGGTAGATGTATTAAATGGTCGAGCACCAATTACTACAAATGCTTTAGAAGGATTAAAAGTAGTAGATATTATTGAAAGAATTTACAAACTAAAACATTAATTAATTTAAGATTAGTGTTCAATTAATACTAATAAACGTATTTTGAATTAACGATGCGAATTAAATCAGTACTATTAATATGTATAATCATTATGTGCAATCATTCATTGTTTGCAAGTAATGGTTTGAAATTAATGCCAAAAACTGATTCTAGTAATGGTATTGTTAAATGGAAGCTATATACAGCACTTGGTACTACTGCTTCTTCTTTAGGAGTAACCTATTATCACCTAAATAATATCTGGTGGAAAGACAATACAGTTGATTTTCATATAGATCATGATATTGATTACAGATACGCCAAGAACATTGATAAACTAGGCCACTTTCTTGGAGGAAACATTACAGCTGAACTATTACAAGGTCAACTAGAATGGACAGGTATGAGAAAGAAACAAGCTGCAACTTATAGTTTTGTTTTTTCAACATTAGTACAATCGTTCATTGAAGTAAAAGATGGTTATGCTCCTACGTATGGATTTAGTGTTGGTGATGTAGCAGCTGGTTCAGCTGGAGCATTTGTGCATTTTATGAAATCTAGAATTAAAGCCATCGATGCAATAGAATTTAAAATAAGTTATTACAAACGACACGATTATTATTTCCAAGCATACGATAAAGCCCATTTTGATGGCGACTATATGAATCAAACATATTGGGCATCGTTAGCTATAAACGACTGGATGAAAGAAGATTCTAAATTGGAAAAAATTTGGCCAGATTTTTTAACTGTTGCCGTAGGTATGGGTGTTAACGAAAGATTAAATGCATACTATAGAGCTAATATTGAAGGATATGATTATAACAAAGAAGCCGGCACCGGTAGTTATGAGTATTATCTGTCGCTAGACATCGATTGGCGCAAAATTATTCCTCAACATAATGGTTATCTGCGTTTTGTCTCTAAAACCTTGAATCATATTAAAACCCCGCTCCCCACTTTAAAATTAAGCCCACAATTAAAGGGTTATGGTATATTCTATTAATAGAATATGTTGTAACACCTAATAAATAGTGCTTTTACTATTGTAAGTAACAAAAACGAGTAGTATTTTTACCCGATATATATAAAAGTGCTCACTTGGATTGTAACTGAGGGGGCGAAGCCATGTAATGTTAAGTACATTAATTACATCAAAAACAAGAATCAAACTATTATTAAAGTTCTTTCTAAATGCAAATAATACAGGTTATTTAAAGAATTTAGAGCAAGAATTTGAAGACAGTAGTAATGGTATTCGAGTAGAGTTAAATAAATTCGAAGAAGCAGGACTATTGACTTCAGAAAGTGTTGGCAATAAAAAAATATTTAAAGCGAACCAAAAGCACCCTTTATTTAGAGACATTCATAACATTATTTTCAAGTATGCTGGGGTTGATCAAATTATTGAAACCATAGTAAATAGGCTTGGAAACGTCAAATCCGTTTACCTTGTTGGTAGTTTAGCAAGAGGAATTGAAAGCAATATTATTGATTTAGTAATCATTGGTGATATTAACAAGGAATACCTTATTAACTTAATAGATAAGGCAGAACCATTAATTGGAAAGAAAATAAGGTATGTTTTATATCAACCTGAAGAATTCCAAAATCAAATTTCAGAAATTCTAAATCAAGAGCATCTATTAATATGGAATGCCTAACTGGCATTTATTCTATTAAAACACAATTCGTTAAAAAATAATTATCTTTGATAGTTTACAATTTATATAAAATGACATTTCAGAACCTATTTTCAAGTAGAATTTCTAAATTCTTAAGCTCATTCATTTACTTAGTATTTATAATTCTTAGCGTACAAGCGCAGAGTATCGACCCGAATAATTTAAGCAATGTTCGTATTGATGATTTAAGTGATGAGCAAGTAATGTCGATTATAAAACAAGGGCAAGATGCTGGACTAACATTAGAACAAGCTCAAGCTTTGGCTGCAAAAAAAGGATTACCACCTGTTGAAATGCAAAAATTAAGAGACAGAGTGGCAAAAATTCAAAGTAATACCATTGGAACGAATGAAGTTGAAAACAATGCTGAATCAAAAATTGCTGCTAAAATTTTAGATGAATCGGAGAAGGCAGATCTCATGGCAGGTAAAGTTGAAGATATAGAAGGAGCGGGAAGAGGTGCAAAAATTACAGTCTACGGTCAAGAGTACTTTAGAAGTGCCGATATTAAAATTTTTGATAAGTCAACCGATGCTAAAGCACCTGCAAATTATGTGATAGGTATTGGAGATGAATTAGGTGTTTCGGTATTTGGATATTCATATTTCAACGAAGTGTTAAAAGTAGATGCGAGAGGTGCAATAAATCCAAGTCAAATGGGGCCAATTTTTGTTAAAGGATTAACTTTTGAGAAAGCTAAGACTTTAATCAGAGCTAAAATGAATCAATACTTTGATTTAAGTAATAATAAATTAGAAATCACTTTAGCTTATTCACGTTCTATCACTGTAAATATTGTTGGTGAAGTAGCGAAACCTGGTTCATATAAAATACCGGCAGTTAACACAGCGTTTAATGCGTTAATACTTGCTGGCGGACCTAATGATTTAGGTACCTTAAGAAGTATACAAATAAGAAGAGATGGAAAAACAGTAAGAACTTTAGACGTTTATGCTTTTCTTACAGATCCAAATTCTAAACAAGATTATTTCTTAGAAGACAATGACTATATAGTTGTTAATTCATCGAAAAAAATTGTAAGGATTTCTGGTGAAATTAAAAAAACAGCTAGTTACGAGTTATTAGAAAACGAAGGACTAAACGAACTTATCAAATATGCTGGAGGATTAACTTCAAATGCATACACGGAAAAAATTCAAATCAAAAGAAATACAGCCAAAGAAATTAAAATAATTGACTTAAGTTTTGATTCATTAATTAGTAAAAAGGGTAATTATTCTTTATTGAATGGCGATCAAGTGTTGATCCGTCCAGTTGTTTCAGAAGTAGTAAATAAAATTACATCTGATGGACTTTTTAATTTTCCTGGTGAGTATAGTTATAAAACAGGATTAAGAGTTTTGGATTTATTAACTATATCTGGAGATTACAAAAAAGAAGCAGATGCAGAAAATGCATATATCATTCGTACAAAAAATACGCTCGACAAAGAATATATAAGAGTAAACTTAGTCGAGATTAAAAATAATCCGAATAGTTCACAAAACGTGTTGTTAAAACCTTTGGATAAATTAGTAGTAAATTCTCATTATGAATTATTAAAGGAGCAATATGTAGAAATCTTTGGTTCTGTGAAAAATCCAACAAAGTTTAGATATGTGCCAGGTATGAAATTATTTGATTTAATAAGACAAGCTGGAGGATTTACCATTGAAGCAGAAAATTTACGAATAGAACTTGCAAGACTCAGCTATTTCTCACCAGATTATGTTGATGGTGCTACTGTAAAAACAATGGTAGAAAGAATTAATCTCAAAGATTTGACATTAAACGGAAACGATACAACTAATAACTATGAACTAAGACCTTTCGATGAAGTGTTTATTAGAGCGGTGCCTAATTTTTATGGATACCACAATGTAGAAGTTAAAGGTGAAGTTAAATACCCAGGTGTTTATCCTTTACTCTCAAAAAATGATAAAATTTCGGATGTTATTAAACGAGCAGGTGGATTAACAACATTCGCTTTTACAGAAGCTTCAACTTTTTATCGCCAAGAGTTAGACGGTAGATTTGTTGTCTTAAAACTTGAAAAAGCGCTGAATTCTGAAACCTCTAAATATAATTACGTGCTGAGAGACAAAGATGTAATAACAATACCAACGGTGACCGATTTTGTTTCGATTCGTGGTTCATCAGTTGAATCAATAAATATTTTAAATACCACTCAAATTAATGCTCCATATTTTACTGGTAGAAGAGCAAAGTTCTATATCAATAAATTTGGAAATGGATTTACTCGTAATGCATTGAGAAGAAAAACATATGTTATTCAGCCTAATTCTAAAGTCAATAGAACCACTAATTTTATTGTGTTTAAACTCTATCCTAAAGTAACAAAAGGTAGTGTTATTTATGTAGTTGATAAAGTTAAAAAACAGAAAGAAGAAAAGAAGAATAGAGTAGAATGGAATCGAGTTATCGAAAATACTACTGTAAAACTAACTGGTTTAGCAACCTTATACATTTTGTTTAGCCAGTTAAAATAAATTCCAACATGAGCGAAATCAATTCGGAAGAAATATCTTTAAAAGAAATAGTTGTAAAAATTAAAGAATTCAAGAATTTTTTAATAACCAAATGGAAGCAAGTCATTTTATTTGGTTTATTGGGAGGGTTACTTGGTTTCACATATGCTTGGTTCCAAAAACCAAAATATACAGCTGAACTAACATTTGCTCTTGAAGAAAAAAGCGCTGGCTCTGGTGGCTTAGGTGCTTATGCAGGAATAGCATCTCAATTTGGTATTGATATAGGTGGTGGAGGCGGTGGTGCTTTTACAGGCGACAATATGTTAGAGCTCATGAAGTCTCGATTATTAATTGAGAAAACACTTTTAACAGAAGTAAATATCGCTGGTGAAAAACAATTACTAGTAAATAGATATATAAAGTATAATAAACTAAATGAAGATTGGGCGGAAAGTAAAAACCCAGAATTAGTAAATCTTAGTTATTCATCATTAGATAAGCCAGGAACAAACAGATTAAAAGATAGTGTTATTAATGCTATATCTAAAGATATTAAAGATAATGTATTACAAGTTGCAAAGCTCGATAAAAAGTTAAACATAGTTTCTGTAAAAGCAATTTCAGAAGACGAAGTGTTTGTTTTTTATTTTACCACTGAATTGGTAAAAAATGTCACAGATTTTTACATCGAAACTAAAACTAAAAAGTCGAGAGGCAATGTTGAAATATTAGAAAGAAGAACTGATTCGGTAAAAAGAGAATTAGATTCTGAAATGTATGGTGCAGCAATTACACAAGATCAGAATATAAATACTATAAGAGCAAGAGCTAAAGTACCAGGTGTTAAAAGACAAATGAATGTTCAAATGTTAAGTACGATGTATTCGGAACTTGTGAAAAATTTAGAGTTCTCTAAACTTGCATTAATGCGCGAAGAGCCACTCATACAAGTTATTGACAAACCAATATTACCACTTGCAAAACAAAAAGTAAGTAAGCTCAAAAGTTTAATCCTTGGAGGAATCTTGTCAGGGTTTATTTATATATTTTATTTAATATTTCAACTTTTATTAAAAAAGATTAATCAGGAGTAGCATTAATCTTACTATCCTTTCTCAATGGATTTCTCAAATAAAAAAATACTAGTTACTGGAGCTGCCGGCTTTATTGGCTTTCATCTAGTAAATAAATTATTATCATATAATGCTGAAGTAGTTGGTATCGATAACATTAATAATTATTATGATGTTAATCTTAAATATGCACGTTTAAAAGAATGTGGTATTAGTCGAGATTCAATCGTTGATAATAAGGAAGTAAAAAGCTCTATCCATAATACTTATCGTTTTTTTAAAACTGATTTATCTGATAAATCAGCATTAGAAAATTTATTTAAAAATGAATCATTTGACTATGTTGTAAATCTTGCAGCACAAGCGGGGGTTCGTTATTCTATCGACAATCCTGATGCATACATAAACTCAAACATTGTAGGATTTATGAACATATTAGAATGTTGCAGGTCATATCCTGTTAAACATTTAGTATATGCGAGTTCATCTAGTGTTTATGGGATGAACAAGAAAATTCCTTTTTCTGCGAACGACAATGTTGATCATCCAATTTCTCTGTATGCAAGTACAAAAAAATCGAATGAGCTAATGGCACATACGTACAGTCATTTGTTTAATATTGCTACAACAGGTTTGCGTTTTTTCACAGTATATGGTCCATGGGGTCGCCCAGACATGGCCTATTTTTCATTTTCAAAAAATATACTTGATAATAAAGAAATCACTGTTTACAACAATGGTATAATGCGTAGAGATTTTACATTTATATCAGATATTGTAGACGGTATCATAGCTTCAGTGGTGACAGTTCCAACTAAAAAGGAAGAGTGGAATGGTGATATTAGCACATCTACAGCTCCTTATAGAGTCTTAAACTTAGGAAATAATAAGCCTGTGGGTTTGTTAGATTTTATTAACACACTAGAAGATTCTTTAGGTATCAAAGCAAATTTAAAATTTGCTGAATTGCAGGATGGTGATGTTCTAGAAACTTGGGCTGATATAAATCCAACTCAGAAAGAAATTAATTATAATCCGAAAGTTAACATAAATGAAGGTCTATTGATTTTCGCAAATTGGTTTAAAAACTATTACAGTAATGGAATTAAAAAATAAAAAAGTATTACTTACAGGCGCCGATGGTTTTATTGGTTCTCATTTAGTTGAAAGATTACTTCAAGAAGGCGCAAACGTAAAAGCATTTGTCTATTATAACTCATTCAACAATTGGGGTTGGTTAGATACTTTTTCTAAAGAAACCTTATCTAAAATTGAAATATTTTCTGGCGACATTAGAGATCCATATGGCGTAAAAGAAGCGATGAAAGGATGCGATGTGGTTTTCCATTTAGCAGCCCTTATTGCTATCCCTTATAGCTACCATTCTCCAGATAGTTATGTTGACACAAATATTAAAGGCACCTTGAATATTGTTCAAGCAGCCAAAGAATTAAATATTGAAAAAATATTAGTTACATCAACCTCTGAAGTTTATGGAACAGCATTGTATGTTCCTATTGATGAAAAACATCCTAAACAAGGACAGTCGCCATATTCTGCTACAAAAATAGGAGCAGATCATTTAGCAGATTCGTTCTATAGAAGTTTTAATTTACCCGTTACAATAGTAAGACCATTTAATACTTTTGGTCCTCGCCAATCGGCTAGGGCTGTTATCCCAACTATCATTACTCAATTACTTAATGGGAAAGAAGAAATCAAATTAGGTGCGTTGCATCCTACTCGTGATTTATTATTTGTGAAAGATACCGTAAACGGATTCGTTGAAATTGCAAAATCAGATAGTCTAATAGGACATGAAGTTAATATTGCTACTAATTCTGAAATTACAGTTGGTGATCTTGCACAGAATCTCATAAACATTATTAATCCTAAAGCGAAAATAGTTAGTGACGATATTCGCCTTCGCCCGGAGAAGAGCGAAGTTGAACGTTTGTTTGGTTCTAATGAAAAGATTTTGCAACATACCAATTGGAAACAGAAGTATTCATTAGAAGAAGGATTAAAAGAAACGATTGAGTGGTTTAAAGATTCAAATAATTTAAGATTATATAAAGCCGACATCTATAATGTATAGTGATTTAGTAAAATTTATCAGAGAGCAATTTCAAACGGAAGAATTTATTCCTTTACATGCTCCTGTGTTTGCAGGAAATGAACATAAATATGTAGCAGAAACTATCGACTCTACTTTTGTGTCTTCAGTTGGTAAATTTGTAGATTCATTTGAAGAAGAGATAAGAAAATATACCGGTGCAAAGTATGCGGTTGCATGTGTTAATGGAACAGCAGCACTGCACATGGCTTTAATTCTAGCAGGTGTTAAAAAAGATGATTTAGTGATTACACAATCATTATCTTTTATTGCTACTTGTAATGCAATTTCATATTTATATGCTAAGCCATTATTTATAGATGTAGATAAAAACACACTTGGCCTTTCGGCAAGCGCTTTAGAAGATTTTTTAAAGAATCATACAGTGCAAAAAAATGCAGAGTGCTTTCATAAAGTAACAGGCCAACGTATTAAAGCCTGTGTGCCTATGCATACATTTGGTCATCCAGTTGAAATCGATACGATTGCTGAAATTTGCAATAAATACAATGTAGTATTAGTAGAAGATGCAGCTGAGTCAATTGGTTCTACATACAAAGGTGTACATACTGGAAATTATGGCAGTTTAGGCGCATTCAGTTTTAATGGAAATAAAACGATTACGTGTGGTGGAGGTGGTGTAATAATTACCAACGACGAAAAGCTTGGAAAACTAGGAAAGCATCTAACAACTCAAGCAAAAGTGCCTCATCGTTGGGAATTTGTACATGATCATATCGGTTATAATTATCGAATGCCTAATATTAATGCAGCATTAGCTTGTGCTCAGTTAGAGCAAATCGAAAAATTTATTGAGAACAAAAGAAAATTGTCTAAAAGTTACGAAGAGTATTTTGCCGATAAAAACATTCGATTCGTAAAAGAGCCTTCTCAATCTCGTTCAAATTATTGGCTAAATGCAATTTTACTAAATAGTTTAGAAGAGCGTAACGAGGCTTTAACAGTATTAAACGATGCTGGTATTATGTCGAGACCATGCTGGCAATTAATGCATAGACTTACCATGTTCCATGATTGTATAAAAGATGAACAATCGAATGCAGAGTGGATTTACGATAGACTTATAAACATTCCAAGTAGCTATAGAGCAAATATTAATGCATAAAGAAAGTATAATATTAGTAGGTGGAGGAGGTCATGCAAAAGCTTGCATGGATGTCATTCTATCTACAAATAAATATACTATCAAAGGATACATTGATATTAAAGAAACATTAGATGCAAAATATAACATCCCTTATTTAGGTGATGATTCTAATATTGATCAATACATTTCTAATTCATCCTTTTTAATTACGGTCGGACAAATTCAATCGCCTTCTGTGCGAATAAATTTATATAATAAACTTAAAGCGTTAAAGGCAAACCTACCGGTTATAATTTCCTCAAATGCACATGTGTCTCCGTATGCATCAATTTCGGAAGGCACTATTATTATGCATGGAGCCATCGTTCAGTTTAATGCAAAGATTGGTGTAAACTGTATAATTAATGATAGAGCATTAATTGAGCA
>JACCDH010076972.1_pt1 | contig 16672 bp, 16 predicted proteins | sample 7442481 | NCBI WGS metagenome assembly JACCDH01 (sample SAMN15323433, study PRJNA562643) | freshwater metagenome | isolation source: river surface water | place: USA:Blue River Watershed | collected 2017-08-15
ATGACGTGACGCCTGAGTCCAAGGTAGTGGCCCCGCCAACCCTTGCCACCAAACACGCCATCATGCTGATGCATCATCAGGTGCCAAAAGAATTATCAGGAGCCATGACGTTCGATGCGCTCGCCGCCACATTCGGCACAATCGACATCAGTAAATATGCCATCCGCACCCGCGAGGGATACTCCGCGGTGGTGGAGGAAATGGGTAAGGCACTGCGCGGGCGATATGCGGGCTTATATAATTCAGCGCCCAAGCCGATCGCGGGGCATGATTATGCGCAAGCATTGGATGCGTGGCTGCAAAACAGCGGCTGCACCGCCACGTTGCCTGTGCCCACTGGCCGCCAATTAGGCGAGTAGTGCCCGCGTAGCGGCTTCTACATCCGCCTGACGCATCAGCGATTCCCCGACCAGAAAACAATGCATTTCCGCCGCGCGCATGCGGGCGATATCTGCAGGTGTGCTGATGCCACTTTCGCACACAACCGTATATTCCTCAGGGATGCGCGCGCGCAGGGTTTCGCTGGTGGCCAAATCCACCGCAAGGGTTTTTAGGTTGCGGTTGTTGATGCCAATCAGCGGCGATTTGAGATGCGTTAAAGCGCGCTCCAGCTCGGTTTCGTCGTGCACTTCCACCAGCGCATCCATACCAAATTCGCGGGCGAGCGATTCCAATTCTTGCGCCTGCGCGTCGGAAAGTGCGGCCATAATCAGCAAAATCGCATCTGCCCCCAGCGCGCGGGATTCAAGGATTTGGTAGGGCTCCAGCATGAAATCTTTACGCAGCACCGGAAGCGCCACCGCCGCCCGCGCCGCCTGTAAATACGCGTCCTGCCCTTGGAAATAAGGGATGTCTGTCAGCACCGAAAGGCAGGTTGCGCCGCCTTTGGCATAGGCATGGGCAAGGGTAGCTGGGTCGAAATCCTCGCGGATGAGGCCTTTGCTGGGCGAGGCTTTTTTTACTTCTGCAATCAGCCCAATGCCGCCGCTGCGCAGTTGTTTTTTGAGGGCATAATGAAAGCCGCGCGGCGGCGTCACATGCAGGCAGCGCTCAAGCAGCTCGGTTTCCCCCACCGTCGATTTCTGGCGGGCAACATGCGCGCGTTTGTCGTCGCAAATGGTGGCAAGGGTATCAGACATCGTCGTTGCTCTCGCTAATCAGTTCTTCCAGTTTGCGGCGTGCGTCTCCGCGGCCAATGCTGCTGCGGGCAAGCGCCACGCCATGTTCCAGCGTATCGGCCTTTTCCATCATCGTGAGGGCAGCAGCGGCATTCAGCAGCACCGCATCCAGATACGGGCCTTCCACGCCATCCAGCACATCGCTAAGGGCGCGGGCATTTTCCATCGCGTTGCCACCGGTGAGCGCATTGGCTGGGGCGGGCGATAAGCCTGCATCCTGCGGGCGAATGGAGGCATAGGTGATTTTGCCGTTTTGCAAAATGGCCGTGTGGGTGTTGCCGCAAATGGAAAGCTCGTCGGTGCCGTCGTCCCCATGCACCACCATCACATGCGTATGGCCAAGCAGTGCGGCCGTTTCGGCTACCAGCGAACAATATTCCGGCGCGAACACGCCAATCAGCTGCCGCTTCACCCGCGCGGGGTTACACAACGGCCCCAGCAAATTCAAAATCGTGCGGCGGCCAATGGCTTTGCGAATGGGCGCCAGTTTGGCGAATCCGGGGTGGAAGGTGGGGGCGTATAAAAAGGTGAGGTTGGTTTTTTGCAGGATGCGCGCCGCCATCTCGCCGCTCAGATGGGTGTTCATGCCCAGCGCCTGCAACACATCCGCCGAGCCGCTTTGCGAGCTGACCGCGCGGTTGCCATGCTTGGCCACCTGCACGCCGCGTGCCGCGAGCACAAACGCCACCGCGGTGGAGATGTTATAGGTGGCGCGCCCGTCGCCGCCAGTGCCGCAGCAGTCAATCGCATCGGGGAAGGCGGGGAAGGGGATCATCCGCTCCATCACCGCATCCACCGCGCCGGCAAGCGCATAGGGCGTGAGCAGCGACATATCCTGCTGCTGCAGGAACTGCACGGCGTCGTTGCCGCTTAAGGTGCCATCCAGCAATTGCCCGATGGACACCGCCATGTGCGTGCGCGTGCTCATAGAATCGTTAGGAAGTTACGTAGTAGGTCGTGACCATGCTCGGAGGCGATGCTCTCTGGATGAAACTGCACCCCAAAAATCGCGTGGGTTTTGTGTTGCAGCCCCATAATCACGCCATCCGACGTTTCGGCGGTGATTTCCAAACAATCCGGCAGCGATTCGCGCTCCACCACCAGCGAGTGGTAGCGGGTGGCGGTGAACGGCGAGGGCAGCCACGCGAACACGCCTTTGCTGGTGTGGTGAATGGCGCTGGTTTTGCCATGCATCACCTGCGGCGCGCGAATGACCTTGCCGCCATAAGCCTGCCCGATGGATTGATGGCCAAGGCACACCCCGAACAAGGGAATTTTGCCGTCGTTCTCTTTAATTAAATCGAGGCAGATGCCTGCGGTGTCAGGTGTGGCGGGGCCGGGGGAAATGACAATGCCGTCTGGTTTTTTGCCGAACACATCCGCCACGCGCAGCGCGTCGTTACGCACCACTTCCACCTGCGCCCCCAGTGCCTGCAAATAATGCACAAGGTTATAGGTGAAGCTGTCGTAATTATCGATGAGGAGGATGTTTTTGCTCATGGCTAGTTATCTAGCCATTTTGCGCCAAGAAGCAATCCACAATCGCCCTGCGCGGCGCTAGGTGGTCGTTTTCGGTGCCGAGGGTGGTAATTTCTGCACGAGGCAGCGCTTGCCGAATTTACTTTGCGCCAAACCTTTCAGATATGCGCGGCGCAGCTTGCCCGCCTGATAGGCTTCCTCCAGCTTGCTCTGGTGGCGGTTTGCGCCGGTGATGCTGCGGATGATGCCGCGAAACGGCAGGATGCTGGTTTTGCTACGAATCGCGCCCATCAAGGCGTCATGTGCAAAATCGCCGCCGTTATCCACCATGCTTTCTGTATCGGTCAGCATAAAGTCGCTGCTCATAAATCCGCTGTTGGACGCCACTTCCACTTCTTTGGGTTTCACATCGGGGCCAAGCAGTGTGTCGAGCTCCGTAAGTTCGCTGCGAATCACGGGGCAGGTCAGTTTCGCAGGGGGCGCATAAGGGTTCTGCGCCACGGTGAGTAACAGTGGCGGAATGTCGCGTTGTTTGATGTTTAGGTCTTCCAGCGAGCCCGTTGCGGCATCGAAAATATTGGCAGCGCCAGATGTTGCTTTGGAGGAGGCACCCTCCACACCGCCGCTGCAACCTGCCAGCAACAAGGAAAGCCCGAGAATCAGGGGAACGCAAGAACGTGATATTCTGTGGGTTGAATAATCCATAATTCTTGGTTTCATTATACAATGAAAGCCGCAGAAAATCTATGGTAAACGGAGGTTTTTGCACAGAATTCGTCATTGCAGTGCGGTATAAAATCTAGGCGAATTTCGCCGCTTCTTCCACCGCGCGCATCACTGCTTTGGCTTTGTTGATGGACTCATCATACTCGCCTTCGGCGCTGGAATCCGCCACAATTCCGCCGCCTGCTTGGGCATAGACCTTACCGTCTTTCACCAGCGCGGTGCGCAGGGTGATGCAGGTATCCATTGACCCGTTGGCAGAGAAATAGCCGACACATCCGCCATAATAACTGCGGCGCACGGGCTCTAATTCGTCGATAATTTCCATCGCGCGGATTTTCGGCGCGCCGGAAACGGTGCCTGCAGGGAAGCCTGCAATTAGCGCATCCACCGCGTCGAACTTCTTATCCAGCGTGCCTTCCACGTTCGAGACAATATGCATCACATGGCTGTAATGCTCGATAATCATGCGCTCAGTCACGCGTACATCGCCCGCCGCGGCCACACGCCCCACATCGTTGCGGCCTAAATCCAGCAGCATGAGATGCTCGGCCAGTTCTTTCGGGTCGGCCAGCAATTCGGTGGCGAGTGCTTTGTCTTCCGCCGCGTTCTTGCCGCGTTTGCGCGTGCCTGCAATGGGGCGAATGGTCACGGTGTCGTCGCGCAGGCGCACGAGAATTTCGGGGCTGGAGCCCACCAGCGCATAGTCACCGAAATTGAGATAGAACAAGAATGGCGAGGGGTTCATATGCCGCAGCGAACGGTATAGCGCGAAAGGCGGCAGCGTGAATTGGGCCTCGAAACGCTGGCCCAGCACCACTTGGAAAATATCACCGGAGGCAATATATTCCTGCGCGCGGCTGACCATTGCCGCATGTTCTTCGCGCGTCATGTTCGGTGTGAAGTTACAAGGCGTGGTGGCAATTTCTTTGTAGTAGTTGCGCTGATCCAGCGGCCCTTGCAGGGTGCTTGCAATCCGCTCGATACGGGCGATGGCGGCGTCATATGCCTTGTTCGCATCGCCACTCGTGTCCCAAATCGGGGCGATGATGTAGACCACACCATCCACCGCATCGAAAATCAGTTGCGCGCGCGGGCGAATGAAGCAGCCATCGGGAATGCCAATCGGGTCGGGCTTGCTGGTGGGCAAGCGTTCCATCAGCCGCACCATGTCGTAGCCCATATAGCCAATCAGCCCTGCCGCCATAGGGGGCGTGCCTTCCGGCAAATCCATGTGGTGGGTGCGCACCAGTTCGCGCAGGGCGCTCATGCTGTCGTCCCAGCTGGGGCTGAAGCTGTCGTCCGCAAACGGCGAAGTGGTGGAGATTTCCGAGCGATTGCCAAAGCAGCGCCACATCATGTCGGGGTTGAGGCCGATGATGGAGTAACGCCCACGGGTTTCGCCACCTTCCACCGATTCCAGCAAAAACGAAGGGCCTTGCTCGTGCTGCAATTTCAGCATCGCGGAGACAGGCGTTTCCAAATCCGATACGCGGCGCGTGAACACGATTTGCGGTTTGCCTGCCGCATAGGCGGCGCAAAACTCCTCGCGCGTGGGGCTGATGCGAAGACTACCCACGGTTACTCGCCGCTTGAAGGCGCACGAGTGCGGCTGAGCAATTGCGCGTTGATTTTAACGCGATGCTTTTCGGCAAAGCTGTTGAAGCCCAGTGCCTGAACGGTTTGTGTCAGGGTTTCCGCTTCTTCGGATGCCTCTTTTGCTCCCGCCAATTTGCTTTTTGCGGCCACAGTGGCAGCATCAGGGTGGTGAAGCTTGGTCACGATAGCCAGCATTTGGTTGCCACTAGCTAAGGTCAGTGGCCCCGCAACGGAACCCACTTGGCGTTCGAAAATCGCTTGTTGAAGTGAAGCGGGTATGCCGTTCACCACTGCGTTGCCTTTTGGGCGGGCAATCCCCGTCACAGGGCGCGCGGTGAGGCCGAAACGGTCGAGCACCGCTTTGAGTTGTGCATCGGTTTTCTCGCCCGTGATGGCGTTCAATGCAGTTTTAACTTCCTGCACGCGCTGGCGTGCGGCTTCGCCGCGCAGATGCTCGGCCACGCGGTCATGCACATCCCGCGAGACGGTCTCGTATGGCTGAGCACCCGCCACTTGCAGCGACTTCACATGCACCACCAGCGGCGTACCATTCGGCGACATAATGAGGCCAGAGGTTTCGCCGTCGCCCATTTGAAAGCCCTGCTGGGTAACGGTTTTTATCACTTCGTCGCCCTCGGCCGTGGGGGCGCTCTCCTTCACATCCACCAACGTGCGAATGGGGGCGGATAGATTGGCTTTGCTCAGCGCTTCCGACAAGGTGGCGCCACCGGCCAATGCATCATCAAGCGCGGCTTCCAGTGCATGCATCACTGGCTCGCGCTGCTCTTGACGCAGGCGGGTTTTGATCTCGGCAGTTGAAGCGGTGGGCTGGCTCTTTTTCGCTTCCGCTATCATGGATTCGGTAATGGCGTTATCAATCGCCGCTTCGATTTGCTGGGGCTTGAGTGCGACATATTCCAGCGTGCGGCTTTCGGGTTTTACATAGAGGACGGATTTATTTTTCTCGTAAAATTCCTTGAGCGCCGCTTCGTTAATGATGGTTGGGGCATTCGCAGCGGCGATGCTGACAATCCATGCGTCGCGTGTTTCAAGTGCGGCGGTGGCGTTGAGCTCGCGCGCAGGCGCGGGCAGGGGCACATCGCTCACATCCATGCTCGCGAGCAAGAATTGCGTGCTCATGTCGTCTTTCACTTGCGACAGCAATGAAGCTTCCGTGATACGCTCGTTTTTAAGAATGCTGGTGAAGGCTTCTTTGTTAAAGCTGCCGTCTTTGTTCTGGAACGCAGGCTCCGCGCGCAGGGTTTTGGCAACCAGCGGCTCGCCAATATAAAGCCCCAAATCCTCCAGCGTCAGTACGACTAATTTCTGCTGCACCATTTGGCGCAGAATGCCCACATCCAGCATGTTCGGGTTCATGTCCTTCAGGCCCATCGCTTCCGCGCGGCGCGCCACTTGCGCTTTTTGGCGCTGGAAATCCACAATGCTAATCGTGCGGTCGCCCACCTTGGCGGCATAGGTTGCGCCGGAATCGCGGAACACATCGCCAATGCCCCACACGCCAAACGTGATTACCAAAAACAGCATCAACAGTTTGGCCACAAAGCCAGAAGCCATCTTACGCATCGAGTTCATCATATCGCATTCTCGTCCGATTAGGGATAATGAACGGGCAGATGTAGGCGGTGATGCGAACTTTGTCAAAGGGTTGACGACATCGCTCCCATGCGTCTATCACTGGTTGTATGAAACCACACACCACATGGCTGATTGCAAACTGGAAAATGAACGGCACAGCCGCAGAGGTGCGTGATTACGCGCAGGCGGTGGAGCAGGCGCTTGTAGCAGCACCGCACACGCTGGCCTGTGTATATTGTCCACCCACCCCCTATCTTTCGCAGGCGGCATCGGCCTTACCCACAACGGCGCGGCTGAAGCTGGGCGGGCAAACCTGCCACGCGGCATCCAAAGGTGCATTCACCGGCGAAGTCAGCGCCGCCATGTTGAAAGACGTGGGCTGCACTGCGGTCATTGTTGGCCATTCGGAACGCCGCGCAGCTGGGGAAACCGATGCGGCGGTTCTGGGCAATGCCCGCGCCGCGGTGGATGCAGGGCTGATGCCAATCATTTGCGTGGGTGAATCGCTGGCGGAGTATGAGGCGGGCAACACTGCCGCAGTGCTCGCGTCGCAACTGCGCTCCCTTGCGGAGCTGGCCAACGGTTCCTATATCATCGCCTATGAGCCGGTCTGGGCAATCGGCAGTGGAAAAACCCCAACCTGTGGGGAAATCGAAGCGGCGCATGCCACAATTAAAACAGTGCTTGGCAGCCAAACATCGGTACTGTATGGAGGCTCGGTGAATGCAGGCAATGTGCGCGAAATACTCGATAGCTCTGGCGTTTCAGGGGTGTTGATTGGAAGTGCTAGCCTGAGCATTTCCGGAATGCAGAATATTATCATCGCCGCGTGCGGCTAAGGGGAAGTCATGGAACAAATATTATTGGTGGTGCAGGTTATTATTGCAGCGGCGTTGATCGGTATGGTGCTGCTACAGCGTTCGGAAACGGATGGTTTTGGCCTCGGTTCTGGCGGCGGCTCCAACCTGCTTTCCGGCCGCGCCACCGCAAACCTGATGACCCGCACCACGGCAATTCTGGCGGCGTTGTTCATCCTTAATTCGCTGGCGCTTTCGGTGCTGGCGGCACACAGCCACGCCCCCTCGATTCTCGAAACCATCGAGAAAACCGAAGCCGCCACCCCTGCCGATGCAAAGGCCGACGCGAAGGATGCGCTGAATAAAACGCCAGCCGTTCCTGCCGTGCCGAATGCGGACGAAGTGAAGCCTGTGCAAAAAATTGCAAAAAAAATCAAAGCACCCGTTGACGCGGATGCAGATGCGGATACAAGCAACAACGAATAATTCTTAGGAGCGCGTACGACCATGCCAACACGGTTTATTTTTATTACGGGTGGCGTGGTGTCCTCGCTGGGTAAGGGGCTTTCTGCATCGTCGCTCGCCGCGTTGTTACAAGGCCGTGGTTTCAAGGTGCGTCTGCGCAAGCTCGACCCGTATCTAAACGTCGATCCGGGGACGATGAACCCCACCCAACACGGCGAAGTGTTCGTGACCGAAGACGGCGCGGAAACCGACCTCGACCTCGGCCACTACGAGCGCTTCACAGATGTAAACGCCAAGAAAACCGACAACATCACCGCAGGCCGCATCTATTCCACTCTGCTCTCGAAAGAGCGCAAGGGCGACTATCTCGGCGGCACCGTGCAGGTGATTCCGCACGTCACCAACCTCATCAAAGAATTCGCGATGAGCGATTCCGAGAAAGATGATTTCGTGCTCTGCGAAATTGGTGGCACGGTGGGCGACATCGAGGGCTTGCCGTTCTTCGAAGCCATTCGCCAGCTGGGCTACGAACTGGGGCGCGACCGCGTACTCTATATGCATGTCACGCTGCTGCCCTACATCGCCGCGGCGAAGGAACTAAAAACCAAACCCACCCAACACTCGGTAAAAGAGCTGCGCTCCATCGGTATCCAGCCGGATATTATTCTCTGCCGCGCCGACCGTGAAATTCCCGTGGGCGAGAAAAAGAAAATCGCGCAGTTCTGTAACGTGCGCGAGGAATGCGTGATCAGCGCGCTGGATGCCACCAGCATTTATAAAGTGCCAAAAAATCTGCACGTCGAAGGGCTGGATGAACGCGTGCTGGAGCATTTTAAACTGAAATCCAAAAAACCGCTGGAGCTGAAAGAATGGGAACGCATCGTTACCCGTTTTGAAAGCCCGCGCGGCGAAGTGACCGTGGCGCTGGTCGGCAAATATATGGGCATTGGGGACGCGTATAAATCCCTCACCGAAGCGCTCGACCACGCAGGCATCGAGCACAACGTGCGCGTGAATGTGAAATGGGTGAATGCCCGCGTGTTCGAATCGGCAGATGCCGAGAAAAAACTCGGCAGTGTGGATGCGATTCTCGTCCCTGGTGGCTTCGGGGAAGAGGGCGTGAAAGGCAAAATCGCCGCAGTGAAATATGCGCGCGAAAACAAAATCCCGTATTTCGGTATTTGCTACGGTATGCAAATCGCGGTGATTGAAATGGCGCGCAACATTCTGGGCGTGAAAGATGCCACCAGCAGCGAATTCGCCACCAGCACCACGAAGGACGAGCGTGGCCAAATCGTCGGCATCATGAAAGAATGGGCGCGCGGCAACGAAGTGGAAAAACGCAGCAAGAACGACGATATGGGCGGCACCATGCGCCTTGGCGCGTATCCGTGTGTGATTGCCGCAGGCAGTCTTGCGCATAAAATCTACGGCGACACCAAAATCAGCGAACGCCACCGCCACCGTTACGAAGTGAACCTCGCCTATCAGGACGATTTCAAAAAACACGGCGTGGTGTTTAGTGGTCTTTCGCCAGACGGAAAGCTGCCGGAAATCGTGGAACTGAAGAACCATCCGTTCTTTATCGCGGTTCAGTACCACCCCGAATTTAAATCCCGTCCGTTCGCCGCGCACCCCATTTTCGCCGCCTTCGTGAAAGCCGCGAAAGAACAAGCAAAAGCCAACGGCACCAACGCAGGAAAAGCGGCATGACCAAACATCACCATGTAAAAGCAGGCAATGTCACGTTCGGGAACGACCTTCCGCTCGCGTTGATTGCAGGGCCATGCCAGATGGAATCGCGCGACCATGCGGTGGATGTGGCCGGCAAGCTGGTGGAAATCGCCAAGGCAAAGAACATCGGCCTTGTCTATAAAACCAGCTACGACAAAGCCAACCGCACCTCCCTCACAGGCAAGCGCGGCATGGGGCTTGAAAAATCCCTTCCGGTGTTTGAAGAAATCAAAAAATTGTTCGGCTGCCCCGTGCTGACGGATGTGCATGAGATCGAGCATTGCGCGGCAATGGCGCCCGTCATCGACGTGCTGCAAATCCCTGCATTCCTTTGCCGCCAAACGGATTTATTGATTGCCGCAGCCAACACGGGCCGCGTGGTGAACATTAAAAAAGGCCAGTTCCTCGCGCCGTGGGACATGAAAAACGTGGCCGCGAAAGTGGTTGATTCCGGCAACAGCAACGTGATGCTGACCGAGCGCGGCGTGAGCTTCGGCTACAACACGCTGGTGAACGACATGCGCGCGCTGCCCATCATGGCGCAAACGGGCTATCCCGTGATTATCGACGCTACCCACAGCGTGCAGCAACCCGGCGGGCAGGGCACCAGCTCGGGTGGCCAGCGCGAATTTGTGGCCACCATTGCCCGCGCCAGCGTGGCCGTGGGCGTGGCAGGCGTGTTCATCGAAACCCACCCCGACCCCGACAACGCCCCTTCGGACGGCCCCAACATGGTAAAGCTAACAGATTTACCCGCACTGCTCGACCAACTCATCGCCTTCGACACACTGGCGAAAAAGCTGGTTGCTTAATCCCCACAACGCTTGACGCTCCAAGCCGCAACTCCTAAACAGGGCGCACGCCATTTGTTGTAGGAGTTCCCATGTCCACCATCCGCTCGCTTACTGCCCGTGAAATTCTTGATAGCCGTGGCAACCCCACGGTGGAAGTGGATGTGACGCTGGAAAACGGCATTGTTGGCCGCGCGGCGGTGCCGTCGGGTGCCTCCACAGGCTCGCTCGAAGCGCTGGAACTGCGCGACATGGAAAAAGACCGCTACCACGGCAAAGGCGTGCTGAAAGCTGTGGCCAATGTGCAGGCGATCAGCGACACGTTCAAAGGCCTGAACGCGATGGACCAACTGCTCATCGACCAAACGCTGATTGCAACGGATGGCACACGCAACAAAGGAAATTTGGGCGCGAACGCGATGCTGGGCATCTCGCTCGCCACCGCCAAAGCCGCTGCGCAAACCGCGGGCATGCCGCTGTTTCGCTATATCGGCGGCAGCTCTGCCAACCTGCTGCCCGTGCCGATGATGAACATCATCAACGGCGGCGCGCATGCGGATAACAGCATCGACATCCAAGAATTCATGATCATGCCCATCCGCGCCGCCAGCATGGCGGATGCCATTCGCATCGGCGCGGAAATCTACCATGTGCTGAAAAAGAATTTGTCCGAAGCGGGCCTCAGCACCAGCATTGGCGACGAGGGCGGCTTCGCCCCCAACCTGAAAAGCGCGGAAGAAGCCTGCGATTTCATCTGCAAATCCATCGAAGCGGCGGGCTATAAAGCGGGGCACGACGTGGTGTTGGCGCTGGATGCCGCAAGCAGCGAGTTCTATAAAAACGGCAAATACGAATTGGCGGGCGAGGGTAAATCGCTCGATGCCGAGGGTATGATTGCGTATTACGAAGCGCTGATGGAGAAATTCCCCATCGCCTCCATCGAAGACGCCTTCGCGGAAAACGACGCCGCAGGCTGGTACGCAATGACCGCGCAGCTCGGCAACCAACTACAACTGGTGGGCGATGATTTGTTCGTCACCAATCCCGATATTTTGGCGGAAGGCATCGAAAAACGCCTCGCAAACGCGCTGCTGGTGAAGCCGAACCAGATTGGCACGCTGAGCGAAACCATGCGCGCAGTGGAGATGGCGCACCGCGCGGGATACCGCTGCGTGATGTCGCACCGCTCCGGCGAAACGGAAGACACCACCATCGCCCATTTGGCCGTGGCCACCAATTGCGGCCAGATAAAGACCGGCGCTCCCTGCCGCACCGACCGCACCGCAAAATATAACGAATTGATCCGCATTGAAGAAATGCTAGACAGTTCAGGAAGTTATGCGGGTCGCGCCCCTGAAGCGGCGTAGAAAATACCATTTGTCGTTCAAGGCGGGCTGTGGCACTCTGCGGCCTCATTGATAGGAGGCTGTTATCGCTGTTCATTTGCATGTGGGGGATCTTCCCTCATCCGTTACCTTCAAGGGGGATATCGCTGTAGATACGGAGGCGATGGGCCTCAACAACCTGCGTGACCGCTTGTGCCTCATCCAATTATCCGACGGGCAGGGCGACGAACATCTCGTGCAGTTCCGCCAAGGCCGCTATCTCGCGCCGAATTTGAATGCGCTGCTGACCGATAAGAACCGCGTGAAAATTTTCCACTTCGCCCGCTTCGATGTGGCGATTATCCAGCATTATATGGGCATCACGGTGGAGCCTATTTACTGCACCAAAATTGCCTCGCGCCTGACCCGCACCTTTACCGACCGTCACGGCTTTAAGGATCTATGCCGCGATTTGATCGGGGTGGAAGTTTCCAAACAGCAGCAAAGCTCCGACTGGGGGCAGGATGTGCTGACGCCAGAGCAGCAGGAATACGCCGCGTCCGACGTGCGTCACCTGCATAAACTGCGCGCGAAGCTGGACGTGATGCTGGCGCGCGAGGACCGCACGGAGCTGGCGCAAGAATGTTTCAAATTCCTCCCCACCCGCGCCAAGCTAGACCTTGCGGGTTGGCCTGAAATCGACATTTTTTCGCACTAGAGCCATGCTGAACAAAAAACCAGAAAACGAACGCGCGCGGCTGATTGATGCTGCAAAAGCCACCATTGACTGCGAGATCGAAGGGCTAAAAGCCGTATCCGACACGCTGGATGACCGCTTCGTGGCGCTGGTGGAAAAAGTCGCCAGCATCAAAGGCCGCGTGATTTTAAGCGGCATGGGAAAATCCGGCCATATCGCGCGCAAAATCGCGGCAACCTTGGCCTCCACAGGAACATTGGCGCATTTCGTGCACCCATCCGAAGCCAGCCATGGCGATCTGGGCATGATCACGCCCGACGACTTGGTGATGTGCCTTTCCAACTCCGGCGAGACGCATGAGCTGCGCGACATTATTTCCTACACCCGCCGTTTCGCGATTCCGCTGGTGGCGCTGGTGCGCCGCGAGGGGTCGCTGCTGGTGGATGCGGCGGATATTGCCATTGTGCTGCCCGCGGTACGTGAAGCATCGCCCATCGGTGTGCCCACCACCTCCACCACCATGATGCTGGCGCTGGGCGACGCGCTCGCCGTGGCGTTGATGGAGAAAAAAGGCTTCTCGCGCGATGATTTCGGCGTGTTCCATCCGGGTGGAAAACTGGGGGCGCAGTTCATTCGCGTTGAAAACCTGATGCATGGCGCGGAGGAATTGCCGCTGGTGAACCACACCACCACCATGGAACAGGCGATTCTAACGATGACCGCCAAACGCTTCGGCTGTGCGGGTGTGACGAACGCAGCAGGCGAGCTGATTGGCATCATTACCGATGGCGATTTGCGCCGGAATATGGGCGATGGCCTGATGCAAAAAACTGCCGAAGCGGTGATGCACCAAAACCCCGCCACCGTAACCCCCACCACATTGGCGGCAGAGGCTTTGTCGGTCATGAACAGTAAATCCATCACCTGCCTGTTTGTGCTGAAGGACAAAACCCCCGTCGGCATTCTCCACATCCATGACTGCCTGCGCGCAGGGGTGATGTAGGGTTGCATGAACGACGCCCCCTCGGAAAAACGACTGCGCGGTGCCGATTGGGCAGTGAACGAGGTGGACCAATTATTCTCGCGGCTTGGGCGCTACACCCGTTTCGTGCTCTACAGCAAATGGTTCCTGATGCTTTTTGCCGTGGGGTTGATGAGCGCGCTGATTGCCGTGCCGCTCATCAGCAAAAACCGCTCTGGCATCCGCGTCTCGTTCGTGGATGCAGCCTCCATCGCCAAAGGCACGAGCAGCCAGCCGATGATGAGCAATCCCGAATATAGCGGCACAGGTGCCAAGGGCGAGCAGTTTAAAGTCGCAGGCGCGCGCGCCATTCAACTGTCGCCCACACAAATCCGCATCGAGCGCGTGGAAGCGCAAATGATTTCACCAAATGGCAGCTGGCGCTCCCTCACGGCGGACGGTGCCGATTACGACCAAACCGCGAAAATGATTGCGCTCGCAGGCAGTGTCACGCTGGTGGACGAACAGGGCTACAGCTTCACCACCGATGCGGCGACGGTGAATATGAACAGCATGGAAGTCGTGGGAAATAGCCCAATTCAAGGTGTGGGCCCGATGGGCAACCTGCTTGCCAGCAGCTTCAAAATCATGGATAGTGGCAAGCGGATTATGTTTATGGGCGGCGCGCAACCCGTGCGGTTGCGGATTGAACGAAAAGCTAGGAAGTCGTGATGCGTGGGTTGAGATATTTCATGGCAGTAGGACTGGTGGCGCTGGCACTGCCGGTGGCGGCGCAAGTGAAGTCTGGCCCCGCCTTGTCGAAAGACCAGCCCATCGAAATTTCCGCCGATGCGCTGGATGTGCATCAGGAACAGCACCTCGCCATTTTCACGGGCAACGTGATTGCCACGCAGGGCAGCACCAACCTGCGCGCTAAAACAATGACGGTGCATTATCGCCAAGGCGCCAATGCCGCACCCGCCACCGCAACGCCCGCAGCGTCCGCACAAGGTATTTCAAAAATTGAAGCGCAAGGCGGCGTGGTGTTCGCCACCCCAACCGAAACCGCGCAGGGCGACTACGCCGTTTACAATGCGGATGCCGACACGATTGATTTAACAGGCGCAGGCGTAACACTCACCCGCGGCGCCAATGTGCTCAAGGGGCAAAAACTCACCTACAACATGGCCACGGGACGCAGCGTGCTCACCAGCAGCGCAGCATCCGCCGCAGGCAAGCCCGCGCGGGTGCATGGCCTGTTTGTTCCCAAATCCGACCAACCGAAATAGGATTGCAGATGGTGGATGATCACGATAACGGGCTTAGCAGTTGGCTGATAAACAATGCGCCAACCGCGCCTGTGGAGCCCGCCGCGCCAGAAATGGCCGCGGAATTGCCGCCATCCGAAGCGCAGCCCATCGTCATCCCCTTGGCAAAGCCTGAGCCGGTGGCACCACAAAAACCCATTCTCGTGCATAAAAATTCGGGGCTGGTGGTCAATAATCTGGGTAAGCAATATTCCAAACGCCCTGTGGTGCGCAATGTGTCGCTCTCGCTTCAGCGCGGCGAGGCAGTGGGGCTGCTGGGGCCAAACGGTGCGGGTAAAACCACGTGTTTTTACATGATCACCGGCCTCGTGAAGCCAGACTACGGCACGATTTTCTTGGATGGTACGGACATCACCAACCTGCCGATGTATCGCCGCGCGCGCCTTGGCATTGGTTATCTGCCGCAGGAAGCCAGCATTTTCCGTGGCCTCACGGTGGAACAAAACATCATGGCAGTGCTGGAAGTCAGCGTGCTCGACCCTGAACGCCGCCGCGCCATGTGCGACGAATTGTTGGCCGAATTCTCCATCACCCATCTGCGTGCAGCGCCTGCCATTTCGCTTTCGGGTGGGGAACGCCGCCGCGCGGAAATCGCCCGTGCATTGGCTGGTCTGCCGTCATTCATCCTGCTGGATGAGCCGTTGGCGGGGATCGACCCCATCGCCATTTCCGACGTGCGCGACTTAGTAAAACACCTGAAAAAGCGTGGCATCGGCGTGCTGATCACCGATCACAACGTGCGTGAAACGCTGGATGTAATCGACCGCGCCTATATCATCCACGACGGCACCGTGCTGATGGAGGGTTCGCCTTCCGACATCGTGAATAACGAGGAAGTGCGGCGCGTCTATCTTGGTGAACGATTCAGTTTGTAACGAGGCGTCATGGTCGGCCTAAAACAAGAGTTTCGCCAATCGCAGAATTTAGTGATGACGCAAGCATTGCAGCAATCCATTAAGCTGCTGCAACTCTCCGCCATCGAGCTTCAGGAATATATCGACGAAGAGCTGGAGAAAAACCCACTCCTCACCAAGGAAGAATCCGAACCCACCGCGCCCGAAGCGATGGAAGAAGAGGGGGGCGACGAGCGCGCCGCCCTTGCTGAAGGTGCCAGCGAAGGCGAAGTCGCCCGCAGCGAAACCAGCGAGATCGACGTTTCCGACCGCGATTATTCCGTCGCCGAATCGCTTGAGGACGGCTCCTTCGGCGAAGAATGGACGCAGGGCGACAGCGTGAGCATTGGGGAAGTGACTGCAGGCGCACACGGCGCTGCTGGTGGCTACGACGGTGACGGCGAAGGCTTTGGCGTGGAAGGCGCAAGCGCGCGTGAGCAAACGCTGCGCGAATACGTCATCGAGCAAATCCACATGGATATCGCCGACCCTGTGGAGCAGGCCATTGCCGAGCAATTAACCGACATGCTGGACGACGCAGGCTATCTGCGCGAGGACGTGGGCGCGCTGGCGCAAACGCTGGGCATCAGCGAGGCAGAAATCGAGGCCATGGTGCAGCGGTTGCAGCAAATGGAGCCGGTGGGGGTGTTCGCCCGCTCCCTCACGGAATGCCTGCGCCTACAGCTGGCGGATATGAACCGCCTCGATCCGGTGATGGAAACTTTCCTCGCCAATATCGAGATGATGGGCAGTGGGGATTTGAAGGGCCTGCAAAAAAAATGCGGTGTGGATGCCGAAGACTTCGCGCAAATTCTGGCGGATATTCGCCGCTGCAATCCCAAGCCCGCCATGGGCTTCGCGGCAGAGGACGCGCAAGCGGTAATTCCCGATGTGATTGTGCGCCGCGCCAAAGGTGGCGGCTGGCATCTGGAACTCAACCCCGATGCATTGCCGCGCGTGCTGATTAACCGCCAATATGCGAGCGATGTGGGCGCGCGCGCGACCGATAAGGAAGCCAAGAAATTCATGAGCGAGCAGCTCGCCAACGCCAACTGGCTCATCAAAGCGCTAGATCAGCGCGCGAACACCATCCTCAAGGTGGCAAC
>JACCDH010338180.1_pt1 | contig 16660 bp, 15 predicted proteins | sample 7442481 | NCBI WGS metagenome assembly JACCDH01 (sample SAMN15323433, study PRJNA562643) | freshwater metagenome | isolation source: river surface water | place: USA:Blue River Watershed | collected 2017-08-15
CGGATAAATAAGTTTCCGGCTGCGAACCAACTTCCGACTTAAGGAATTTTAAAAATGGCAACTGCAAAAAAGACCCCGGCAAAAAAAGCTGCTCCTGCAAAGAAAGCAGCACCCGCCAAAAAACCCGTAGCAAAAAAAGCTGCTCCAGCTAAAAAGGCTGCTCCTGCTAAAAAAGCAGCGCCTGCTAAAAAAGCTGCACCAGCCAAGAAAGCTGCTCCAGCTAAAAAGCCAGCAGCCAAAAAGGCCCCCGCTAAAAAGCGCACACCCAACGCAGCCTTCATGAAGGCTTTGACACCTAGCGCCGCTTTGGCCGCTGTGGTGGGTGCAGCACCTCTGCCACGTACAGAAGTCGTGAGCAAGCTGTGGGTTTACATCAAGAAAAACGGCCTGCAAGACAAGGTTAACAAGCGCAACATCAACGCTGACGACAAACTCAAAGCTGTCTTCGGCAAAGCGCAAGTCACCATGTTCGAATTGGCTGGCCTGATCGGTAAGCACCTGAAGTAATTCAGCGTACTTTCAAAAAAAAGCCGGATTCCTCCGGCTTTTTTTATGGGCACTTCACTTTTGATTTTTTAGTGCGTTTTGCGTAATTGCACTGAGCGTTACACGGGTCGTGATGGCCTCTGGATTGAGCATGATTTCAATCAAGGTACCTTGCTCACGTTGCAATGCTTCGATCAATGCAGGTTCAAACTCTTCAGTTTGATTGATTCGAATTCCCACATAACCATAAGCACTGGCCAAGTTAGCAAAGTTGGGATTGCTCAGGTGAGACCCCAATGTATGGGTTGGGTATTCGCGCTCTTGATGCATGCGAATCGTGCCGTACATGCCATTGTTCAAAAGCACAATGATTGATTTGGCACCGTGCTGACATGCCGTTGCCAACTCCTGACCATTCATCAAAAAATCTCCATCGCCGGCAATGGTAAATGCCACGCGATTTGACACAATGGCAGCGGCAATTCCAGCAGGCACGCCATAACCCATGGCCCCTACTGTGGGGGCTAGCTGCGTTTTGAAACCTTTGCTTAAACCGTGGTGCTTGAAATACCGATGCACCCAACTGGCAAAGTTACCTGCGCCATTGGTTAAAACGGCATCGGTTGGCAGATGTCTTTGTAAAGCAGCGACAACCTCCGGCATATTGACCAAGCCCTCGTCGGAATCGTTTGCCAGTCCCACAATAGCCTGAGCTTGCGTGTTATCGAGATAATCTGCATTGGCTTGCTTTGTCCAATCGGCCCAGGGCACTTGGACTGGTGCAGTCAAAACTTCCAAACTCCTAGCCGCTGCATTCATGGTGGCACAGATCGCCAAATCGGCATGGTAGACCCGATTAAGTTCTTCAGCACTGGCATGAATGTGAACTAATTTTTGGCGTGGCTTAGGCACCTCTAAAAGCGTGTAACCACTGGTGGTCATTTCCCCCAACCTAGGACCAATGGCCAAAATTAGATCGCTGTCCTTGATGCGTTGTGCCAATTTGGGATTGATGCCAATTCCAACATCACCAGCGTAATTCGAATGGAAATTGTCGAAGGTGTCTTGAAATCTAAAAGCGTTACCAACTGGGAGTTGCCAATTTTCTGCAAATCTCTGGAGTGCTTGTGCCGCTTGAACTGTCCATCCGCCACCGCCAGCAATGATGAAGGGCCTCTGCGCCTGCAAAAGCATCTCTCTCAAGGACCGCAAGCTGCCTGGATCGCTCCATGCTTCAACTGGCTCTATTTTGGGCAAGGGTCTTGAAGACACCTTGTGTGTCAGCATGTCCTCAGGCAGCACCAAAACCACAGGTCCCGGGCGGCCGTTCATGGCTGTTGCAAAGGCACGCGCAACGTACTCTGGAATGCGTCTGGCATCGTCAATTCGCTCAACCCGCTTGGCCATCCCTTTGGTACTAGGCCCAAAGAATGCACAGAAATCAACTTCCTGGAACGCTTCGCGATCACGGGTGTCACTGGCCACATCACCCACAAACAAGATCATGGGTGTGGAGTCTTGGAACGCTGTATGCACGCCGATTGAGGCGTTGGTGGCACCTGGCCCTCGGGTTACAAAACAAATGCCAGGGCGGCCCGTTAATCGGCCTTGTGCGTCAGCCATGAACGCTGCCCCGCCCTCCTGTCGACATGTCACAAACTCAATTTGGTTTTGGTAGCGATGAAAGCCGTCGAGAACAGCTAAATAACTTTCACCAGGAACCCCAAAGGCATGGGTAACACCTTGCGCAATTAAGCATTCAACCAACAAATGTCCCCCGATTTGGTCGGGAGAGTTCAGATCATTCACATTGGCATTTTGATCGTTCATACGGCCTCACATGGTAGTGGCCGCATGATACTTTCAAAGCTGCAACTGCACTCAGCAAAGGTGAGCTTTAGTTGACTACCCTATCGAATTTGAACACCCCAGGCTCTTTCACTGGATCGACATCAACCGGAATGGTCGATTTGGGCAAGAACCGACCTTCGAGCAATAACTTTGACAAGGGGTTTTCAATTCTTTGCTGAACCGCACGCTTTAAGGGTCGAGCACCAAAAATTGGGTCAAATCCCACTTTGGCCAATTCGGCCAGTGCTGCGGTGGAGATCTCCAAATGCAGGTCCATTTTGGCCAATCTTGCTTCCAATATCTGCAACTGAATCTTGGCGATGGACTCAATGTGTTTGGCATCCAAACTGTGAAAGACAACCGTTTCGTCGATCCGATTCAAGAACTCTGGTCGGAAATGATTTTTGAGTTCACCCCAAACAGCGTCTTTGATGTCTTCATTGGGTTGGCCCACCATGGCTTGGATCAAATGAGAGCCAATATTGGAGGTCATCACAATGACAGTATTCTTGAAATCGACTGTACGGCCTTGCCCATCGGTCAGACGGCCATCATCGAGCACTTGAAGGAGGACGTTAAACACATCGGGGTGTGCTTTTTCGACTTCGTCTAACAAGAAGACTGAATAAGGTTTGCGGCGAACAGCTTCCGTTAAATATCCGCCCTCTTCATACCCCACATAACCGGGAGGCGCGCCAATGAGTCTGGCAACAGAATGTTTTTCCATGAACTCACTCATGTCAATCCGAATGAGGTGATCTTCGCTGTCAAACAGGAACCCAGCCAAGGCTTTGCACAATTCTGTTTTGCCAACCCCTGTTGGACCCAAAAACAAAAATGAGCCCGTCGGTCTTTGGGGATCAGACAACCCTGACCGCGACCGGCGAATTGCATGCGATACAGCGGCAATGGCTTCATCTTGCCCCACCACGCGTTCGTGTAACTTAACTTCCATTTGCAATAACTTTTCGCGTTCACCTTGCATCATTTTTGACACAGGAATACCTGTCGCGCGACTGACCACTTCGGCAATTTCTTCGGCACCCACTTGGGTCCGCAGCAAGCGAGGCATAGCGCCTGCAACTGGGTTCAACTCCTTTGCCTGAGTTTCTTTCAGAAGCTTTTCAAGCTCGGGCAACTTGCCATATTGCAACTCAGCGACTTTGTTGAAGTCACCTTTGCGAGTGAGCTCTTCTATTTGCTGACGCAGCTGATCAATTTTTTCACGCACATTTTGACTGCCCTGAGCTTGTGCTTTTTCTGTTTTCCAAATTTCTTCGAGGTCTGCAGCTTCTTTTTTCAGACTCACAATTTCTTCTTCGATCAAGCCCAATCGTTTTTGGGAGGCTTCATCGGTCTCCTTCTTGACGGCTTCTCTTTCAATTTGAAGCTGGATCAGCCGGCGGTCCAATTTGTCAATCACTTCAGGTTTTGAATCAATTTCAATTTTGATTTTGGACGCCGCCTCATCGATCAAATCGATGGCTTTGTCGGGCAAGAAACGGTCTGTGATGTAACGATGGCTGAGCTCTGCAGCTGCCACAATGGCTGGGTCAGTAATGTCGACGCCATGATGAATTTCGTATTTTTCTTGAAGGCCTCGAAGAATGGCGATGGTGGCTTCGACGCTAGGCTCGCCCACCAAAATCTTTTGGAAACGACGTTCTAGCGCCGCATCCTTTTCAATGTATTTTCGATACTCGTCCAAGGTCGTTGCGCCAACGCAATGCAACTCACCTCTTGCCAAAGCTGGCTTGAGCATGTTGCCTGCGTCCATTGCGCCTTCGGCCTTGCCTGCACCTACCATGGTGTGAAGTTCATCAATAAAGACGATGGTCTGTCCTTCATCTTTGGCCAGTTCATTCAAAACAGACTTGAGTCGTTCTTCAAATTCACCGCGGAACTTTGCCCCCGCTAAAAGCGATGCCATGTCCAGGGACAAGACGCGCTTGCCTTTTAAGGAGTCGGGGACTTCACCGGCCACAATGCGCTGCGCCAAACCTTCCACAATTGCGGTTTTACCAACGCCAGGCTCACCAATCAAAACGGGATTGTTTTTGGTCCGGCGTTGTAAAACTTGAATGGCTCTGCGAATCTCATCATCACGGCCGATGACGGGATCTAACTTGCCCATTCGCGCACGCTCGGTGAGATCGAGGCAATACTTCTTCAGGGACTCTCTTTGTCCTTCGGCTTCGGCACTGTTCACGTTTTGTCCTCCACGGACCGCATCGACTGCAGTCTCTAAACTTTTACGACTTAGACCCGCATCTTTAAGCGTTCGAGCAAATTCTGTCTTGCTGTCTGTCAAAGAAAGCAAGAATAGTTCACTGGCAATGAAAGAGTCCCCTCTTTTGATGGACTCTTTTTCTGCAGCTTGCAACAACTTAACAAGTTCAGGCCCCACCTGAACTTGATCCTGCCCTGTGACTTGGGGCAATCGATTGACTGCAGCATTGGCGATCGACGTCAATGAAGGGAGGTTAACGCCTGCCCGCTGTAACAACGCTTTAGGGCCGTCTTGCTGCTGCAACATGGCCATCAAAACGTGAGCCGGGTCGATGTAAGCGTGATCTTTCCCCAAGGCCATCGATTGCGCATCGGCAAGGGCCTCTTGAAATTTAGTGGTTAATTTGTCAATTCGCATTTGAATCTCCTATTACCGCCTATCTTGGGCCGTTTAAGCTTTATTTCAAGAGTCTTGTAGATTTTGAATCAATTCCGAACCAAAGCACTAAAATGCTGCCATGAACATTCATCAAATGTCAGTGCAGTATGACGAACGTCAAGATCGCTTGTCGGTTCGGGTCAGCAATCAAGTCAAACAAGAGTTTAGGCTTTGGCTCACCCGCTCCATGACATTGCGACTCTTACCGCACCTTCAAGCTGCTGTTGTTCGTCTGGAATCTAGAGACCCCCAGGTGATGGCGGCTGACACCACCGCACAGCAAATGTTGGCCGAACTTAAACGTGAGAATTTTTTGTCGCGTGCCGATTTTTCAACCCCATTTGCAACGCAAAACTTGAGCCTTCCCTTTGGTGAAACGCCTTTATTGATCACCGACGTTCAGTTGAAAGTCCTCAACGATGGAAGTTTGAATTTGTTATTGCAAGACAAGACCGGAGACAACGCCAGCGGCACATCTTTGGAGCTTAGTCTGCAGGCCACCTTGTTGCACGGTTTGTTGCACCTCATAGAGGCCGCCTTGAAAAAAGCCAAATGGCAACAGCCCGATTTCTCTCACAGAGCCGATAGTTTGGAGAGTCATGTTGCCGAAGGGCCTGCTTACAGGCATTGAACGCCTCACAAGTGTGTGAGGCCGTTTATTGGGTCACATTGCTGGCTTGAATGCCCCAACGGGCCAAAGCCTCGTCATCTGAGACCCTCGCATCAACCCATTTAGCACCTGTTGGTGTCGCTTCTTTTTTCCAAAACGGTGCCTGGGTTTTTAAATAATCCATTAAGAATTCACAAGCCTTGAAACTCTCGCCTCTGTGCGCGGAGGTTACAGCCACCATCACAATTTGATCTGAAGGTTTCAAAACACCTACGCGATGAATTACATGGGCTTGGTAAAAGTCAAATCGGGCGTGGGCTTGATCAATCATGGATTCAATGGACGCCTCCGTCATGCCTGGATAATGCTCGAGCTCCATGGAAACGACTTGGTCGGCGTCTTTACCTGACAGCAAACGTGCGTCTCTCACGGTGCCAACAAAGGTACAGACTGCACCAACTCTTAAGTCATCAGCACGCAGCTTGTTCAAAACATCGGAGACGTTGAAGTCTTCAGATTGAATGACAACGCGCGGATTCATGGTTCAGCCTCCAGTCACAGGCGGGAAAAAGGCAAGTTCAGACGGGTCCACCAACTTGGCATCTTCAGTGACCATGACTTGGTTGAGAGCCATTCTGACTGAATGGTTGCGCTCCAGGCATAAGTAGACACCGCCCTTTGCCAACAACTCGTCCCTGACCTGACCAACCGTTTCGGCTGACGATTCAAAGTCTTCCTTTGAATGACCAATGGCTTCACGCAAAGACGCGAAATAACGAACTTTGATTTTCATTGAAGCCACTCCGCAAATGGAAAGTAGCGAACCCAATCACCCTGCTTGATTGCCTGCATGCTGGGATTGTCGATGACGCCATCGCCCCAAACAACAGATGTCAAAACCCCTGAGCTTTGATTGGGAAACAAGTCAAGCGTGCCAGCGGTATTGCGTTGCACTCGGAGAAACTCTCGGCGCTTGTCTGGCTTGGGTAAATCAAAATTTGCTTGAAGCAAATAGGGTTTGGACTGTGTTTGCGGTAGCCCTTGTAGTGCCATTAAAAAAGGCCATACCAACAATTGAAAGGTGACAAAACTGGACACTGGATTGCCTGGCAATCCCATAAAAAAAGCACCCGCTGCGTCTGTAGCGCTCATTGCATTTAATTGACCAAATGCAAAAGGTTTGCCGGGTTTCATTGAAATTTGCCAGAGGTTCAAACGCCCCAACATTTCAACCGCTGGTTTGACATGATCTTCCTCACCCACAGAAACTCCACCACTCGTTAGCACCAAGTCGTGGTCTTTTGCAGCAAGCTGCAACACTTTGAGTGTGTCTGGTAGGTTGTCTGGCACGATACCCAAGTCTGTTACGTTGCAGCCCGCGCGCATGAGCAAAGCACGCAGAAAGAATCGATTTGAGTTGTAGATAGCACCCGGCGGCATGTTTTCTGGGGCTACTTCACCTGGCATGACCAATTCGTCGCCCGTTGAAAACAAGGCAACACGCGGCTTTCTGACAACGCTCACATGGGCTCGACCAATGCTGGCCGCCAAGCCGAGGGAAGCTGGATTAAGACGGGTGCCCTTTGGCAACACAACGTCACCCTTTTTGACATCTTCTCCGCTACGCCGAATCCATTGGCCCAACACTGGCACCACATTCACAAGCACCTCAGGCACAGCGTTTAAGTTCGTTGGACTGTCTAAGGCTTTGGTGTCTTCTTGAATGACAACCGCATTGGCACCCGGTGGGATGGGTGCGCCCGTAAAAATACGCGCAGCTTCACCAGCCATCAATGGGCTGCCATGGTGACCCGCTGGAATTCTTTGAGTGACACGAAGTGTGACACCCGGAGCGGCCAAGTCTTCCGTGCGAACGGCATAGCCATCCATCGAGGAGTTGTCCTGTGGCGGCACTTGCAACTCAGAAATTAAATCTTCAGCCAAAAAGCGGCTGTCTGCGTCCAAGATAGCCACCCTCTCTGTTTCAGCAATAGCCCTAGCCTGACCAAGAACTTGGTCCAAAGCCTCGTCCAAGGACATTAAGGGTGCACGTTGAAAGGGTTTGTCTGACGCCATGTTCACCATTCAATTGCAATGCGATTCAATATAGTCTTTGACTGCTTGGGCCGATGTGGGCAAAACCTTGACACGTTTGGGTAAGTTTTCGATGCCAACAAACTTGGCAGGCCGGTCAGGCTCTTTGCCGAGTGCTTCAACCAAAGTGGCTGCAAATTTAATGGGCAGAGCCGTCTCTAGCACCAGCATGGGTATGCCGGGCTTTGCCAAAGGCACCGCCACTTTCAGACCGTCGGCTGTATGCGTGTCGATCATGATGTGATTGCTGGCGTATGTCTCTTGGATAGTTTTCAGTCTGTCAGTGTGCGTGCTTTTGCCACTCACAAAGCCAAACTTAACTTTGGCATTGGCAAACAGCGGATGTGCACTCAGATTGAAACGACCGTTTTGATTCAGTTGATCGTGGAACAAACTTTTTGTGAGTTCAGCGTCGCGATTAAGCAAGTCAAAAACAAAGCGTTCAAAATTACTGGCTTTTGAAATGTCCATGGAAGGACTGGAAGTTTCATGCGTATCTGCAGTGCCGCGAACGCGATAAACACCCGTCCTAAAAAATTCGTCCAAAACGTCATTTTCGTTGGTGGCGACCACCAATTGATCGATGGGCAAACCCATCATGCGCGCCACATGACCTGCACAGACGTTGCCAAAATTACCGCTTGGCACACAGAAGCTGACTTTTTGTGAATCGTTTTGAGTCGCTTGAAAGTAGCCCGCAAAGTAATAAACAACCTGGGCCAACAGGCGAGCCCAATTGATGGAATTGACAGTGCCTATTTTGTATTTTCGCTTGAAAGCCAGGTCATTGCTGACCGCTTTGACGATGTCTTGGCAATCGTCAAAGACACCTTCAATGGCGATGTTGTGAATGTTTTCGTCCAACAGGCTGAACATCTGCGCTTGCTGAAATGGGCTCATTCGCCCCAGCGGGCTGGTCATAAACACTCGGACGCCCTTTTTGCCGCGCATGGCGTATTCCGCTGCGCTTCCGGTATCACCTGATGTGGCACCTAAGATGTTGAGTTCGGCATTGCGACGTGCCAGTTCGTATTCAAACAAATTGCCCAACAGCTGCATGGCCATGTCTTTGAAGGCCAGTGTTGGGCCATTGGACAAAGCCTCGAGAGAGACTTCCGCACCGGCCACGGCATGCGTCTTGAGCGCCTTGATGGGCACAATTTCAGATGTACCAAAACAATCTTTTGTGTAGGTCTTTAAGCACAACTCGCGTAAATCTTGCGCAGGAATGTCATCGATGTACAAAGACAAGACTTCAAACGCCAAAGCAGCATAGCCTTGTGTTTTCCAAACTTCACGCAGCTTGCTCAATTGAGTCGCTGAAATTTGTGGATATGTTTCTGGCAAATACAAGCCACCGTCTGGCGCTAAGCCTTCCAACAAAATTTCACAGAACTGCTTGCGATCGGCATGACCGCGTGTGGACATGTAGCGCATCAGTTCAACTCTTCCTTGCGAATCTTGGTGATGGGCGCCATCACAGTTGGCAGCGCTTGCATTTGAGCCAACACCTCATTCATGGTTCCTTCACGCGTTTCGTGCGTCAAAATAATCACATCCGTCTGATTCTCACCAGCTTGACTGACTTGATCAGCTTCACGCTGCAGCACAGCATCAATGCTGATGTTGGCTTCGGCCAGCAAACCGGTCAATTTAGCCAAAACACCAGCCTCATCGGCCACTCTGAGTCGCAAGTAATAACTTGTGACCACATCGGAGATAGGCAAAATTTCTGCACTGCTCATGGCATCGGGCTGGAATGCCAGATGGGGCACACGATTGAGCGGGTCGGCTGTATGCAAGCGTGTGATGTCAACCAAGTCGGCAATGACTGCACTGGCCGTCGGTTCGGAACCGGCACCCTTACCGTAATACAAGGTGGTGCCCACCGCGTCGCCTTGAACCATGACAGCATTCATGGCACCTTCGACATTTGCAATTAAGCGTTGTGTTGGAACCAAGCTAGGGTGCACGCGCAATTCAATCCCTGTTGCAGTTCGCTTGGTAATGCCCAAAAGTTTGATTCTGTAGCCCAATTGCTCGGCGTACTTGATGTCTGCAGCGCCCAACTTGGTGATGCCTTCAACATAAGCCTTGTCAAACTGAACAGGGATGCCAAACGCCAGCGCGCTCATTAGGGTAGCCTTGTGAGCCGCGTCAACGCCTTCAATGTCAAAAGTTGGATCGGCCTCTGCATAACCCAGGCGCTGGGCCTCCTTCAACACAACATCAAAGTCGAGCCCCTTGTCGCGCATCTCAGACAAAATAAAGTTGGTTGTGCCATTGATAATGCCCGCCACCCATTGGATGCTGTTGGCAGTCAGGCCTTCACGCAATGCTTTGATGATTGGAATACCACCCGCAACAGCGGCTTCAAATGCAACCATCACTCCTTTGGCATGGGCTGCTGCAAAAATTTCTGTGCCATGGACGGCCAATAAGGCTTTGTTGGCGGTCACGACGTGCTTGCCAGCCGCAATCGCTTCAAGGACCAGCGCTTTGGCAATGCCATAACCGCCAATCAACTCAACCACAATGTCGATGTCGGGATTGGCAATGATTTCTCTGGCGTCGCTGACTACTTTGACCTGCGGTCCCGCCATGGCTTTCGCTTTGGCCATGTCAAGGTCGGCCACCATGCTAATTTCAATGCCACGACCTGCACGTCTTTTGATTTCTGATTGATTTCTTTGTAGCACATTGAAAGTACCACTGCCCACGGTTCCCATGCCCATGAGGCCCACTTGAATCGGTTTCATCTTTTCCTTCTCTTACACCGCAGTACCAAAGCGACGACGCGCTTTTTCTAAAAACTTGGCCATTCTTTCGATAGCTTCACGAAGATCATCCAGGTGAGGCAAGAACACAATTCTGAAATGATCTGGTGCATTCCAATTGAAGCCCGTTCCCTGAACCAACATCACCTTGGTTTCTTGCAACATTTCAAGAAAGAATTGTTGATCGTCTTGAATTGGATAAATTTTGGGATCTAGCTTAGGGAACATGTAAAGCGCAGCGCTTGGTTTGACACATGAAACGCCTGGAATAGCGCAGATGAGCTCGTAAGCCAAATCTCTTTGCTTGCGCAAACGGCCACCTTCGTTGACCAATTCGTTGATACTTTGGTGGCCACCGAGGGCAGTTTGAATGGCCCACTGACCCGGTACATTGGCGCAAAGTCGCATGTTGGACAACATGTTCAAGCCTTCGATGTAGTCCTTTGCGGGAAGCTTATCGCCACTCACAATGAGCCACCCGGCGCGGTATCCACACGACCTGTAACTTTTGGACAGCGAATTGAATGTCAGCGTAAGGACATCTTGACTCAGGCTTGCAATGGGGGTGTGTTTAACGCCGTCGTACAAAACTTTGTCATACACCTCATCGGCAAAAATGACCAATCCATTGTCTCTGGCAATGTTGACAATGGCTTTGAGCATGTCGTCAGAGTACAAAGCGCCTGTTGGATTGTTTGGATTGATGACCACAATGCCCTTGGTCTTTGGTGTAATTTTGGCGCGAATATCGTCCAAATCGGGCATCCAACCCTTGGATTCATCACAGATGTAATGAACTGGTGTACCGCCTGACAAGCTGGCTGCCGCAGTCCATAAGGGATAGTCTGGTGCTGGCAACAACAGCTCGTCCCCGTTGTCTAGCAACGCATTGGTTGCCATCACAATGAGTTCGCTCGCACCATTGCCCAAGTAGATGTCTTCCAGTGTGACGCCTTTGATGCCCTGCTTTTGCGTCTCGTGCATCACAGCTTTGCGGGCACCAAATATGCCTTTGCTGTCCGAATAACCTGCCGAATTGGGCAAGTTGCGTATCATGTCTTGCTGAATTTCCTCAGGCGCATCAAAGCCAAACACCGCCAAATTGCCAATGTTGAGCTTGATGATTTTGTGCCCCTCTTCTTCCATTTGTCGCGCTCGGTCCATGATGGGGCCGCGAATGTCGTAACAAACGTTGGAAAGCTTGGCTGATTTATGAATTGTTTTCAAAATCCCTCCGAGGGGTAGTGGCGCTGGGGAAAACCTATAATTTGAACACATAACTGGCCCATTTTTTTACACTTAGCTCTATGAAACTCCACCCCGACGCCAGCAATGCTTTCGCCATCCAAAGTTATGGCTCAGATGGCGTGGTGGTCAATGGCCAATTGCAGGCAATGCCTTTGGTTTTGTGCGCTGTTCAAGGCCCCAAAACTTGGTCTGCCAACAGCTTCGAAGGCCTGACGCAAGCAAATTTCGACGAACTTTTACCCTATGAACCCGAATTGGTCATCTTTGGGAGCGGTAACCGAATCAAGTTTCCCTCCCCTCGATTGCTTCAAGGCTTGATTCAGAAGGGAATTGGAGTCGACACCATGGACAACGGGGCCGCCTGCCGGACTTTCAACGTCCTAGCCGGTGAAGGCCGGAGGGTTCTGATGGTTTTATTGCCTCTGGCTTAGGATTTACAAAGTGTTTTGGACAGGGCTTAAAACCCTTCTGGTTTCAGGATAAAATACCCGATTGCCGTCCGGTGGGCTTGCTAGCGCAGTTCACAAAATACGCGGTTCATTTCTGTCACGTGAGATTAGTTCTATGGCGATCGTTGTTAATAAACCCCTCCCTGAATTTGAAGCAAACGCAACAAGCGGAGTCAAGGTTTCAAACACATCACACAACGGCAAAATCATGATTTTGTACTTCTACCCGAAGGACAACACGCCTGGTTGCACCACAGAAGCCATGCAGTTCAGAGACAAATTCAAAGACTTCACCAAAGCGGGTGCAACGGTTTTTGGTGTTTCACGCGACAACATGAAGTCCCATGACGATTTCAAAGCCAAACTCGAACTGCCCTTTGAGTTGATTGCCGACACAGAAGAAAAAATGTGCCATATGTTTGGCGTGGTCAAAAATAAGATCATGTACGGCAAAAAAGTCAAAGGCATCGAACGCAGTACTTTCCTAATCGGCCCTGACGGTCTTGTCAAGGAAGAGTGGCGCGGCCTTAAAGTACCAGGTCACGTAGAAGATGTCCTCAAGGCTGTAAAGGCTCTCAAAAAAGCCGCATAATGGCGGCATGAAGCTGAAAAACAGCCCCTTTTTTATTGCCCCCAAAAGTCAAGCCGCCTCGGTCTCAAGGCGGCTTTTTCTTTGCGCCAAAGTTTTTTCCATTCCATCTGAGGCCTCGACATATGCCATTGCCACCCGCCCCTACGCAGCGCGCTTCCCTTGTCTCAAATCAAAGCAGCGCCAAGTCACAAAAAGGCACTAGCGTTTCTTCCCCTACAAAATTCACAGAACCTGCACCCAAAAAATCTTCTTCGAAGGTTGATGCGGCATCCATAGAAGCCGTCGCTGCGCCATCGGCTGAGCCAGCTCAATATAAAAACAATGCACCTCTGCCTCAGAAAAAGGCGAAAGTCACCAAGAAACACAATGGTCCCACCAAGTTGTTTGTCTTAGACACCAACGTGTTGATGCACGATCCGATGTGCTTGTTTCAATTTGAAGAGCATGACATCTATCTACCAATGATTGTTCTAGAGGAACTGGACAGTCACAAAAAAGGCATGACTGAAGTCGCCAGAAACGCACGCCAAACGAGCCGATCTCTTGACGCACTGGCTGCTGAGTCTGGCACAGACATGCAACAGGGTCTGCCCTTGAGCACGACGGGGCACATAGAAGCTCGTGGCAAGCTTTTCTTTCAAACGCAAGTGATGGATGTGAGTTTGCCAATCAGCCTGCCCCAAGGCAAAGCAGACAACCAGATCTTAGGTGTGGTTCAGGCACTGGGCAAATTGCATGCGCCCCGCGAAGTGGTTTTGGTATCCAAAGACATCAACATGCGGGTCAAAGCCCGTGCGCTAGGGCTGGCTGCTGAGGACTATCAAAACGACAAAGTCTTAGAGGATGGCGACTTGATGTATTCAGGCGCCTTGGCCTTGCCATCAGACTTCTGGAATCGTCACAGCAAAGCCATCGAAAGCTGGCAACAAGGCAGCCATACTTTTTATCGACTCAGCGGCCCTTTGGTGCCCAGTTTGCTGATTAACCAATTCGTGTACTTGGAAGCACCGGGCGAGCCAAGCTTGCATGCCAGGGTGACTGAAATCAGGGGCAAAACGGCGGTCCTCAAGACACTCAAAGATTATGGCAATGCTAAAAATTCCGTCTGGGGTGTTGCAACGCGCAATCGAGAACAGAATTTTGCGATGAACATGTTGATGGACCCAGAGGTCGACTTCGTCACTTTGGCTGGAACAGCAGGCACAGGAAAAACATTAATGGCTTTGGCCGCTGGCCTCACTCAAGTCCTTGATGACCGTCGTTATACCGAAATCATCATGACCCGAGCTACCGTGAGTGTGGGAGAAGACATCGGTTTCTTGCCAGGCACTGAGGAAGAAAAAATGGGCCCTTGGATGGGTGCCTTGGACGACAATCTTGAGTTTCTAGCCAAAGGTGATGGCGGCAACGCTGGTGAGAGGGGCCGCGCAGCTACAAACGAGTTGATTCGGAGCCGCATCAAAATCAAGAGCATGAACTTCATGCGCGGCAGAACCTTCATGAACAAATACGTCATCATTGATGAGGCGCAAAATTTAACGCCGAAGCAGATGAAGACCTTGATTACGCGAGCTGGCCCTGGCACCAAAATCATATGCATGGGCAATTTGGCTCAAATTGACACGCCCTACTTAACCGAGGGCTCCTCTGGCTTAACTTACGCAGTGGACCGGTTTAAGGGCTGGGCTCATGGTGGCCACATTACCTTGGCACGTGGAGAGCGCTCAAGGCTGGCAGACTTTGCCAGCGATGTTCTCTAGTAATCACCGTCGCTGCTTGAAGCCAAACTCTCAAAGCGTGTGAGCGGCTTCAGGAAGGTTAAACGAACCGCGCCTGTGGGCCCGTTTCGTTGCTTACCAATGATGATTTCGGCCACACCAGGATCTTTCGAATCTTTGTTGTAGTAATCGTCGCGGTAGATGAACATGATGATGTCTGCGTCTTGTTCAATGGCACCTGATTCACGCAAGTCGCTCATCATGGGCCGTTTGTCGGTGCGCTGTTCTACGCCTCGGTTCAATTGAGACAAGGCAATCACGGGGCATTGAAGCTCTTTGGCCAGCATTTTGAGACCCCGAGAAATTTCGCCCAACTCGGTGGCTCGGTTGTCGCCATCAGAACCCGAAGAGCCACTCATGAGTTGCAAATAATCGACAACAATCAAGCCCAACTTGCCGCATCGACGCGCCAACCTGCGCGCATTGGCACGCAGTTCGCTAGGCGTAAGGCCAGGTGTTTCATCAATGTGCAAAGAGACTGTTCTGAGACGTTCTATTGCATCCGTCAGACGTGGCCATTCCTCATCGGTCAACTTACCCGTTCGAAGGTGCCCTTGATCGATGCGCCCAATAGAGCCCACAACACGAACTGCCAACTGTGCTGCGCCCATCTCCATTGAGAACACAGCTACTGGCAAACCTTCGTTCAATGCAACATGCTCTGCGATGTTGATGGCGAAAGCTGTTTTGCCCATTGAAGGCCTTGCCGCCAAGACAACCAAGTCACCAGCCTGCAGGCCCGAGGTCATGCGATCAAGATCATAAAAACCGGTTGGAACGCCGGTGATGTCGTTGGGGTTGTCCGCCATTTCTTGGACACGGTCCATCAGATCAACGACCAAGGTTTCCATGGACTGGAACCCTTGCTTCATTCGCGAACCCTCTTCTCCAATGTTGAAGATTTTTTGTTCGGCTTCGTCTAGAATTTTTTCAACAGGCCTTCCTTGAGTATTGAAGGCATGGGTTGCAATTTCATCACTGGCTGTGACAAGTTTGCGCAAGATAGACCGCTCTCGGACGATCTCTGCATAGCGACGGATATTGCTGGCACTTGGCACGTACTGCGCCAAGGAATTCAAATAACCCAATCCTCCAATACCCTCTGCCTTGCCTTGATTTTGCAACTGCTCAAACACCGTGATGACATCCGCTGGCTTGGAGCCGTTAATCAGGCTAGAGATGGCACCAAAGATGAGTTTGTGCTCGTGACGGTAAAAATCATTGTCAGACAGCAAATCGCCCATGCGATCCCATGCAGAATTGTCCAGCAACAATCCACCCAACACACTGGACTCGGCTTCAATTGAATGAGGCGGGACACGCAGTTGGGCAATTTGTTGATCTGAACTGACAGGGGAAAAACCCAATTCAGATTCAGAATGCGATTGAGGAGAGAAAAGTGCGGACATGGGCAATCAATCTGTAATGCTCGATCTTAAGCATTTAGGGGCTTTTGGTCATGGGAAAAGCCTGTGGATAAGTCGTTGGTAAGTACAAAAAGTCTTGTGAATAAACAGATACTTTGAATACAAAAGAAAAAGCCGCCAGTCTTGCGACGGGCGGCTTTTGGATGCGCTAAGAAATTAAGCTGTTTCGCCGTAGACAGAAACAGTCACTTCCACCACAACGTCAGTGTGCAAAGCCACAGCAACGGTGGACTCGCTCACGGTTTTGATAGGACCGTTGGGCATGCGAATTTGAGCCTTGGCCAAAGCGTAACCCGCTTTGTTCAATTCTTCAGCAATGTCGTGGTTGGTTACAGAACCGAACAAACGGCCATCGACACCAGCTTTTTGAGTGATCTTGACAACTGCGCCAGACAGTTTTTCGCCTTGAGCTTGAGCTTCGGCCAATTTGGCTGCTGCTGCTTTTTCGAGTTCGGCACGGCGTGCTTCAAACTCGGCTTTGTTGGCTTCAGTAGCGCGACGAGCACGGCCACTGGGGATCAAGAAGTTACGAGCATAACCGTCTTTAACTTTGACGATTTCACCCAAATTGCCAAGGTTCACAACCTTATCGAGCAGAATAATTTGCATGGTTGTTCTCCTTAAACTTTGTGCTGGTCGCTGTAAGGCAACATGGCCAAGAAGCGAGCGCGCTTGATGGC
>JACCDH011136874.1_pt1 | contig 16653 bp, 24 predicted proteins | sample 7442481 | NCBI WGS metagenome assembly JACCDH01 (sample SAMN15323433, study PRJNA562643) | freshwater metagenome | isolation source: river surface water | place: USA:Blue River Watershed | collected 2017-08-15
CCGCCCCGGGCCACCAAGAAATACCAAAACCACCTTCGGGTGGTTTCTCATTTGGGGATGCACTGTTAAATACGCCATCAAAATTACTCTCTAGTTGGTTTCGGTGCTAGATACAATCTATCTAACGGGCTGTAAAACTTAACTAGATAGTATTAATTAGGCGCTCAAAAATGAAAGAAATTTCAATCAGTGATTTATCCTCTTTTGGATTGTTGATGGGCTTTATCGTGGTGTTTTTCGTTTTGATTGTGTATCACGGCTTATGTTTGTGGGGCGCCCAATCTATGTACCATCGACATGCCAGAATATTAATTGCTAAAAAACAATATATTCGAATGGAAATTTTTTTCTTTATGGGTTTATCCGCCCTAGCGCTCATTCATTTGAGTGAAATTGGCATACTTTCTCTCTTGGGGCTAATACATGGGGTGGCATCAAGCATTGACCACGCCATTGTTGTGATTGGTGGCATATACACAACGATTGGATCCGAGCAGGCTGTTTCTAATTTGCCAAGTAGATATCGTATTCTTGCTGTAGTGCTATCAATGAGCAGCCTTTTTTGTTTTGCTTGGAGTACCGCTGTAATGATGGATATGATGCGAATTTATCGCAAAATAAGTGCTTCAGACGGGGCAATTGCTGACAATGATTAGCTCTAGTCTAGAGCTGGATAAGTTCTCCTGAGCTCCTGATTCGATTCCGCTCCGGTCCACCAAGAAACACCAAAACCACCTTCGGGTGATTTTTATTTAGGCTGACGAATGGGGTTACTTTGTTGCTATGACGTTTAGGCTAATTGCGAATCCATAGGGCTTATAGTCGCTTGTATCATTAAATAGCCCAAATGACTCTACGCGGTTAGCATTGCTGAATCCCGCCTGCCTCAAAAAGTCGAACAAAAAGAGTTGATTCCATCCAAAGAAATGAAAATCGTGGTCATCTACTTGGCCCCCGAACATCATTCTCATTGCATGAAATTTCATATCCGGGGATGCTATTGGATTAATGAATGTGTGACAAAGAATGTCTAGATCGGGTACCGAAACATAAAACTTCCCGCCAGGTTTTAAAATCCGCCTGATTTCTTTAAGCGTATCTAGAGCTTTAGCTTGTTTGACATGCTCAAAAACATGACTAGCATAAACATCCGAAGCACTATCGCTCTCAAACATACTTAAGTCACTAATATCCCCAATAAAATCAACACCAGGCTTTTGGGAAATGTTGAGAATTTTCCATCCATCTTTAGCTGTTTCACCGCCAATATGAAGTTTCATAATTTTCACCCAAATAGTTATTCTTATAGACTATAACTGGATACTAATATCACACGTTTGCTTTTGAAGCAGAAAAAATTGCCTCTTGTAAGGCTCGGATTTCATTCGTAAACTTGACTCATGCAGGGGCACTCAATTTTTAGGCAATTTGAGATTGGTGATTCGGGCCCTTAAAAGCGAAAATTGGCTTCTTGCTCCTTGGGGTTATGTTTTGTATAGAATTTGCATATGACAAATCTCAATCAGCTCCCTACAGATCTTCCAATTCCTCAAGATGATGGCTCAACCAATCACTTAAAGGGAATGAAGCTGCCCAATATTTCTTTAACTGCTACCAATGGTAAGACTGTTAACTTTGGCGACGTCAAAGGTAAATTAGTTATCTACTGTTATCCAATGACAGGGCAGCCCAATGTTGCCTTGCCTGATGGTTGGGATCAAATTCCTGGGGCAAGAGGTTGTACGCCGCAAAGCTGTTCCTTTAGAGATCACTATCAAGAACTTCAGGCATTGGGCGCTGAAGTAGTGGGCTTAAGTGTTCAAACGACTGAGTATCAAAAAGAGATGGCCGATAGACTTCACCTCCCATTCCCGGTAGTTAGTGATGTGAACTATCAATTTCAAAAGGCATTGAATATGCCAACCTTTGTAGCGGCTGGAATGACATTACTAAAGCGGGTTACTTTAATTGCGAATAAGGGCGTGATAGAGGCAGTTCACTATCCAATCTTCCCAAGTGACAGCGATCCAGCCTGGGTGATTGAATATTTGAAAAGCCATTAAGCCAGTATTTGCCTGGGTCGATTCAAAGAAATTCATGGGTATACTTGAAGGCATATGAAAAAAATAACACTTAATTTATTGGCACTAGCCACCGTGCTTTTGCTTGGTGCTTGTGCGGGCGCAAGCACATCTTCACCCGTTGGAGTTACTTGTCTTCCCGGAATACCTGTGCAAGATAAAAATCCAGATTGTACTGGCGGCGGTTAAACAAACCACCTTCGGGTGGTTTTTTATTTAGCGAGATAGACATTCATATAAAAAATTGGGGGACGGCATGTATAAGCTGATTGCATTTGATGCCTATGGCACTTTATTTGACGTGTATTCCATGGGGCAGTTGGCAGAAGAATTATTTCCGGGTCATGGACAGGCTTTTGCTTTGATGTGGCGTGACCGTCAAATTGAGTACACCCGCTTAGTCACAATGAGCGACCCCAATCCCGCTGGAAGCAAATACTATCTTCCATTTTGGGAGTTAACTATTCGGTCGCTACGATATGTTTGCAAACGTATGGGGTTAAACCTCACAGAGCAATACGAAAAACGACTGATGGATCAGTATGCAAAGCTTACCGGCTTTGAAGATAGCTTAGATGTTCTTAAGGCAATAAAAGAAAAAGGAATCTCCACTGCTATTTTGTCTAACGGCAGTAGAGAGATGCTAGCCACGGTGGTGGAAAGCAATGGTCTTAAGCCGTACTTAGATCAGGTGGTGACTATTGAGGATGTGCGCTTGTTTAAAACAGCGCCTCAAGCTTATGAGCTTCTGTTAAAAGCATTTCCAGTGAAGAAAGAAGAGATCTTATTTGTCTCTAGTAATGCCTGGGATGCACTTGCAGCCAAATGGTATGGGTTTGATGTGTTTTGGGTGAATCGTCTTGGGCACCCTTTTGAAGAGATTGGCGAAAAACCAAACTATGAAGGAACCTCCTTAAGTAAAGTTTTGGAAGTGATTTAAGGAAAAAACATGCTACTGATTACTGCAATTATTGCCTCAATCTTGAACATCATTTTCGTTAAGCTCTCTTTTGCAGTGATTGGGCTTAGAAGAAAAAATAAAGTTGGCCTGGGAAGCGGGGGTCACGACGATCTAGAGAGGGCCATTCGTGCGCAAGGTAACTTTGCCGAGTATGTGCCATTCGGTTTAATTTTGATTGCTTGTCTCGAGTTAAATGGCGCCCCTTGGTGGCTCGTTGCTCTACCAGGGATGGCTTTAATCATTGGACGTTTAATTCATGTCAAAGGCATTCATGAGCTGCCCCCCAATTTTAGTAATCGCGTATTAGGAATGAAATTTACTTTCGGCACTCTTATTACGCTGGTTGTCTTAAACTTGGGCTGGTCCTTGCATGGGTTGGTGGCATAGGGATCAAAAAATCTGAAAATAGAAGCGTTTAAGTTTTAATATTCAATCATTACAAAGAGTTTTTATGTACTAGACGGTCTTCAATCAGGATAAAGCGATATGAAAAAATTATTTCTTGCTGTAACAGTAAGCTTGGTTACTTTGGGTTTAAGTGCTTGTGCCGCAAGCTCCACTTCACCAGTTGGAATTAACTGCGACTATAGCCAAGGCAAGCCCTTGTGGGAATTACCGGTAGATTGTCAGGGTCGTTAGTGGTGATTGAGCGTGCCTGATCTCATAATTCAGGCCTTTGTTCTGGGGGCTTTGGGCCTGGGCGCTGGTGTATTGGGTGGCGTCATTGGCTTTGGCACCACTATTATCTTGATGCCTGCTCTGGTCTATTTTTATGGGCCTATTCAGGCAATTCCGGTCATTGCTTTGGTTGCTACCGTAGCAAATCTCTCGCGCATTTTTCTTTGGTGGAGCGTTATTCAGTGGCGCGTTTGTTTAGTTTATAGCTTAGCTGCCATCCCATTCACCGTATTGGGTGTTAATACTTTAGTACGGCTTGATGAACGTCTCATCGAAATGACTTTAGGAGTCTTTCTGATTGTATTAATTCCTATTCGTCGTTGGATGCGTAAAAAGAATTTCTACTTATCACTATGGCAGATGGGTTTTGTTGGTGCCGCTATTGGCTATTTAACAGGAATTGTCGCGACTACGGGTGCCATCAATACCCCTTTCTTTTTGGCTTATGGCTTAAGCAAGGGCGCCTTCTTAGGAACAGAGGCGGCAAGCACTTTATCAATTTTATTTACCAAAGGCATTGCTTTTCATCAGCTGGGTTTTTTAAATATAACGGCCATCATTCAAGGGTTTCTGATAGGTGCTTGTGTTTTAGTCGGCTCCATTTTCTCTAAAAAAATCGTGCTCGCATTGCCGGAACATAAATTTTTAATGTTGATGGAATTGGTAATGCTGATTTCTGGACTTTCTATTTTGTCGATGTCCTTTTAGTGAATATCGGTATAAATCACTAGTTTGATAAAAGTGATATCCGGTTATAATTTTTATAAGCAGGAGAGTGAGGGTTTCCCTCCACCGAAGGCGCAAACTCCCATGAACGCTCAGGTATCCACCAGGAAGGTACTGCTTATCCTAAATAGCCGTCTGGAGAGCCACCATTTTGATGGTGCACCGAAGGAGCAAGCCCTAAGCCACGCTTAGGGTGAATCTCTCAGGTATCAAGGACAGGGGGAGCGGCATCCATCAGCGCGGCATTAGCTCGTGTGTTGGACTGCTTTGGGAGAGTCTCTATGCATATTCAGATTGAATAGTTCGCGAATTTTTATCGTGCCGCAACTGCGGCTTTGAATTCATCTGTATTTCCCAATATCGACTTTGATTTTGGGCGCTAACTTATTAAGGTAAATGTATGACTAATAAATTTGTTGAAGAGGCTCCTTATCACCCTGGTTACGAAGATGCTGGCTTTAAGGGCGCATCCTCGCCACTAGCTGCGGAAATTGATCGCTTTAGAAAAAGTAATTCTCGTTACTTAAGTTTTGCTGATGTAATCGTTGATTTTTGTGCATCAGATCAAAATAAACTGCACGCTGCTAAGTAATTGAAAAATAAATAAGCCACCTTTCGGTGGCTTATTTATTTACTGAATCTTTAGATTTTTATAAATCCAAATTATCCAGAGCTAAATCTTCCAGGTGGCCAGTTTGGGCCCAGGCATCTACTTTCCAATTCAATCCATTATGGCTGATCCAGTTGAGGGAGGCGTTGGGCACTGCAACGACCTTTTCGGCTTCTAGCGCTTGATTGCTTGCGATACGGTACATCATATCTAACGCACCACCATGGCTTACCAACAAAATCGTTTTACCGAGATGCTGGATACGAATTTCCTCAAGCGCAGTGTTGATGCGATTGGCAAACTGCTGAATGCTTTCTCCACCACGTAATTCCTCGGCAATATTTCTGCTGATATGCGATTTCCAAAGCTCTGGTTCAATCTGCGGCGCTTCATCAGTAGTGAGTCCTTGTAGCGCACCAAGATGCCGCTCCCTGAGCGCTGCATTGGTAATTGCGGTTGTGCTAAACAGTTGCTCAATTGCTTTTGCGGTTTTAGCTGCCCGCTCAAGATCGCTGGTATATAAAACATCAAATGCAAGATTAATTTTTTTAAGAGCATGAGCCATTTGCTCTGCTTGAGCAAGTCCTCGAGCATTTAGGCTTATATCGGTGTGGCCTTGTAGGCGCCGTGCGGCGTTCCAATTCGTTTCACCGTGACGCACCAAACAAAAACGAGTAGTAGTCATGCAGCCATCATAAAGACTTAATTATTTTTTAGAGTCCAGGCGCGTGGATTGTGCTCAAAGCCAATATGCCCATAGTATTCATTTGCCTTAGGCGCAGCGAGAAGTACGATCATGCATTCAGGGCCTAGTCGAGATTTGGTTTCTTCAATGAGTTGCTTACCAATTCCAGAGCGTTGATATTGCTGATCAACTGCCAGGTCTGCCAGATAGGCAACATAGGCAAAGTCGGTTAATGATCTAGAAATGCCTACTAATACTTCACCATCCCAAGCGGTAATCGTGAGATTGGCATTTTTGATCATAGCCTCAAAGGTTTGTACGTTATGAATGGGGCGTCGTTCTCCAAGCGTAGAGCGTTTGTAGAGGTCTATTGCTTGCTGAGCGGTGATGATGGCATCGTCGCGGTATTCAATCATTTTCACTTTCTATAGATAGCTGATCACCAATGGTTAAAACCCCTGAGCTTAGGACTTCAGCTCGGATACCGCCACGCCCTTCAAATGCTTCCAAAAAGCTTGGTCTGCCGAGCAGTTGGGCGGGTCTTTCGCATGGCGTGCAAAGTTCTGTGCCCAACAGCTGAATGCTACCCAGCTGAAATCGTTGCCCTACGAAGTCATTGAGCTCATCTGCAGTGATCCCCTTGAGTACGACATTGCGACGTGTTTCAGCACCATGAAAGCTGGGCTCATCACCGGCCTTTAGCCAGTCATTTGCCGTCTCAATTCCCGATAGGCTAATTAAGCTAATGTGACGCACCTTGGTAGGCTTGCTTGCGGAGTAAGCCCCTGCGCCCAAAGCATAGCGGTCACCCTCAATGCCCATGCCAGCGATTATTTTGGCGGAGTTCATCTGCTTCATATGCGTACCTGCTGCAGTCGCAATATAAATGGCTGTTATATGGGCATTCAATTTCATGGTTAGTCATTGAATATTACAGCCCCCATGGGAGATTGTTAATACAATCAATTGAACACAAGAAAAAGGGTGATGGTGAGCAAAGAAACCAAGGGAATGTTGATTGGCTTTATAGGTATTCTGATCTTTAGCTTAACGCTGCCGGTTAGCAAAATTGCTGTTTTAAGTTTTAACCCTTATTTCATTGCTTTTGGAAGAGCAAGCTTGGCAGGCTTAGTCGCGCTAGCATATCTTGCCTATAAAAAAGAAGGCATGCCGACCAAAGTCGAACTTACAAAGTTTGTAGTGATAGCCCTAGGCGTTGTATTTGGGTTTCCTATTTTTACCACTGTAGCAATGACCCATGGCTCTTCGTCTCATGGGGCTGTTATTTTGGGAATGATGCCACTTGCTACAACGGTAATTGGGGTGCTGCGCTTTAAAGAGCGACCTTCATTGGGTTTTTGGCTGGTATCTCTACTGGGCGCTGGCCTAGTTGTTTTATATGCATTGCTCAAAAGCTCAGGCAGCTTTACTTATATTGATGGCCTTTTGGTCTTGGGCGGCATCAGTGCATGTGTTGGTTATGTAGAGGGCGGCGAGCTTTCAAGGAAGATAAATCCCCGCATAGTTATTTCATGGGCATTGGTAATCGCATTGCCCATCAATTTGGCGATGGCTTGGCTGACATATAGCCCTGAATATATTGATGCAGGTGTCGTAGCATGGATGAGCTTTATGTATCTCAGCATCTTCTCGATGTTTCTTGGCTTCTTCTTTTGGTATGAGGGCCTTGCGATTGGTGGCATTGCAAGAGTAAGCCAGGTCCAGTTAGTCCAGCCATTCTGCACTCTAGTGGCAGCCAGCATTTTGCTTGGTGATTCCCTCACAGCAATGAACTTAATCTTCGCAGTTTTGGTAGTGTCTACAGTAATACTCGGTAAAAGAATGTTGGTGAGAAGAGTCTAGTCAATTTTTGTTTCTCACTTTTATATGGCGATGTAATTAAAAAGCCCCAGTAACGGGGCTTTTTAATTATGCGACAACAACTTTATGTTTGCTAAGTGCTCGCAATATTTTGCTTTTCTCTTTTGGTTTTGTGCTTGCTTCTAATAATTTAGTAAGCTGCGCTGTGTTAAGGGGCCCTAAACGCGCCTTACCAGTTTTGGTAAGCATAGAGTCGTTTTTTCTGGTTCTTTGGTTTTGGCCGACAGCCATAAATTTCCTAGAGTAATGGAATGATGAATCTCAAAGGCTTGCTAAAGAGATTCCCCTATCTAGGGCGCACAATAGTGATCACAGTCCAGAATAACAGTTAAAACCTGCAGAAGCTATGATGTAACCATGATGAATTTACCCAGTTTAGTTTTTGCCCTTGTAATGGGCTTCTTAATGTCTCTGAGCATTACGCTTGCAACTACATTTGTAAGAGTAGGCCCTGCAGAAAATTTCTTTTGGTTATGGCTTGAGGTTTGGCTGGTGGCCTATCCAGTAGCGATTGTCTGTATTTTGATTTATCGGCCGACTGCCAGCAAAATTACTGCAATGCTTCTAGAAAAGCTGAGCCTTAATAAACCCTAAATACATATGAGTGAGCTCTAAATGAACGCATTACTAAAAAATTTCATGCTTTGCGTAAGCTGCATATTTATATTGAGTGCTTGTGCTGCGGTATATACCGATGCGTCAGACGCCAATCACGTGACTTTTTTAAATAGCAGTGGCGAATCCATTGAACAGTTAACTAATAAGGCAAATGCTTATTGCCAGCAATACGGCAAGATCGCCTCATTTCGGAGTAGTGATACTCCATTGGTCGCCGTATTTGATTGCAAGATGCCGCGTTAGATTGCTTAGAGCGGCGGGTAAATTAGCCAGCTAAATCTGATTGATAAATTAGGCCAGCATGCTCTCTCAGGGCGTGGAATTGAATTGATTCCCAGCGCTGTTGAGCGACATCTAATTCTGATTTATGGGATGCTAAGAAAACAGATGCGCCTACGACATCTTCTGCCATGCGGTGAATGTTTTCTTGGGTAAATTTTTTCAGCGCTACAGGATCATCGGAGCTAACCCAGCGGGCCAAGCTATAGCGGGCAGGCAATAGACGTACCTCTGCGCCATATTCTGTTTGCAGACGGTGGCTTACTACTTCGAACTGGAGTTGGCCAAATGCGCCTAACAACATCGTGCCACCAGCCGTTGGTCTAAAGACCTGAATAGCGCCCTCTTCACCTAATTGCATTAGTCCAGTGCGTAATTGTTTTGAGCGTAATGGATCTGCAGACTCAACCATGCGGAAAATCTCTGGTGCAAAAAATGGCAGGCCGGTGAACTGTAATTGCTCCCCTTCAGTTAAGGTATCACCAAGGCGAAGTAATCCATGATTGGGCAGACCAATGATGTCGCCTGGAAAAGCTTCGTCCAAAATATCGCGTCTTTGCGATAAGAAGGAAAGCGCATTGTTCGTGCGCACCTCTTTGCCATTACGACAAATCTTGAGTTTCATGCCGCGCTGAAAATGACCAGAGCAGATTCTTAAAAATGCCACTCGGTCGCGATGCGCTGGATCCATGTTGGCCTGAATCTTGAAGACGACCGCCGAGAATTTATTTTCTGCAGGGCTGACTTCACGTTGCAGCGCTTTGCGTGAACCTGGTGATGGCGCTAGTTCAACTAATGTATTTAGAATCTCACGTACGCCGAAGTTGTTGATTGCAGAACCAAAGAAAACAGGCGACTGACGACCAGCTAGAAAGGCCTCGAGATTAAAGGCAGGCATTGCCTCTTTAATTAGCTCTACCTCAGCCAGGGCATTTTCTAAGTCCGTACCTAAACGTTCTTTCAGTGCTGGATCATTTACATCTACAACCGCATGTGAGTCTTCGGTTACGCGATCTTCGCCTGCTTTGAACATTCGCATCCGCATATTGGCAATGTCGATAACTCCCGCAAAGGATTTGCCCATGCCGACTGGCCAAGTAAATGGAACCACTTCAATACCGAGAGCGGTTTCGATCTCGTCCATGAGTTCCATTGGCGGCTTTACTTCACGATCCATCTTGTTGATGAAGGTGACAATAGGCGTATTACGTGCGCGGCAGACTTCAAGCAAGCGCAATGTTTGGGATTCGACACCATTGGCAGCATCAATCACCATCAGAGCCGAGTCAACGGCAGTTAATACTCGGTAGGTATCTTCGGAGAAATCTTGGTGACCCGGCGTATCCAATAAGTTAATGATGCAATCGCGGTATTCCATTTGCATTACCGAGCTTGCTACAGAGATACCCCGTTGTTTTTCAATCTCCATCCAGTCGGAGGTTGCATGGCGGCTTGCTTTACGGGCTTTCACACTGCCAGCAATTTGAATGGCGCCCGCGTATAGCAATAGTTTTTCAGTAAGCGTAGTTTTGCCGGCATCTGGGTGAGAGATGATGGCAAAGCTGCGACGTCTAAGTACTTCTGCGCCTGGCGTGCTGGAGGTGGAAGTTTCGATGGTAATTTTGCGCTACTTAATATCAGTTTGGACGCAATTATAAGCGGGCGAGCCGCTTCAGAATTGCTCTTCAGGCCTTACATAGCGCCATTGGCCTGGCGGCAGTGGGCCTAGTGAGATACGACCCATTCTGACGCGTTTGAGACCCAACACTTTGAGGCCCACCATCTCACACATCCGACGTATTTGGCGCTTGCGTCCTTCGCGCAATACAAAGCGAAGCTGATCTTCATTTTGCCAGCTTACTTGTGCGGGCTTTAGCTCTACTCCATCAAGTGAGAGACCATGTCTTAAGCGATCCAAATCTTCAAAAGAAAGCATTCCTTCAACGCGTACTAAATATTCTTTTTCAATGGGACTATTTTCACCAATCAATAATTTGGCAATACGCCCATCTTGAGTAAGAACTAGCATGCCAGTAGAGTCAATATCCAATCTTCCAGCAGGTGCTAGACCTTTAGTGTTGAAGCGAGGACTTCTCCCTTTATCTAGGGGGCTGGCAAAGTAATTTTCTGGAGTAATCAAAGAGGCTGCAGGTTGATATTCTTGCTCATCATCGTAGTGAGATATGTAACCAACAGGTTTATTAAGGATCACGGTAATGCGAGAAGCTTGTTGCGCTTTGGCGCCAGATTGCAACTCTATTTTTTGATGACGAAAAGCACGAACACCCAATTCATTCACTACTTCACCGTCTACTGTTACGAGACCTTGCTCAATATAAGAGTCAGCTTCACGGCGTGAACACAGGCCTAGCTCAGAGAGTAATTTTGAGACGCGTACTTTTTCTTCCATGTACGCATTATCCGTCAATTGCTAGCCTTGGGGAGTTGATGGGCCTAGATCAAGTCCTGACAATATGCACGCTGCAGGGCGCCTCTTCGACAATCTTAGTCATAGAGGTTCTCCATGGCGTTACTTTGTTAGGTAGCTTATGTGATGCTCCAATCAGAATGAGGGATGCATCATTGTCTTTCGCGAATTCTACAATTCGGGATGCTGGATCAAGAGCCTCTAGTACGTGATAAGAAATTCTCTCTGGCGGAAGCTTTAGCGGTTTAGCCCAATCCATTAGCTGTACTAAATGACCGCGCACAATACCGCTGGCAGTCTCACTCTCTTGGTTTCCTTCGAATGTTGGTGTGCTGCTAATGGTGCTCAAGCAAACTAATCGACTTTCAGGATAGGCATGCAAAAGGTTCTTTGCAGTAATTTGCATACGCTCTCGTAAGTCTTCATCTGACTGGCGAGTATCAATTGCCGCAATCATGAGGGGCGCGTCAAAGTTCCCCATGCTCGGACGTGGACTTGGGGAGGGTTCATAGCCAGCAGCTTTAAACATCCCCTTCAGGTTTTGCCAAAAACTAGGCGGCTCAACACGGTCAGCCCGCTCCGTTAGTGTGACGCCCTCGGGATCCCTCAGCACTTGCCGCAAGCGCGCAGCACTTTGGTAGCGATCTGCGGCACGAGGTTCAAGGCACCTTAAAACAACTTCTTGAAGCCAGCGAGGAATTTCTCTACGAATTGCCCTTGGTGGGAATGGCTCTGCCCACATTCTTCGACGTAAGCCACTCATTGATTGGGGATTGCCAAATGGTAGTTCACCAGTCAGCAGCTCGTACATGATTGCACCGATAGAAAAAATATCACTACGTGCATCAGAGCGAATACCAGCTACTTGCTCGGGGGAGATATAGGGCGCAGAGCCAACGCCTTTTCGCATTTCTTCGGCCAGCAAATCAGGATAGCGAGCATGATGTGACAAACCAAAATCAATGAGGGTTAACTTGCCCTTCTCATCAACCAAAATATTTTCAGGCTTGATATCAAGATGGATTGCATCTTGAGAGTGCAGTGATTGAACTGCTTGCGCAAGATCCGCGCCAATGCGGACAACTTCATCAATCGTAAAAACTTTACCTTCTTTAATGGAGTCCTCAAGAGGTCTGCCTTCCACCCATTCCATTGCAATATATGGGCGCGTGGCCATATTGCCAGAGCCCAGATACTTTGGAACGTATGGGCTTTTAAGTGAGCGCAAGATGGTGAGCTCAGTTTCAAAGCCAATCAAGCTTTCTACAGGCTGATCTCTACCAACGCGCGGTATCTTTAGCAGAATAGGAACATCAATACCTTCTTTGGTTGCAGAAAAAAGGCTGGCCATTCCGCCACGATGAACTTCCTTGCCTAAGGTAAATCCATCAACTATTTTGCCTTCTTGAAATATATCGTCTACTGCTTCAATATCAGTATTAATTGCCATTAGATTTACCTGCCCGTAATAAGGCGATTTGCTAAGTCTTCTGGCAGCCCGGCACGACGCACTTTGTCTGCAGCAGTAAAGTGATCATAGGGTGTGCGATGAAAGGTGAGAACTTCCGCTTCAGGTTCGAAAATGGCAAAACAGGCCTCAGGGTTGCCATCTCTTGGCTGGCCAAGGGAGCCTACAACGCCTACCCACTGGCGATGGTGAAGCACTGGAATTTCATCGCCGGGATGTGGTGCAAAGCGAATGAGTTTTCCAACGGCGCTTTGATAAAACAATGCCTGCTCATGTGCATGGCCTACAAAGGTGTAATTCTTTCCAGAGTTTTGTACGCACCGCCATGCACTCATGCTATCGGTAATGTAATTCCAGTCGGCAGGGTTATGTGCAGAGGCGTGAACAAAACAAATTTCGTCCTCTTGAATAATGAGCGGTAGATTTTTTAAGAACTCCACGTGACTAGGCTTGAGCTGAGACTTAGTCCACTCGATGGCAGCATTGGCGCTGGAGTTCATTTGACTTCGACTGTCCTTAAAAACAGCTTCATCATGATTGCCAAGGATGGCTATGGCCTGCTTCTTCTCCACAAGATCAGCAATTCGATCGATGAGCGCTGCAGGGTCGGCGTTATAGCCAACTAGGTCACCCAAGAAAACCATTCGGGTTACTCCAAGCTCTTGTGCACGAGCCATACAGGCTTCAAAGGCTTCTAAATTACTATGGAGATCGGCGAATAGCCCAATACGTTCAGTCATCCCTTAATGATAGGACAAAAGACCTCTAGATAGAAGGGTTATAGGGGCTTTGACCGTTATCTGGGCGATTTTTGAACCGCTTATGAACCCAGTAGTATTCCGCTGGGCGCAATCGAATTTTCTCTTCAAAATATTGGTTTAGACGAGCAGTGTCTGATTTTGGATCAACTCCTGGGAAATTCTCCAAAGGCTCTCCAATTTCGCACAGGTAGCCAGACTCATCCGCCTTCAAGGTGGTTGTCATCAGGCAGACATCGGCGCCTGTAATTTTAGCTAAGCGAGAAATCGTAGTGATCGTATTCGTTTGGATGTCAAAAAACGGTACAAACTCAGAGTCCTTTAGACCTAAATCAATATCTGGTGCAATGATGATGAAATCGCCGTTACGAATTTCGCGAATGATGGCTTTAGCATTTCCCTGTCGATCAATGGAGTTTCCACCGAAGCGATTGCGCCATTCAATAATTTTTTTATTAAAGAATGGACTTTTCATTCTTTGAAAAAATCCAGAAGTCCGTGGCCAGTGCTTTTCTTTGGACAGTGCGCTCAAAATAATACTGCCCTCAATACCTGTGAAGTGCATATTGACGAGGATGCGCGGTTTTTTGCTAGAGAGATCTACTGCTGACTTTACCTCGATCATATTGCCCAACTGTTTTGAACTGCCACACCAAATAATACTTTTTTCTACGAGGCTGCGACCAAGCAAACGCCAGTGTTGTTTGCATAAGCTATCAATTTCAGCTGAGCTTAATTGGGGAAAGCATAGGCGGAGATTAGTTTTCACAACCCGGTTTCTATCGCCGGGAATGCGAGCAGCAATATAGCCAAGCCCATAACCAATGGCAACTAGTAATCTATAGGGTAGTAGTGAGAGAAGCTTGAGTAGCGCAACAACTACTTGATTAGAAAAAGATTTGAGCAAATTAGTTTTGATCTTGTTCGTAGCGCTTTACAGACTTAGCATAGCGCTCAGTCATTTCTTCGACCGAGCTGCTTGACATGCCCAAGTCGTTCACCAGACCAGTCTCAAGTCGATAAGCCCAGCCATGAACGGTTAGATCCTGTCCGCGCGCCCAAGCATCTTGCACGATAGTGGTTTCACAAACGTTCACTACTTGCTCAATGACGTTGAGCTCGCATAAACGATCTTGACGTTTTTGGGTTGGGATCATGTCGCCTAGATAACGCTCATGTTTTTGATGCACGTCTTTGACATGGCGTAACCAGTTATCAGCCAGACCAACTCGCCTATCTGTTAGTGCCGCATGAACGCCTGAGCATCCATAATGGCCCACCACCAATATATGCTTCACTTTAAGTAAATCAATTGCAAACTGAATAACGGATAAACAATTTAAATCTGTGTGGACAACGACGTTTGCAACGTTTCGATGGACAAATAATTCACCAGGCAACAAATTAACAATGTCATTTGCTGGCACTCGGCTATCAGAGCAACCAATCCAAAGGTATTCGGGGGCCTGTTGAGAGACAAGGCGCTTAAAAAAGTTGGCATCCTTGGCTATCATGCTTTCTGCCCAGGTGCGATTGTTTGTAAATAGCTGCTCTAAAGCTTGAGAATTCTTCATCGTCATGGATTCAGTTTAAAGTACTTTGATGACACCTATTTGGTTAAAACAAACCCCCACTGGGATCACTCTCAATTTGCATTGCCAGCCTGGGGCAAAACAAACAAAAGTGGTTGGCCTTCATGACGGCTGCTTAAAAATTTCTCTACAGGCGCCGGCCCTTGAAAATAAGGCAAATGAACTCCTATTGGCCTGGCTTTCCAAGCAGCTGAGAGTGCCTCAAAAGCAAATTCAATTCGTGTCTGGTCAAAATAGCCGCAAGAAAAGAGTGGAAATATGGGGCCCCATTAGTCCTGAGCAAATTGTTCAGTTACTAAGCCCCTAAAACCAAAATCAGCCTACCAAAAAATGGCCCACAAAATTCCTAGAATCAGCACCCACTTGCCTACGTAGTAAACGGTGCGATGTTTTGCTTTAAGTTTTTTGGCTTGCGCGCGGAGTTGGTAGAAATAGGTAAAAAGAACATTTACAAAACCAACTTTTTCGCCTTCTACGTTTTGAGAAGAAGCTGCACTCATGACATATCGACCAAACCAGCGATTCAGTAGCTGAACTATTTTGGTGTACACAGGACGCTCGACATCACAAAATAAGATAATTCTTTGCTGGTCGGTTTCATTGGCAGCATAGTGAATGTAGGTCTCATCAAACATCACCGCTTCACCATCTTTCCAGTAATAGCGCTCACCATCGACGTCAATGAAGCACTTGGGGTTGTTTGGCGTAGATAGACCAATGTGATAGCGCAAGGAGCCTGCATAAGGGTCGCGGTGGCGTACCAAGGTTGCGCCGGGCGGCAATGAGGCAAACATGGCCGCCTTAATGGAGGGGATGGATTTCAGCAGTGCCACTGTTTTAGGGCATTTAGCTTGGGCTGACGGCACCTCTTTTCCGTACCAGCATAGGTGAAAACGCTTCCAACCAGTGCGAAAGAAAGAATTAAAGCCAATGTCGTTGTATCCGGTTGCTGCAGCAATGGATCCACCCTCCTGCAAAGAAAGCGCTTCCTGCCGTATGGTTTCCCAATTGTCTTGAATGGGTTTCATTTCAGGAAATTGACTAACTGGAATAAAGGCGCTTGCCTTCACTTTTGAAAATAGGTACAGCAGGGTATTTACTGGTGCTAGAAGCACCTGGTAGTCAGTGAGAGATCTCACTACGCCAAAACGCACCCTTCCCCTGTAATAGACGTAAATTGCTGATACTACAAAAACAAAAAAGATAACGTGACGAATTTCCATGGCTTTTGTCTATTTAAGGTAGTTATCGATATTTTAATTTGGATATAGGCCTTAAATAGACTATTTCTCGCAACTGGATGCTCATATACTTCATATAGAAGATATAAGCACCCGACTAGGGTTTGTGTGTAGATTTACCAAGGAAATTCTGATGAATAGCTTTATAAAGTGGCTCTTAAGCCTTGTTTTAATTGGGTTAGTGGCTATTTCAGTCTATACGTGGGCCATGCTGAATTGGAGCTACGGAAGTGGCGAGCGTGCTGGATATGTGCAGAAATTCTCTAATCGTGGGTATGTATGTAAAACCTGGGAGGGTGAGTTGGCGATGGTCTCTATGCCCGGCACGATGTCAGAAAAATTCCTCTTTACGGTGCGTGAAGATGCTGTGGCGCAAAAAATAAATGCTAATTTAGGAAAAAAAGTTGCCCTAAAGTATGAGCAACACATCGGCTTGCCGACAACCTGTTTTGGCGATACGGAGTATTTTGTTTCTGATATCGTAGTTTTGGATGAGTAGTTTGTAGTTGAAGTAAAAAATTGCTGTAACGCAACTTTATTTTTGTAATTTTTTGTGGTTAAAATCATGTAAGCGTAATGTGCGCTGACATCAATATCTATAAGGAGCTTCACTTGAACAAAGCCGAACTAATCGCAGCGATTGCTGA